>Ga0105092_10001021_pt1 | contig 14883 bp, 8 predicted proteins | sample PPLLak2March2015_FD_87021 | JGI IMG/M metagenome (GOLD analysis project Ga0105092, IMG submission 87021) | Freshwater sediment microbial communities from Prairie Pothole Lake near Jamestown, North Dakota, USA - PPLs Lake P7 Core (1) Depth... | ecosystem: Environmental > Aquatic > Freshwater >... | reverse complement strand
GACCCGGACACCGCGCTTGAACAGTTGATTCTGAAGTGTGGACTTGCCGTTTTGGAGGAAAGATCAGAGTGAAATTCGGGAGTTTTGATTTGCAGATAATCTCCGATGGCAGTTTCTGGCTCGACGGGGGCGCCATGTTCGGTGTCGTGCCGAAGGTGCTCTGGGAGAAGAAAACGGCGCCCGACGAGAAGAATCGAATTCGGCTGGGCCTCAACTGCCTGCTCGTTCGTACCGGCAACCACAATGTCTTGATCGATACGGGGTGCGGAGAAAAGTACACGGAGAAGGAACTCCGCATGTACCGCATTGAGCACGAGGTGACATTGGCCGGGCAACTCCGGAAGGCGGGGCTCTCCCCTGAAGATATCGATGTCGTTATTAACACCCATCTTCATTTCGATCATTGCGGCGGGAACACCTGTTATGACGGCCAGGTTGTCGTTCCGAGTTTTCCAAGAGCGGAGTACATCGTGCGCGCGGAGGAATACGAGGATGCGATGTGCCCGAACGAGCGATCTTCGGCCAGTTACTTCCAGCACAACTGGAAGGTGTTGAAGGAAAAGCGAATGCTGAGGATCGTGGAACGCGACGAAGAAGTTCTGCCTGGGATTCAACTGATCCATACTCCCGGCCATACTCGCGGTCACCAGTCCGTGCTCATACAGTCCGATGGCCGGAGCCTGCTGTACCTCGCCGATCTTTGCCCTACCACCGCTCACGTTCCGCTCCCCTGGGTCATGGCGTACGACCTGCACCCGATGACCACCCTCGACGTCCGTAAACAGATCTACCGGCAGGCGGTCGCTGGAAAATGGCTTCTGTTCTTCGAGCACGATCCCGAGCAGCCCACCGGATATCTCCAGGAGGGTGACGGAAAATACCTCTTTGCCCCAAGCGCTTGGGAGCCCTAGAATTAAGCCCTTGACCGTTCACTGTTCAGCGTTTTCCCGTTCACCGTTAAAAAGCGCTTAACGGAGAACGGAGAACGGTGAACGGTGAACGGAAAACGGAGGTGAGGGTGAACCAGGCAGATATCGGCATCATCGGCGGCAGTGGACTGTACGACATGCCGGGATTCAAGAACCGGGAAGAAATTGAGTTGGAAACGCCTTTCGGAAAGCCCAGCGATGCGTACATGACGGGCATGCTGGAAGGAAAAAGGGTTGCCTTCCTTTCCAGGCACGGACGGGGGCACCGGGTGATGCCGAGTGAGATCAACTACCGAGCCAACATTCACGGGTTCAAACAGCTCGGAGTCCGTCAGATTCTTTCGGCCAGCGCCGTCGGTTCGCTCAAACTCGAGCACAAACCGATGGACTTTGTGCTGCCGGATCAGTTCGTTGACCGGACGCGTCATCGGGTCTCTACATTTTTCGGCAGCGGCGTGGTCGCGCATATCTCTTTTGCAGATCCGATCTGTGCGAGGCTGACCGACGAGGTCACCAAAGCGGGAAAGAGTATGGATTTTTCGGTCAAGCGCGGTGGGACTTACGTCTGCATGGAAGGCCCTGCTTTTTCGACGCGCGCGGAATCCAACCTGTACCGAAGCTGGGGCATGGATCTGATCGGGATGACGAACCTACAGGAGGCGAAACTCGCCCGCGAGGCGGAGATCTGCTACGTCACCATTGCGATGGTAACCGACTATGACTGCTGGCACGAAACGGAGCAGGCGGTCTCGGTCGAATTGCTGATCGCCTACCTGATGAAGAACAGCGAGAACGTCCAGCGGCTGGTCAAGCAGGTTCTAAAGGGACTGCCGAAGAAGTTCGACTGCAGCTGCCAAAGCGCTCTCAAGAATGCGATCATCACCGATCCAGCTGTGATTCCTCCCGAAACGAAGGAGCGGCTGGAGCTCATAATCGGGAAGTACGTACGGTAGCAGCTGACGGCTGACGACTGACAAAAGGCAGGCGGACGAGCGTCCGCTTGTGGTTTTGTCAGCTGTCAGTCGTCAGCTGTCAGTTCTTGGCGAGGAGATAGAAATGCCCCCAATTCTGGTTGTTGGTTCCGTTGCTTACGATACTGTGAAGACGCCTTTCGGGGAAGCCAGTGAGGCTCTCGGAGGATCTGCCACCTACTTCAGTGTCTCGGCGGGGTTTTTCGCCCATGTTTCTTTGGTGGCTGCGGTCGGGCAGGATTTCAAGGAGGAGGACTGGCGCTTCCTCGAGAGTCGAAACATCGATCTCCAGGGTCTGAAAAGGGTCGATGGCAAGACCTTTCGGTGGGTTGGAGAGTATGGCTACGATCTGAACGATGCCCGCACGCTCGATACCCAGCTCAATGTCCTCGCCGAGTTTCAGCCGAATCTGTCTGATGCACACCGGGATATCAAACACGTTTTCCTCGGTAATCTTGATCCCAAGATCCAGCGCGACGTTCTTGCCCAGGTGACCAAACCCCAGCTGGTTGCCTGTGATACGATGAACTACTGGATCAACGGCCACTTCAATTCGCTGCTCGAGACGCTTCGCCGGGTCGACATCCTGATCATCAATGACGCGGAGGCCAGACAACTAACCCGGGAATCGAACCTGATCAGGGCTGCGCGAAAGATCCACGGGTGGGGACCTGGGACCGTGGTCGTCAAGCGCGGCGAATATGGGGCGCTGATGTTCCAGCGGGATGTCCAGGGAAGAATCTCCGTCTTTGGTACACCGGCTTATCCTCTTGAGGACATCTTCGATCCAACCGGCGCCGGGGACACCTTCGCCGGAGGTTTCATGGGCTACCTTGCCGGTGTCGGCAGGTCCGACTGGGCCTCATTGAGGCAGGCAGTGGTTTTCGGTTCGGTTATGGCCAGCTTTAATGTCGAGAAATTCTCGCTGGACCGGCTGCGCAACCTGACGTTTACCGAAATCGAGTTGCGCTACAAAGAATTCAAGGAAATGACCCGGATTGACGACGTGGTTGAGTGGCAGCCGGACAGCCGGGTGTGAACGACAACTGACAAAACTGACAAGCTGACAGGCTGACAGGCTGACAGGCTGACAAAACTGACAGACTGACAAACTGACAGACTGACAAACTGACAGACTGACAAACTGACAGGCTGACAGGCTGACAAGCTGACAACGACAGACTGACAGGCGGGCTGGGGGGTCCTTCAGATATAAAGAAAATGGGTCTCGTTTTTCTTCTCTTTCTATCATTTTCGCCTTTGTCAGTCTGTCAGTCTGTCAGTTTGTCAGTTTGTCAGTCTGTCAGCTTGTCAGCTTGTCAATTGTTCGCCCTCCAGACCGACGTCAACCCCAAGGCTCTTGACTACTTCCGCAAGGGCGAGGCGCTGATCGGCACAGACAAGGAGTACTCGGAAGAGCAGCAGGGCTACTTTGCCAGGGCGGTCGAGATCGCGCCGGACTTCGCCCCTGCCCGCCACAATCTGGCTCTCGTCTACCTGAAGCGCGGCAAGCTGGATGCGGCACTGCTCCAGCTGGACGAACTGATCAAGCTCGACCCGAAGAATATCCACGCCCGCCTTCTGCGAGCCGACATCTGGGTCAACAGAGATCAGCTGAACAAGGCCGCCGACGAGCTCCAAGGGGTGCTCTCCCTTCAGCCCGACAAGCTCGACGTCATCGAACAACTCGGTAACATCATGATGCGGCAGAAACGATACGCGGAGGCGGCTCCGTTGCTTCAGCGTGTCGCAAACAGCCCCAACAGTCCGCCGGAAGTCCACTACAATCTCGGGCTGGCGCTCCAAGACCTGGGACGCAAAGACGAGGCACTCGCGTCGTACCTCCGTTTCTTGAAACAGGCGCCGGATGATCCTCAAGCCAATCTTCTGGCAGGCCTTCTCCTGAAGGATAAGGGGAACAAGGAGGAGGCTGTCAGCCACCTTCTCAAGGCATTGGAGGGTAACAAGGGGGATACGGTGATTGCCGAGGAAGTGGGCAACCTTTACCTGGATCTGGGTAAGGAGGAGGAAGCGGCCAGGTACCTGGCACAGGCTGACCTGAGCTCGCCCATCGCTCTTGCCAATTTGGCCATTACGGCGAAGCGGCAGGGACGATACCCGGAGGCGGAAAAGAACTTTCGCGCTGCCCTTGCCAAGGACCCGGGGAACGCGGATATCTGGTCCCACTTAGGCGACGTTTTGGCAGCTCAAAAAAAGGATGACGAGGCCCTGGACGCTTACCGCAAGGCGCTGGAGCTGAGACCGGGAGATTTCAACAGCCTTTTCAATCTGGGAAGTGTGTATGCAAACCTGGGCCGCAACCAGGAGGCCCAGCAGACTCTCGAACAGGCTTTGAGAATCGATAGAAACTCCGGCCGGGCCCACCTGTATCTGGGGATAGTCCTGGACCGACAAAGCTTAGGGACCGCCGCCCGGAACCATTATCTGGCCGCGATAGCGAACGGGGCCGACGAGCCTCAGGCTCATTTCCGGCTGGCGATCCTATACTCCAGAGAAGCCAACGCCGAAGCGGCTCTTAAGCATCTTGAGATTGCCTTCGAACGGCAAGCGGACAAGTATGTTCCGATGATTGTCGACGAACTGAAAAACGTGCGCTCCGACCTGGACTCGATCCGTTACACCAAGGCGTTTACCGATCTGCTGGCGAAGTACCAGAAGTAGGAACTGGGGGCGGCTTTCAATACAGAGCCACGCTCGCGAAATCCAGAGCCGCAAGCGCAGCGTTTTTTGCGGAGCGCGTCGGATACGTGCGTCAAGCACAAACGGTTCGTAGTTCCGCCTTCAGGCGGGCTTTTTTGAATTGCGAACATTCCGCACCGGCTGGACTTGAAAAGGCCCGCCTGAAGGCGGTACTACGAACTGATTGCGCTTGACGCACGTATCCGACGCGCTACCCGTCCGCTGACGGTCCGCTAGAAAACGCTACGCTTGCGGCTCTGTTCGAATTGGCGCAACAACAGGCACTTCGGCGGCCCTCACCGCGCTTCCGTGCCAGATTCTCCTCAACCACATCGAGACGTCGTCGACCAGTGTGTAGTACGTGGGCAGAACGATCAGAGTAAGAATCGTGGACGCCATCAGCCCTCCCATGACCGTGCGGGCCATAGGGAAGTAGCGGAGTCCGAGCATGCTGCTCGTGCCGGTTGCGAGCGGGATGAGACCAACGATCGTCGTCGTTGCCGTCATCAGGATTGGGCGAAGACGCTCTCGACATCCTTCGAGGATTGCCTGGGAGCGGGGCAAACCCCGGCGCCGCAGGTTGTTCACGTGATCCAGCATGACAATCCCGTTGTTCACCACGATCCCGATCAGGATCATGATCCCGATCATCGCCATGATGTTGAACGGCGTGCCGGTGATCAGGAGGAACCAGGCGACCCCGACGAATGCGAAAAGGAGCGACAGCATGATGGCAAAAGGATGGGCCAGGGACTCGAACAGCGAAGCCATCACAAAATAGACCATGAAGAGGGCGAGCAGCAGGTTGAACATGAAATCGTTGTCTTCCTGCTCCTCTCGCTGCGTCCAGAACCCGTAGCTCCAGCCGTAACCCGGAGGGAACGTGATTGAGTTCATGACTTCGGTGACCAGCTTTTTGCCGTCGTCCTTCTTTGCGCCGGAATAGTTGGCGTAAAGAGACGTGAAAGTCCGTCGATTTTCACGCTCGATCGACCCCGGTGTCTTCTTCACTTCAAACCTGGCCACTTGGGACAGCAGAATCTCCTGACCGTCCCGGCCGATGCCGACAACCATCGACTTGAGGTCGTTCAGGTCTTCCCGGTCGCCCTGCTGGAGCTTCATCCAGATCTTGACCTCACCCTCACTCGTCCGGTACCCGCCTAGTTCCCGGCCCCGAAGGACGATCCCCAGGACGCCGCCCACCGACTGTGGAGAGACGCCATACTTTCTGGCCACTTCGCGGTCAAGCGTGATCTGAACTTCTTCCCGGCCTTTCTCGAGCGCCGTATGAACTTCGAGGAACGAGGGGTTGAGCTTAAGCCGCCGGCGGGCCTCGGTTGCCAGCTTTTGCAGCGCGACCGAATCGTCGCCGTAGAGGTTAACGCCCACCCAGTTCTCGGCCTCGGCGCCCTCCTGGCGGCCCGTTCGAATATCCGCGCCCGGAATGACGGGCAGACCGTCGGAGATTTTTTTCCGAATGTCCTTCAACTCCTCGAGCGTGATGCGGTCCTCATCGAAGAACAGCCTGGTCGTTGCTTCGTTGTTGCCGTAGTAGCTGTAGATATTCTTGATCTTGAAGCGGTCTTTGTTGGCGAGGAGATAGGCCTCGACCGGTTCGACGTACTCTTTTTCGATCTTCTGATAATGGTAGTTTTCCGAGAATTCGAACTGGATGCCCAAATCCCTGAGGTCCTCCGCTTCCGGCGAATTGTCCGGGAGCTTGGTGAGAACGAAGAACGAGCTGGCGATGATAGCGGGGACGACCAGCAGGCCCATAACGTAGCGGTGCCGGACATTCCACTGAACCAGACGGACGTATCGTTCGGTCCACAGCTTCTGGACCACCTCGCGGTGTCCGGGTGCTCCCTCTTGCGTCTGCCTTCGCCACCTTCGCAACAGCGGCAACCGGCCGAATAGTGCGAAGGCCCGGCGCAACTGATTCACGACCAGTGGCTTCAGCCGTGGCTGCTTGTTCACGTTAATCTTGATGAACTTAGCAACCCCCAACGGAATCAGCGTCAACGACACGAACAAGGAACAGACGAGGGTGATCATGATGGCGATGCCGGTGTGGCTCAGCCAGATGGAGTACTCGGTGGTCTTCCCGAAAACCAGCGGGACGAAAATGATGATCGAGGTCAGCGTGGAAGCGAGAACCGCGGTGACCACCTCCTGGGTGCCCTGCAAGGCTGCACTCACACGGTCGTACCCCTTCTCCAGCTTCTGGAAAATCGATTCCAGCACTACAACCGCGTTATCCACCAACATCCCGGTCGATAGCATCAACCCCATCATGGACAGAACGTTGAGGGTATTGCCGAGCAGATAAAGGAACCCAACCGCACTGATAATCGAAAACGGGATGGCGAAACCAATGGCGAGCGTCGCACCGAGCCGCCACAAGAAGAAGTAGAGCACGCCGACCGAGAGGAGCGCTCCGATTGTGCCGGCATTGAGCAGGCCGGAAAGCGACTTCGTTATTTCCTCGCCCGCGTTGTGCCAGACCATCACCTGGATGCCTTCGAGCGACGGGTCTTGGTTCAGTTCCTTGATTCTCTCCATCACCCGGTCCACCGTCTCGACCGTGTTTGCATCGGATGTCTTTCGAACCTCCAAGGCAATGGCATAGCCGCCGTTGAGGTGCCTCCCGAAGTTGATGACCGGATCGCCGAATTCGATGTCGGCGATATCCCTCAACTTGAGCCCCATGTTGTTGATGGGGAAGTTTTGAATCTCCTCCAGTGAGGTCACGCTGCCTTTCGTCAGAACTCCGAACCGATAGCCGCCCTCGACCACACGGCCGAGCGATACATCGACATTAGAACCCTCCAACCGGCGGAAGATCGAGTCGACATCCACCCGGTAGCGCTTGATGTCGTCCAGGCGCAGGTAAATGTTGACCTCCTTGCGGTCGACACCGTTGATGGCTACCTCGCCGACTCCCGCCACCCGTTCGAGCGGCTTTTTTATTTTCAGATCGAGGAAGTCGTACGCGCCGCGCAGGTCCCGGCCCGAAGAAATCCGGCCTTCCATGATCGGGATCTCGTTGGTGTTCCAGGTTTGGACGTAGATGTTGTCAACGTCTTCGGGCAGATCCTTGCGAACCTGTTCGACCCGTTCTCTCACCTCAGCCCGCAGCAGCTCGATGTCCTCTCCCCAGTCGAACTGCATCTGGATGAAGGCGTCATTCGGGTTTGAGTAGGAGGTCAATCGCTGGATATTCGGTATGGTGCTAAGAGCTTCTTCAAGCGGCTTGGTGATTTCCTCTTCAATCTGATCAGGGGTCGAATTGAAGTAAGGAATTCGGACCATTACAAAGGGAGCATCCACGTCGGGCAGCATGACGAGCGGGATTTTGAAGGTGGAGACTCCGCCCAGCACGAGGAACGAAACGAGGATCATGCAGATGGTGACCGGGTAGCGGATGGAAAAACCAGCCAGCCGGAACCCGTGTCCCTTCTCGTCCATCACATGGTTGTTGTTTTCTTCGTTGCCCGCCATAAAACCCCCTACGCCTGACAGGGTGACAAGGTGACATTCAGCGGCGGTTGAGTGACTCGCCGTTTTGTGGCGAGTCACTCAACCGCCGCTGAATGTCACCTTGTCATCTTGTCACCCATTTACTTGCCTGCTGCCGGCTGCAGGCCTTCGCCGCTTGGCGCTTCGGCCGTTTCGACCGCGTACTCTTTCCTATCCAGGTACTCGTAAACTACTGGAATCAGAACGAGTGTCAGCAGGGTTGAGAAGCTCAGGCCGCCCATCACGGTGATGGCCATCGGGGCTCGGACTTCAGCTCCTTCGCCCCAGCTCAGGGCCATCGGGATCAAGCCCAGCACGGTTGTCAGCGTCGTCATCAAGATCGGCCGGAGCCGTACTTCGCCCGCCTCCAGCAGCGCCCGCCGCTTGGAGTAACCCTGCTGCCGCAACTGATTCGTGTAATCGATCAGCACGATCGCGTTGTTCACCACGATTCCGGCCAGGATAATGACCCCCAGGAATACCATCACATTGACCGTCGTTCCCGTGATCCAGAGTGAAAACACGACGCCCACCAAGGCGAGCGGAACCGTGAACAGGATGACGAACGGGTGGAGCAACGACTCGAATTGCGAGGCCATGACGAGGTAGACCAGGAAGATCGCGAGCCCGAGGGCGAAGATCAGGCTGTTGTAGGCCGTGCTTAGTTCTTCGTTTTGGCCGGCGATGTTGGCGGTCGTGTTGGCCGGCAGTTCACCTCGCAGATCTCGCAGCAGAGCCTTGACTTCTTCGGCCACGCTGTTCAGATCGTGTCCCGTTAGATTCGCCGACACGACAGCGGCCCGCTGAGACCTAATCCGTCGGATTTCGCTTGGCCCTCGTTCCAGCCTGACATCCGCGACGGAAGCAAGCCGGATGGGAATGCTAGGAGCGACCTGTTGCCGGTTTGCGGGCGTCCGCTCTTGCGCCTGCTGGTCTCCGGCCGCGGGCTGGGCAGTGGTCGTTCCGGGCAGAGTTGCGACATTCACGACCATGTTTTCGATACTTTCGACTGTCTTGCGGTCCGATTCATCGGTTCGAACCAGGATGTCGATTTGCCTGTCCTCCTCGCGGTACCGGGTGGCCACGTCGCCTCTGATCTTGTTACGGAGTCCGTTCGAGATCTGAGTCTCGTCGAGACCCATGCGGGTCAGGCGGTCCCGGTCGAACACGACGTGGATCTCCGGGTTCCCGAGTTGAGTGGTCGTTTGGATGTCCTTCAACCCCGGGATTCCGGCCATGCCCGCAGCGATCCGCTCGGCTGCCTGTCGCATGTCTTCGAGATCGAAAGAGTAAACCTCGACCTCCACGGGAGTCTTAAAGCTGAAGAGCGTTGGACGGCTGAAGGTGTAGGTCACTTCAGGAAAGGATGCGATCTCGTCCCTCGTCCGGTTGATTACACGTTCTTCGGCAACCTTGTCCGTCCGATCCTTCATAACCACGTAAAGCTGCCCGTAGTTCTCTTCGAACGAATTGGTCGCAAATTGGTTCTTGGTGCTCCCTCCGACACTCGAAAAGACTGTCTTGATCTCCGGGTACGTCGCAACCCTCTTCTCGACCGCCTGCACAGTCCGGTCCGTCTGAGGAAGGGCCTTGCCCTCCGGTAATTTGATCTCGAAAGTAAATTCGCCCTGTGTCAGGGAAGGGATCAGTTCCGCGCCCAGGCGGAGCGAAAGGGCGGCCGCAGCCACAACCATCGCCAGAGTCACGGCCACGACCACCGGCTTGTTATCCAGGGACCAGTTTAAAAGCCTTGGGTAGTAGATGGTGAGGCGGTCGATACCTGACGAAAAGAGATTAAGCGCCGGGTTGATCACGATCAGGGTGACCCGCCCCAAGGCCCGCACCAGACGCCGGATGTCAGCCACGACAGTGGTGGCGACACTGGAGAAGACGAACCGAAAGGAGCGGCGCAGAAAACCTGCGACCGGGAAGGCGACCTTCTGAATCGCGCGAATCGGTTTTCTCTGGCTATACTGCCGCTCTCCCCGTACGGTCGAAACGGCAGGCTGCTCGCTGGCCTTTTTCAGGTGCATGCCGAGCACGACCGGTAGAAAAGTGAGCGCAACAAGGAGCGAGGCCAGAAGTGAATAAGTGATCGTAAGGGCCTGGTCCTTGAACAGCTGGCCGGCGATACCCTCCACGAAGATCAGTGGGACAAACACGGCGACGGTCGTGAGAGTGGAAGCGGTGACCGCCATACCAACTTCGTTGGCGCCCTTCGAAACGGCCTCAACGAGGGGGACCCCCGGCTTTCGGTGGCGGTGGATCGATTCCAAAACGACAATCGAATTATCGACCAGCATTCCTACCCCGAGGGCGACACCACCCAGGGACATGATGTTCAGACTGATGTCGGTCTGGTACATCAATGCGAAGGTCACCATGATGGAGACCGGAATGGCGAGCCCGATGCTGATCGTGCTGCGGAGATCACGTAGAAACAGGAAGAGAATGATGGTGGCAAGGAGGCCGCCGATCATGGCAGACGAGAGGACATCATCGACGGCGTTTTCGATGAAGTCCGCCTGGTTGAACACGACTTCGTACTCGACGCCTTTCGGGAAGCGGTTGCCCGCCTTCAGCGCTTTGAGCCGGGATTCGACCGCTCGGGCCACGGTCACGGTGTTGGCATCGCCTTCCTTGTAGATGGCAATTTCGACGCTTTCCTTCCCGTTGATCCGCGCGATAACGTCCCGTTCTTTGCTGCCCCGCCACACCTTCGCAACGTCACCGAGAACGACCCGCCTGCCGTTCTGATTCCTGATAATTATGTCGCGGATCTCGTCGACCGACTCGAACTGGTTCAGCATCCTGACCAGGTAGTTGGCATCAAGGTCGTAGAGACTGCCGGCCGCCTGGTTTTGGTTCTCCTGGCCGAGCACCTGGGTGACCTCGGTGATCGGGATGCCCAACTCGGCGAGTTTCTTCTCGTCGATCTGGACCTGGATCTCTTCCTCCAGGCCTCCGATGATCTTCAGCGCCGCCACCCCGTCGGTTGATTCGAGCTCCTTCCTGAGGTCCTTGTCGCCCGCATAGCGGAGCTGGCTCAGGCTGAGATCGCCGTAGAGGCGCATACGCAGGATGGGGTCGTGCGACGGGTCGAAGCGCAGGATCACGGGCTTTTCCGCATCCCGGGGAAGCTGAACAAAGTCGAGCTTCTCGCGGACTTCCAAGCTCGCGAAGTCCATCTTTGTATCCCAGCTGAACTCGAGAATGACCTCAGACTGGCCGGAACGCGAAACCGAGGTCAGGCGAGTCAAACCGGGAACCACTCCAACCGCTTCTTCAACAGGCCGGGTGATCAGACTCTCGACTTCCTCCGGAGCGGCATCTTCGTAGTCCGTCTGGACCGTCAGCGAGGGGTAGGAGATGTCCGGGAGCAGGTTCAGCGACAGGCGGTCAAGGGAGACTAATCCGAACAGCATGAACGCCACCACGAACATTGAAACCGTGACAGGACGGTAGATTGCGGCCCTTGTGATGTTCATCGGAAGCCCTCTGAAAGCAAAGGATGAAGGATGAATGAAGGATGAAGAAAGAAGGGTGAAGCAGGCAGCCAGTCTCCGCCTTCATCCTTCTTCCTTCATCCTTCATCCTTTAGCTTTGGATGACCCGGATCTTGGAGCCTTTCTTAAGGGCGCCTTGTCCGGCTATGACGACCTGCTGGCCAACCTGCAGACCGCGCAGCACCTCGACCTTGTCTTCACGTTGGTAGCCGAGATTCACCTGAACCCGGTTGGCGTTGTCCTTGTTGGCGACGTACACGAAATGCTGACCGTCTTCCTCCATGATGGCCTTCTTGGGGATCAGAACCGCGTTCTGTCGTGTGTCAGTCTTAATCTCGACGCGGACGAAGGCGCCGGGCTTGAATCCACCCTGGGCGTTCTGCATCTCGACTGTCACTTTTACGGTCCCGCTTGACTGGTCCACTACCGGGCTGATTCTGGCGACGTGAGCCGTCACTTGGTCCGAGAGATTGGAGCCGAGCCTGATGATCGCCGCCTGGTTGGGTTTCACCTGTCCGGCTTCAGCCTCGGCCAGATGGACGTCGGCGAAAAGGGGAGAGAAATCACTCAGCTTGAACATGGATTCGAGGTTGCGGACGATCTGCCCCAGGTTAACGCTTCGCTCGATGATGTACCCGCTGAACGGAGCCCGGATCTGTGTTCGCGCAATCTCGAGATTCACCTGGGCGATTTCCGCTTCCAACTCCTCGACCCGGTGCGTCAGCTCGCGGGTCTCGGAATTCGATACGCGCTGGTCGTGTTCGAGCTCTTCGATTTTGTATTTAAGAAGCGCGACATCGCGTTCGCTGACGAGCTTCTCGTCATAGAGCTTTGTATACCGCTGCAGATCTTCCCGACCATTCTTGATCTGCGCTTCGGTCTTCTCCTGCCTGACCCGCCCTTTTTCCAGCTGCAGCTTGGCTTGGGCCAGTCTCTGTTCCGCCGTCTGCAGGCGGATTTTGAGCTGAGTGTCGTCCAGGCGGCAAAGCACCTGATTGGCCTTCACCGCATCGCCGTCTTCGGCGTCGACACTCTTTACAATTCCCTCAGTCTGGCTGGCAACGGCGACCTCACGCAGTGCGCGAAGGTTCGTCGTAGAAACCAGGTAGGAGGAGATTTGTCCTGAGACTGCTTTCGCCAGCTCGACCGGTACCGCATCCTGGCCCTGCTTCTTGGCAGGTTCGGCTGCCTTGTTGGCGGCCTGGGCCGTCCCGGACCTCATCTGGTATCCGAAATAGCCACCGACGGCAAGCAGCACCACCAAAGCCAGGAATCCGTAAACCTTGATTCGAAGTCTCATATTTCTTCTCCCTTGAGCAACCCCATAGCGCCAAGAACGGAATCGATGAGCAGGAAGTTCAACGTGTCCCCCGATAAGATCAATAACGGAAGGAGGGGCGAAAAGGTTGCATTAATCTTGCCATGACTCTTAGACACCGTTCCAGTCGGGGATGTTTCACTGATGGTAAGACGGGCGAGAGGGGGAGGGTATTAGCAGGGGCGGCCAAGGCGGATTTCTGATGACGGCTGACAAGCTGACGGCTGACAAGCTGACAGCTGACAAAAAGCTGACGGCTGACAAGCTGACGGCTTGCAGTCAGATTGGTCAGCGGCGGCAGAGCGGGTCGTCCTGTCAGCCGTCAGCTGTCAGCTGTCAGCCTTTGAGCCGTCACCACATGCGCTCAATTTCCTCGAGCGATTTGCCCTTTGTCTCGGGGACCATCCGCCAAACGAACAGAATCTCCACGACGCAGAGCGCTCCATAGACCCAGAACGGGAAGGCCTGACGGAACGTGGCGACCAGCCAGGCGTTCTCGTTGAGGATGGGGAAGGTCTGTGACACGATAAAGTTTGCCGTCCAGAGGCAGAAGGTGGCCAGCCCCAGGGCGCGGCCGCGGATCTTCGTCGGAAAGATCTCCGAAAGGATCACCCAGGTGACGGGACCGATGGACAAGGCAAAGCAGGCGATGTAGCCGAGGATCAGCAGCAGGACCCAGAGTTCGGTTCGGCCGGCATAGGAGACACCGCCCATTGCGAAGAGGCAAATTCCCATGCCTGAGGCGCCGAGCAGCATGAGCGGCTTCCGGCCCCAGCGATCGACGGTATAGATCGCGATGACCGTGAACACCAGGTTGACAGCGCCCACGGTCAGAGTCTGAAGCAAAGCGACATCAGTCCCGGAACCGAGTTTCTTGAAAATCTCGGGGCCGTAGTAAAGGAAGACGTTGATGCCGGTCACTTGCTGAAGAATGGCGAGGCTTATCCCGATGACGAGGACGGCGGCCGGCCCGGATCGAACGAACTGGGAGAGTGTCGAGCTCTCGACCGCGGCTGCGGCTTCGATCTCAGCCAGTTCACGTTCAGCGGCGGCCGCCCCGTTCACACGCGTGAGGATGCCGAGCGCCTCGCCTCTTCGTCGATGTTCCGCCAGCCAACGAGGGCTTTCAGGAACGCTGATCAACAGCCCGAGAAAAACCAGGGAAGGGAACAAGCCGGAGGCGAACATCCACCGCCAGCCGTACTCGACGTTCCACGCCTCGTCGCCGCCCCGGGCGATGAAGTAATTGACGAAGTAAATGATCAGCATTCCGGTGACTATCGCGAGCTGATTGACCGACACCATTCGGCCGCGCATGCGGGCCGGGGCAATCTCGGCGATGTACATGGGTGCCGCCATCGAGGCCGCCCCGACTCCGATTCCGCCGATCGTTCGGAAGATCACAAACCAGGTCAGATTGGGAGGAAGTGCCGTGCCGATCGCCGAGGCGGCAAAGAGTGCGCCGGACAACACGAGGAGCCGCTTACGGCCAAACCGGTCGCTGAAAGCGCCGGAGATGGTTACGCCGATTACACACCCGAGCAGGGCGCAGGAGGCGGCCCACCCCTCCATGGCCGGGCCCAACGCGAACTTCTTCTGAAGAAAACCGATCGCCCCCGCTATAACGGCCGTGTCGTAGCCGAACAGCAACCCGCCAAGGGTCGCGACCAGGCACACCCGCACGACGTAGCTCCAGTTTCCGCGCTGTTCGTTCATGTCGGCGACAAGAATGCCAAAGGGGCAGGTTGGAAGCTAGCTGAAAGAGGGGAATGATCCAGGAATTACAGGGGACCGTTCACCGTTCACCGTTCGCCGTTCACCGTTCGCCGTTCACGGGTCAGAAACCCCGAACGGTGAACGCTGACCGCTGAGAAGGTGTGAAAAAATCAAGCGTGTCGACGGGCTTTTATCGTGGCCGGACTCTCCAGAGTCCGGCGCGT
>Ga0105092_10001018_pt1 | contig 14901 bp, 12 predicted proteins | sample PPLLak2March2015_FD_87021 | JGI IMG/M metagenome (GOLD analysis project Ga0105092, IMG submission 87021) | Freshwater sediment microbial communities from Prairie Pothole Lake near Jamestown, North Dakota, USA - PPLs Lake P7 Core (1) Depth... | ecosystem: Environmental > Aquatic > Freshwater >... | reverse complement strand
TCCGTACACTTGTTACCATATTGGACGGGGTGTAATAAGTCAAATGAATTTCTCTCATTACTCGGATCAAACCGTGGAACTCGCCGTGGACCTCGTCAACACCGATGAGCTGACCGGTGACGAGATCGGCACCCTGGACGAGTTGGTCACTTTTCTGACCAGTTACGAGTCACTCCTCCCGACCGATGAGCAGCCGGTCACCGAGAAGGACCTCAGGAAGCTTCACAGACTGCGTGACGATTTGCGGGCGATTTTCATTGCCCCGGACGTCGGCACGGCCGTCTCCCACCTCAACCAGGTGCTCGAGAAGAACAGCGCCACCCCGCGCGTATCGATGCACGACGGTGAGCCACATCTCCACTACGAACCGGTGGACGCCCCGATCGCATCGAGGGTGGGGGCGATCGCGGCGATGGGTCTTGCCGGCGTGATCGTCGAGCACGGGATCAGCCGTTTTGGTACCTGCAGCGCCAGCAACTGTCGCGACGTGTTCGTCGACAACACCCGTAATCGGTCTCGGGTCCATTGCTGCCACAATTGTTCCACCCGTGAGGCGGTGGCGGCCTACCGGAAACGTCAAGCGTCGCTCTGATGCCCACACCCTTCCAACAACGCCCGCCCCAGCCCTAGATTTCGCGGATGGCCACCGCCATCACGCCGAGAGCAAGCCGCCCGATCTGGTGGTGGATCCACGACATCGCGGTCGGACTGCTCTCAGGTTTCGGGGTGGGAACCGTGGCCGGCTTGTTCCTCAATCGGTTGGCGCAGAACAACGTCGTGGTGCTGGTCTGCGCCATCCTCGGCGCCGCCGCCGGGATCTACGTCCTGATTCAGAATCATCGGGCATCCTGGCGGTTCCTCAGCGGGATCGTCGTGGTCAGCTGGCTCCTGCTGGTCCTCTCGGCAGGTTTTCTCGGTCTGTTCCTCTGGGCGATTCTCAACTTCGAGTAGAAATCAAACGTCAGACGGGCCGGTGAGAGCGTATGCCACCGCAGCCTCGAGGGTCATCGCCCGGCCCTCACGGTATGGGATGGCCGCCTCGCCACTCAGCGCCTCCATGGTTTCGTAGTCGAGTGCTTCGATTCGGTTCAGCTCGTTGAGCACGATCTCCGTCCCCGAAGAGATGCGCAGGCCGTGAAACGCCCCGGCCAGCCGGTGAGCACGGTCTCGATCGCCAAGGATGAGTGCAAGCCCGGCACACCCGGCGAGGTGCAACACCACGCCGCTGATGTCGTGATGTTCGGAGAACAGCTCGAGCCCCCGCGAGAGGTATTGCCAGGACTGGTCATAGTCACCGATCTGGCGACTCAAATGTCCTACCTCGAAGTTTCCCCAGCCCATTCCGAACTCGTTCCCTGCCGCCTCGTAGTACTCGATGCTTTTCTTCATGTGCGCCATGGCTGCAGGGGCATCGTCATCGACGTACGCAGTGAAGTTTCCTCGCCCCCACTCGACATCGCCGAGCCCGGCGACGTCACCCAGCTCCTGGTAGAGGGCTTCAGCCTCATCGAGGGCATCCCTGGATGCATTCGCGTCCTGGACGAACACCGTGGCGAGGGAGACGTTGTACAGGGCGTTGGCGAGCTCCTTGGGATCACCGAGGGTTCGATGCATTCGAACCGTCTCCCGATAGACCTCCAAAGCCCTCTCGAGGTCGGACTGCCACCACAGGATGCCGCCCAGAGCCTCCAGGGCCTTCGCCCTATGCCTCGGATCACCGCCCTCGAGTGTCAGAACCTCATCCAGCCGTCGGCGTGCCTCGTGAAGATGACCCCGCGCCTGCCACAGTCTCCAGGCGGCGGAGGAAAGGCGGAATGCGAGATCCGCCTCGCCTGACTCGACGGCCCAATCGAGCGCCGATCGCAGGTTGTCCTGATCCTGCTCGAGGAGATCGAGCCACATCCGGCGATCCCTGCCCAGCAACTCCGGGGCCACACTCTCGACATAGTCGGCGTACGTCTCCAGGTGACGTCGGGCTATCGCTGCAGCATCACCGGACTCGGTCAGTCGCTCCAAGGCGAACTCCTGGATCACATGGAGCATCCGGAAGCGGAGCCGTCCCTCGGCGTCGACCCTCCGGACGAGGCTCTGCTCGACGAGCGTGGACAGCGAGTCGATCACTTCCTCTCCCAGTTCCTCGGTTGGCCCGCACACCGCCTCGACCTCTTCCAGCCGCGCACCGGCGCTGAAAATGGCGAACCGAGCGAAGAGTTTCCGCTCCGGCTCGGCCAGCAACTCGTAGCTCCAGGCGATCGCGCTCTCGATGGTTCGCTGCCGGGCCGGGAGGTCGACCGACCCCGAGCTCAACATACGGGCGCTCAGACGGGACAGGATCTGGTCGACAGGTAACAGACGAAGCCTCGAGGCCACAAGCTCTATGGCCAGGGGCAGGCCATCGAGACGGCCCACCAGCTCGGCAACCGCCGGCGCGATGTCGACGGTCAGCCGGAAATCCGGGCGCACTGCCATAGCTCGATCGGTGAAGAGACGGATGGCCTCGGATTGCATCAAAGTCTCTAGATCCGCACCCGGATCGACCCCGGAGAGACCGAGAGGCGGCACCGGAAGCTCCTGCTCCCCGCTGATCCGAAGCGGTGCCCGCGACGTGACCAACACCTTGGTCCGTGGCGAGGCTCGCAGCAGCTCGGCGACCAACGGCGCCCCGTCCAGCAGCTGCTCGAAATTGTCCAGGATCAGCAGGATGCCCTTGTCGGCCAGTTGGCTGTTGAGACGAATCGCCGGTGGCTCCTCACGAGTCGAGGCCTGAATGCCCAACGTCTCGAGGATCCGCGATGGGATGACCTCCACATCGTTGACCGGGGCGAGATCGACGAAGAACACCCCATCGGGATACCCATCTGCCACCTCTGCTGCCAGTTGCAGCGAGAGCCGGGTCTTGCCGGTCCCTCCGGGGCCGGTGAAGGTCAGGATCCGGGTCGCGCCGAGCAACCGAATCGCCTCGGCCAGCTCACGGTCCCGCCCCACGAAGCTGGTGAGCAGCTTCGGGAGGTTGTTCGGGATGGCATCCAGGGTGCGGAGCAGGGGAAACTCCGACTGCAGCCCCGGCGACACGACCTGCAGGATCGCCTCCGGCTCGGCGAGGTCCTTGAGCCGGTGCTTGCCGAGGTCGCGTAGCGAAACCCCTTCGGGAAGGCTCCGCTCCACCAGCACGGCTGTCGGCTCCGACAGCACCACCTGACCCCCATGAGCCGAATCGGCGATCCGGGCAGCCCGATGCACGTCGAGCCCGACGTAGTCGGAGGCGCCGAGAGCTCCGATCCCGGTATGCAGCCCCATCCGGGACCTGACGACCCCGTCGGCCGGCCAGGGATGATCCATCAAGGCGTGCTGAGCCTGCACCGATGCCTGGAGCGCATCGACGGCGGCGGCAAAGACGGCAAAGAAGGAATCACCCTCGGTCTTGACGACGACACCGTTGTTCCCGGTGATGGCCCCCTCGATCAGATGGTTGTGCGACTCGAGGACCGGGACCCAGCCATCACCCAGAGATTGCACCAACCTCGTCGAGCCCTCGATATCGGTGAAGAGGAAGGTGACCGTCCCCGTCGGAAGCGATTGACGAGTGGATGGAGACACCATTCGGGACGTTAGTTCGGCAGCGCCCCGCGCCCTACCCGATAGCGGGTATGACCTTGTCGCCGTACGCCTCCAGCGTGCCCTCCATGTCATCGTGCATGAGGTAGATCCCGAAATGGCCGACACCCAGCGACTTCAGGAGACCCAGTTTCTCGATGTGGGCGTCCACCGGTCCGGTCACACAGAATCGGTCGACGATGTCATCGGGCACGAATTCCGTCGACGGGTTGCCCGACTTGCCGTGATGGTCGTAGTCGTAGGACTCTCGGGCCTTTATGTAGTCAGAGAGAACCTGTGGCACCTTGTCACGATCCTCGCCGTAGCGGTTCACCATGTCGACGACGTGATTGCCGACCATGCCCCCGAACCACCGCAGTTGGTCTCTCTGGTGCGCGATGTCCTCGCCGACATAAGCCGGCGCCACCACACAGATCTCGACATCGTCGGCGTCGCGTCCGGCCGACTCGGCGGCTGATCGCACGGCGCCCACCGTCCACTCGAGGATCTGGGGGTCTGCGAGCTGGAGGATGTAGCCGTCGGCGTGCTTCCCCGCCGTGGCCAGGGCCTTGGGCCCGTATCCGGCCACCCAGATCGGGAGGTCCCACCCATCGGTGATCCATGGGATTCGCAGCTGCTTCCCGTTGTAGTCGACCTCCTCGCCGGCCACGAGCGCCTTGACCACCTCCATCGACTCGACCATCGTCTGGAGGGTCTTGGGCTGGCGCCCTATGTAGCGCAGAGCCGAGTCGCCGCGGCCCATCCCACAGATCGTGCGTGGCCCGAACATGTCGTTCAGGGTTGCGAACAACGAGGCGAGCACGGTCCAGTCACGGGTGCCCGGGTTGGTGACCATGGGGCCGACGATCAAATGGCGGGTCTCCGCGAGGATTCGCGAGTAGATGACAAATGGCTCCTGCCACAGGACGTGGGAGTCGAACGTCCAGGCATGGCTGAAACCGAGGCTCTCGGCCCGTTTCGCCAGCTCGATCACCCTGGTGGCGGGCGGATCGGTCTGCAACACCACCCCGAAGTTCAAAGCGGCCCACTCATTGCACGAAAGGTAACGGACGATTTGTTCTGATTTGGACCAATCCGGAGGGCCGGCGGCGACTAACGATCATCGAAAGGAGGCTCGATGAGCTATGTCAAGACTCACGCCAGGATCCTGGGATGGACATTTGTCGCCATCGGAGTGGTGGGGTTCTTCCTCACCGGCTTCGGCCGGTTCTTCGGGATGGACGGCGAGACTCTGATCCTCTTCGGGATCAATCCCGCCCACAACGTGGTCCATCTGATCCTCGGCGTCACCTATCTGATCGGTGCCAGGGCGACCGAGGCAGGTGCCCGCGCCGTGGTCTTGGTCCTCTCCTCGGCCTATCTGCTGGTGGGTGTGCTCGGTCTGATCCTGATCGACACCATCGCCAACATCCTGGCCATCAACCAGGCCGACAACGTCCTGCACCTGGCAGTGGGAGCTCTCGGGATCGGCGTTGTGGCCGCCTCCGCCAGACGGGGGACACAGCCTGCGGAAGCCTGATTCCCAAGCTGGCACGAGCGGGGGGTGGGGCACGGGTGGGACCCCATCGTTTGTCGTTTCGAGCCAGTAATTGAGACATCCAGGCCCGTATGTGAAACTGTGGATCCCAATCACGGGCAGGACTCGTGCAGTATCCACTCTCCAAGGAAACGACGTTCTATCACCATCCAGGTGTCTTCCACCTGGAGAACGGGGAGACGTTGGAAGAGGTCCAGGTCGGCTATCGGACCTGGGGTGAGCCCCGCTCTGAAGCCATCCTCATCTGTCACGCGCTGACCGGGAGCGCCGATGCCGACGAGTGGTGGGAAGGTCTGTTTGGCCCGAACCGGTCGTTCGACCCCGAGAAGGACTTCATAATCGCCAGCAACGTCCTCGGCGGTTGCTACGGGACCACCGGGCCAACTTCGCTACGACCCGGAACGGACCGCTGGTACGGACATGACTTCCCCAGGGTCACGATTCGGGACATGGTCGACCTCCAGGCCGGCTTGCTCGACCACCTCGAGGTCGAGACGCTCCATCTCGTCATCGGAGGGTCGATGGGCGGAATGCAGGCCCTGGAATGGGCGGCGATGTACCCCGACAGAGTGGGGGGTGGAGTTGCCATCGGAGTCGGTTCCCATCATTCCGCGTGGAGTGTCGCCTTCTCCGAGGCACAGAGGGCCGCCATCTGGGCCGACCCGAAGTTCCTGGACGGCGACTACGAGCCGCGTCTGGGCCCGGACAACGGTCTCGCGGTGGCGCGGATGATCGCCATGATCTCCTACCGCGGAAAGGCGAACTTCGAGTCCCGATTCGGGCGGAAGACCCTGGAAGACGAGTTCGAGATCCAGTCCTACCTCCGTTACCAGGGTCAGAAGCTGGTCGGTCGTTTCGACGCCAACACCTATCTTCGCCTCGTCGACGCCATGGACAGCCATGACCTGGCGCGGGGCCGTGGCGAGATGGACCAGGTCCTGGCCGGATTGAAGACACCGTTCCTCACTGTCGGCATCTCGAGTGACATCCTCTACCCGGCTACCGAGGTGGAAGAGCTCGCCACCGCCCTCCCCAATGCCCGGTATCAAATGTTGCATGCGCCACAGGGCCACGATTCTTTCCTCATCGACATGGCCAACCTCGATGGCATCGTGAGCCGCTTCAAACACGACCTGGCCCGTGGGATCACCCCAGCCGACGACTTCGCGACAGGAGCCGGTCGGGGCTCGTCGTGGGCTTTTTGAGTGGTGGGTGGTGAGTGGTGAGTGTCCTACCGCTTCAACTACTGCCTGATACGGCTGCAGTAGACTCATCTGGGAAGCTCAGCATCGGCGGCTGTGACCTTTCGGCGCTGGCCGGCGAGTTCGGGACGCCGCTCTTCGTGTATGACGAGGCACATCTCCGCTCCCGGTGCCGCGAGGCCGTGGCGGCATTCCCCGATGGGGTCGCCTATGCCACCAAGGCCTTTCTGTGTGGAGCCATGGCCCGGCTTGCCCACGAGGAGGGCTTGTTGCTCGATGTGGCGACCGGTGGCGAGATCCACATCGCGCTGGCGGCCGGTGTCCCAGCAGACCGGCTCGTATTCCACGGGAACAACAAATCGCCCAGCGAGCTGAGTAGGGCACTCGAAGTGGGGGTCGGCCGAATCGTGATCGACTCCATGGTCGAGATGGACCGGATCGAGACGCTGGTCGCCGCCGGAGCACCTTCTCCCACGGTTTTGATCCGTATCAATCCGGGCATCGAGGCCCATACCCACGAGTACCTCCGCACCGGTGCCGCTGACTCCAAGTTCGGAATCACTACCGAAGGAGGGGCGGCCGAGGTAGCAGTGGAGCAGGCCCGGGCCTCTTCGGCGATGGACTTGATCGGCATTCATGCCCACGTCGGGAGCCAGGTCTTCGACGTTGCCTCTTTCGAGAGGGCTATCGAGGTCATCGCCCGTTTCGCTGCACCGCTCGACATCGAGGAGCTGTCAATTGGCGGGGGCCTGGGCGTGGCCTATGTGGAGGGTGAGACGGCCCCTACGATCCCGGAATGGGGCAAGGCAGTGATCGACGCCGCGATGGCCGTCGGAGTGCGGGCGCGAATCATGGCCGAGCCGGGGAGGGCCATCGTGGCCCAGGCAGCGCTGACCATCTACACAGTCGGAACCATCAAGGAGGTCCCGGGTATCAGGACCTATGTCTCGGTCGATGGCGGGATGAGTGACAACCCGCGCCCGGTGCTCTATGGCAGCGGGTACGAGGTGTTCGCCCCTTTGTCGACCACCGCCGAGCGCACCCGGCCCATTCGGCTCGTGGGCAAGCATTGCGAGTCGGGAGATGTGCTGGCATGGAGCGCGCACATCCCCGATGCCGTGAAGGTTGGCGACCTGCTCGCCACCCCGGTGACCGGGGCATATGGGCATTCGATGGGATCCAACTACAACATGGCTCGGCGTCCCGCGGTCGTATTCGTCGAGGGTGGAAATGCCCGCCTCGTGGTCAGAAGGGAGACGGACGACGATCTGCTGACCCGCGATCTGGTCGCAGGGTCTCCCAGCTAGCCGTTTGCCGCCGTGTAGACCGGCTCGAACCAGGCCACCCGAGCCGCGCATGGGTCATCGACCACGGTGAGCGTGAGCAGGTCATCCTCGAACTCCGCGCTGTAGACGCCGGTCTGCCCCGGACACTCGCCGGCCACACCCGAGACGAAGATGAAATTGCCTTCCTCCCTTGCCACGAAGCCTCCTGTGAGCGGCCGGTCAGGGTCGGCATTGGGTCCGAGGACGACGTAGTCCCCCGCATCGTTGACCCTCAGAACCGACGCCTCGTTCTCCCAGCTGCCAGACAGGTCTGAGATGACCGCGTCCGGTCCAGTAGTGGTCGTCGGTGAGTCCGGGGAGAACGAAGAGGCGAAGGCCTCTTCTCGAAATGCGCACGGGTCTTCTACGACCGACAGATGGAGGATCTCGCCGACGAGCTCACCGTCATAGACACCGGTCTCGCCCGGACAGGGATTGGGGTTGGCGCTCGTGGCGAATATGAGCTGGCCGTCCTGGAGGGCGACGAAACCGATCACACCCGTGGGCGATTCGGTCCCCCCGGCATCGAGCTCGAAGAGCTCGTACGAGCCGCCCTCGTCGAAGACGACGGAATTGGCCTCGCTCTCCCAACGACCGACCAGATCGGACAGCGCCACAGGCCGCCCGGTGGGTGGCGCGGTGGTCGAATGGATGGTGGTGTCGACGGTGGTAACGGTGGTGACGGCCGACGATGTTGTCGTCGTCTCGCCGGCCGGTGTCTCCCCGCATGACGCCGCGATGAGAGCCGCAACGGCGAGCAATTGCCAGGCCCGATGGGGACGGCGTCTCACCCGTGGGTGGGGAACCCGAGATCCACGCCGCGGTGGATCGGGTCGGCCCAGCGAGAGATCACCACCTTCTGCCTGCTGTAGAAGTGCACGCCTTCCGGGCCATAGATGGCATGGCTGCCGAAGATGGAGTGCTTCCACCCACCGAAGCTGTAGAAGGAGAGCGGCACCGGGATGGGGACATTGATCCCGACCATCCCCACCTCGATCTCAGATTGGAACTTCCGGGCCGCCCCGCCGTCGTTGGTGAACACCGCGGTTCCGTTCCCGTACGGGTTCTCGTTGATGAGCCTGATGGCCTCCTCGAAGTGCTCCATCCGCACAGTGGAGAGAACGGGGCCGAATATCTCGTCGGTGTAGATCGACATCCCCGTAGTCACGTTGTCGAACAAGGTTGGGCCGAGGAAAAAGCCGTTCTCGTGACCTTCGACGATCAGATCGCGGCCATCGGCGACAAGTAGGGCGCCCGCCTTCTCACCCGCATCGACATACCCCCGGACCTTCTCCAGGTGTTGTCTCGTCACGAGGGGGCCCATCTCGACTCCGGTCTCGTGGCCCGGGCCTACCTTCAACTTCTCGATGCGTGCCCTCACCCCATCTATCAGCGAGTCGCCGGCGTCGCCTACCGCCACCACAGCCGATATCGCCATGCAGCGCTCACCGGCCGAGCCGTAGCCCGCCGAGACCGCGGCGTCCGCCGCGAGATCCATGTCAGCGTCTGGAAGGACGATCATGTGGTTCTTGGCGCCGCCGAGTGCCTGCACCCGCTTGCCGTGGCTGGTCCCAGTCTCATAGATATAGCGGGCAATCGGGGTCGAGCCGACGAACGAGACAGCGGCCACCATCGGGTGGGTGAGGAGGGCGTCGACCGCCTCCTTGTCACCGTTGACCACGTTGAACACACCCTCGGGGAGCCCTGCCTCAGCGAGTAACTCGGCGGCGAGGAGGGAGCACGAAGGATCCTTTTCCGACGGTTTGAGCACGAATGTGTTGCCACAGGCGATGGCGATCGGGTACATCCACATCGGGACCATCGCGGGGAAGTTGAACGGGGTGATCCCGGCTACGACACCGAGCGGTTGGCGAATCGTGTAGGTGTCGACCCCGGTCGAGACCTGTTCTGAGAAATCTCCCTTGAGGAGGTGGGCGATGTTGCACGCGAACTCGACCACCTCCAAGCCGCGTTGCACCTCTCCAAGTGCGTCATCGATGGTCTTTCCGTGCTCGGCTGTGAGGACCTTTGCAAAATCCAGCTTTCGCGTAGCGACGAGCTCGCGGAAGGCGAACATGATGTTCTGACGCTGCGTGAGCGAGGAGAACCGCCAGGTCTCGAAGGCGCTGCGTGCAGTTTGCACAGCGCGATCCACGTCGGCTGCCGAGCCCAGCTCCACCTCGCCGGTCTGCTCGCCGGTGGCTGGGTTGAATACCTCCCCGACCCGTCCGCTGGTCCCCCCGGTCAGCTGGCCGTCAATCCAGTGCTGGATGTGCCTCATCGGGCGAATCTACACCGGGATGGGCAATACGACCGTGGAGTCGCCCCTCGAGTGTTAGCCCGTCACGCTCACTGGGTAGGTTGGTGACGTGGTCAAATGGAAGCGAGATGCGACCGGTCCAGGACGGGTCATCGATCGTCGGGGCGCGGGCGGCGGAATGGGCCCCGGTGTCCGGAATGTTGGGATTGGCGGCGGCGCAATCGGAATCATCGTCCTCCTCCTCATCACCCTCCTGGGCGGAGGTGGCGACTTAGGTGGTCTCACCGAAGCTCTGCAGCCGGCAGGAGAGGTCCAACCCGAAACAGGGAACACGCTCGATCCGTCGGTCGATCCCGAAGCGGACCTGGCTCGCTACCTCGAGGAGGTGTTGCAGGACAATCAGGCGATGTGGGTGGGCGTCTTTCAGGAATCCGGGCTCGAGTATCGGCCCACCAACCTGGTCGTGTTCAACACTTCCACGGGCTCGGGATGCGGTGGTGCCCAGGCCCAGTCAGGGCCCCACTATTGCCCGGTCGACGAACTGGCGTATATGGACCTCGACTTCCTCGCCGAGCTGCAGAGGAGATTCGGAGCGGCCGGTGACACCGCCCAGGCCTACATCCTCGCCCACGAGGTCGGACATCACGTCCAGCATCAGCTTGGTATCACCGAGCAGGTCCAGAATGCGGGGACCAACGAGGCGAGCATTGCCCTCGAGCTCCAGGCAGACTGTTTCGCCGGGGTGTGGATGTCGACGCTTCGGACCGGGACTTCCGCCGCACTCCTCGAATCAGGCGACCTCCAGGAGGCATTGGATGCGGCCGCCGCGGTCGGTGACGACGCCATCCAGCAGCAGACCACCGGACAGGTGAACCCGGAGTCGTGGACCCATGGAAGCTCGGAGCAGCGCTACCAGTGGCTGAACCAGGGATTCACGTCCGGCTCACCGAGCAGTTGCGACACCTTCGCCTCGTCCTAACGCCGATGCGTATTCAAGTATTTGGGTCTGTCCCTTTACGCCCTCTAAACCGATACATTGGCATCGTGAGCGGCTGACCCGGTCGCTCTCGAGCGATTCACCCAAAACCATGTCATTACTAGCCACTGCCATCCCCCTGATCATCTATGCAGTCGCCTTCCAGACCATCGTCTACCTGCTTGTGCCAATCCGCTTCCGTCCCACATGGGCGCCGCTCGCTACCAGCTCGGTGGGGGCGGCGGTAGTGGTGGTCGCGGCAGTCTGGTTCGGCCCGACCTCGATCGGACTCGCCGGCCCTGACGGCGGGCTACTCGCGTCCTGGGGATCGGCGACCCTGGTGGCGATGTGCACGGTCGGAGTGGTGATGATGAGCCGCCCCCAGCTGCGGGGCCATCTCGCCGACCCCCGGATGGGGGCGATGTCCAGCCGGTCCGCCGCAGCCCACATCCTGGTCAGGATTCCGCTGATCACAGTCGTAATCGAAGAGGCTGTGTTTCGTGGGGTTCTTCATGCGGCCCTCATCGCCGTCTATCCCGAGCCGATAGCTCTCTGGGGCGGAGCCGTGTTGTTCGGGCTCTGGCACATCGGCCCCGGGCTCGACCAAGCTCACGCCAACGACAGACGCAGCATGGCCCGCTTCGTCCACGTGGCCATCACAGTGGTCGCCACCACCGCGGCGGGAGCCTTCCTTGTCTGGCTTCGCATCGAGACCGGATCGATCTGGGTCCCGGTGGCGGTTCATGCCGGGGTCAACATGACTCTCGCCGCATTCGCCCGGCTAGCTACGAGGACCAAGGTCGCACCGGTACCCGCGCTGGAGTTGGCGGCTTAGGCTCAGATCAGGTACTGATTGGTGCCCCGCTTGAGGTACCGGCCGTCGCCTGGCTTACCCAGGTATTCACCATTCTCGACGATGATCCGACCCCGGGTGAGCACGCACTTGACCTTTCCGGTGACCTCGAGGCCCTCGTAGGCCGAGTAGTCGACCCGCATGTGCTGGTTGTCGACGGAGATGACATGCTTCTCGTTGGGATCGAAGATCACGATGTCTGCGTCGGACCCCACGGCGATCGTCCCCTTCTGCGGGTACAAACCGAACATCTTGGCCGGGGTCGTCGCGGTGATCTCCACGAACCGGTTGACACCAATTCGTCCCTTGGTGACGCCACCATCGAAGAGCACCTCCATGCGGGGCTCGACGCCAGGCATGCCGTTGGGGATCTTGGAGAAGTCTTCTTCGCCGAGTCGCTTCTGCCGCCCCAATTCTGGATGATCGTTGAAGCAGAACGGGCAGTGGTCGGTGGAGACCACCTGGAGATCGTTGGTCCGCAGTCCTTGCCATAAGGCGTCCTGGTGACCCGCGGCCCGGTCTCGCATCGGGGGTGAACAGACGTACTTGGCTCCCTCGAACCCGTTTCCCAGATTGTCGAGATCGAAGAAGAGGTATTGGGGGCAGGTCTCGGCGAACACGTTGAGACCGCGGTCCCGCGCCTGGATGACCTCGTTCACCGCCTCTTTGGCCGACGTGTGGACGATGTAGAGCGGAGCCCCGGTGAGCTCAGCGAGAACGATGGCGCGATGAGCCGCCTCTCCCTCGAGCAGGGCTTTGCGCACGAGCCCGTGGTGAAGGGGTTCGGTCTGGCCTCGTTTCAACGCCTGCTCGACGTAGACGTCGATGGCGATCCCATTCTCGGCATGCATGCAGATGGTTGACCCGTTCTCCGCCGCCTTCTGCATGGCGAGGAGGATCTCGCCATCGTCGGAGTAGAAGACCCCGGGGTAGGCCATGAACAGCTTGAACGAGGTCACACCCTCGTCCACCAGCACGTCCATCTCTTTGAGAGTCTGCTCGTTGATGTCGCCGGTGATCATGTGGAGGCCGTAGTCGATGGCCACGTTGCCGTCGGCCTTCTCCCGCCAGGACTCGTAACCCTCCATGGCCGAGCCGCCCTTGGTCTGGACGGCGAAGTCGATGATTGTGGTCGTACCGCCCCAGGCCGCGGCTCGGGTCCCGGTCTCGAAATTGTCTGAGGCGAAGGTCCCGCCGAAGGGAAGCTCCATGTGCGTGTGGACGTCGATCCCCCCCGGGAGCACGTATTTGCCCGAGGCATCGACCACCCTCTCGGCGCCCGACCCCCAGTCGTGTGAGCCTGGCGCGGCCAGGGCGACGACCTTCTCTCCGTCGACCAGGACATCAGCGTCCATCGTCTCGGTCGCGGTGACGACCGTCCCTCCCTTGATAACGGTCCGTCCCATCACCCCTCCTCTATGGTGCTACCAGGTCTCCATACGCATCCGGGCGCCGGTCCCGATAGAAAGCCCACTGCTGACGAACCTCTTCGATCATGTCGAGGTCCAAGTCGCGGATCACCAGCTCCTCCTCGGTGTCCGAAGCCGACTCGCCGATGATCTGACCCCTCGGGTCGACAAAGTATGAGGAGCCGTAGAAGTCGTTGTCACCGAACGGCTCCTGCCCGACCCGGTTGATGGCGCCGACGAAGTACTCATTGGCGACGGCAGAGGCCGGCTGCTCCAGATTCCACAGGTACATCGACAGCCCGCGGCTGGTGGCAGAAGGGTTGAAAACGATCTTCGCCCCGTTCAAGCCGAGGGCGCGCCATCCCTCCGGGAAATGCCGGTCGTAACAGATATAGACGCCGATGCGGCCGACTGCGGTGTCGAAGACCGGATAGCCGGTGTTGCCCGGGCGGAAGTAGAACTTCTCGAAGAAGCCCTTCACGTGGGGGATGTGGGTCTTGCGGTACTTGCCCAGATATGTCCCGTCGGCGTCGATGACGGCCGCCGTGTTGTAGTAGAAGCCCTCCTGCTCCAACTCGAAGATGGGCACCACCAGGACCATCCCGGTCTCCTTGGCGAGGTCCTGCATGAGCTGGGTGGTGGGCCCGTCCGGGATCGGCTCGGCGTACTCGAAGTGCTCATTCTCCTGGACCTGACAGAAGTACGGGCCGTAGAAGAGCTCCTGAAAACACATGACCTTCGCGCCTTGCTTCGCCGCCTCGCGGGCGTAGTCGGCGTTCTTCTTGATCATCGTGTCCTTGTCGCCGGTCCACTCGGTCTGGACGATGGCGGCCCTGACGATGTTGGGCATGGATGAAACCTCCTTGGGAGACAAACTTAGTTAGGTCATGGGTTGCAGGTCATAGGTGGTAGGCCAGGGGCACCTACCACCTACCACTTACGACCTACCACAACGGGGAAAGCTCAGCTTCCCCCTTCTTGCAGCTCGATCTCACGTCTCTCGAAGCTCGAGCCGGAGACGTCGGCATCGCCGAGAGCATCGACCGCGGCCTGGGCCAGATCGGTCCGGAACACGTCGTCGGGGATCTCCACGCCTTGGAGCTCGACGACCTGCTCGTTGGCGATGGAGATGGTCTGATCCCAGAGCTCCTCGTTCATGACCCCGATTCCGTTGGTGGCGGGGAAGATGAGGCCGAGGATCTCGTTGAGCTGCCACTCCTGATGACTCTGGCCCAGTGTCGAGCCGTTGTTCAGCACCACGTCAACACATTCGTCGAAGGCGTCCAGACAGTGGATCCAACCCTGGAACGTAGCGGTCAGGAACCTGGTGGCGATGTCCTCGTTGCCCTCTTCGGCGATCCAGTCGGAGGTGACCCAGAGACCGTCCTGGAGCATCGCAGTAGCGACATCCGGATCGTTGTAGTCGATGATGCTGAGGTCGTCCCGGGTGTACAGCTCGCCGGTGTCGGGATTGACCGCCTCCAGGACCTGGGCGTACTCGTTGTAGATCATGGCCTCGGCGGCATCGATCTCGTCGTTGAGAAGCGCATTCATGGTGAAGTCCTGCGCCACCAGCTCGCCGACCGTCACGTCGAACTTCTCGATGGCGGCAAGCACCTCGTATTCGTTGCCGAAGCCCCAGTTGCCCACTCGCTTGCCCTCCCAGTCCGCCGGGGTCTCGATACCCGAGTCGGCCCAAGAGACCTGGAGGGTGCCCGACCGCT
>Ga0105092_10001017_pt1 | contig 14910 bp, 17 predicted proteins | sample PPLLak2March2015_FD_87021 | JGI IMG/M metagenome (GOLD analysis project Ga0105092, IMG submission 87021) | Freshwater sediment microbial communities from Prairie Pothole Lake near Jamestown, North Dakota, USA - PPLs Lake P7 Core (1) Depth... | ecosystem: Environmental > Aquatic > Freshwater >... | reverse complement strand
CTCATGCTCGAATACTTTGGCGATCAATATCGCGACTACATGAAAAAAACGGGGCGTCTGCTCCCAAAATTAACCTAGCTCTTGGTGCAAAAGTGCTCCCTGCGCCGTCCCCGGCGTAGGTGGTACCCTGTAATCGCCGCCGTCCGCTGCGCGCGGCGGCGTGAGCCGGTTTTGCACCAGAAACTAGCTAAGAAGCCATGGAACTTTTTCCTACACGGCTTCGTCCACCCCTGAAAAGGAGTAAGAATGAGAAAACTGTTATATATCGTGATCACGCTCGCCCTGGCTGCCTGTTCCCTGGGCGGTAAGACCGAGATCGAGCGTAACCGGGAAAAATGGCAGGACACGAATATTTCGCATTATCGCTTCAACCTGTTCGTTGGCTGTTTCTGTGTGTTCACGGAGGATATGCCACTGGCGATCGAAGTGCAGGATGGCGAGGTCGTTTCGATGGAATATCAGGGTGGAAAAGAGGTCGAGGCGCCCGCCCGCGAACTCTTCGAAAGGTATGCGACCATTGACCGTATCTTTGCGGAGCTTGAGGCGGATGTCAATGGCGCAGCGGATGAAGTTGTTGTCACATATAATCAAATGTACGGTTTTCCCGAACAAGCCAACATTGATTTCATTAAAGATGCAATCGATGATGAACTGATGCTGACGATTTCAAACTTTGAAAAACTCCCTTAAACGCGAATACTCATCAACTTACGAAAAACAGCAGACATGGAAAATGTCTGCTGTCCGCGCAGAGCCATGGACCGGGGAACTTTTTCCTGAACTGATTCGTCAATTCGGGAAAGGAGCTAGAATGAAAAAACTTTTATTCGTATTTATGACACTCGCACTGGCAGCCTGTACGGCCGCAGGCAATGCGATGGGGAGCCAGAGCGAAATCGAGCAAAATAAGGAAAAATGGGAGAACGCCAATATTTCCCACTATCGCTATCACTTATCCATTACCTGTTTCTGTATCTTTAGCCAGGATATGCCCTTGATCGTTGAAGTTCAGGATGGTGAGGTCGTTTCCATGGAATTTCAAAACGGAAACGTGATCGACACGACCAGCCGTGAACTCTTCGAAAAGTATGCAACCATCGACCGTCTCTTTGCAGAGCTTGAAGCGGACTTGAATGGTGCTGCAGATGAAGTGATTGTCAAATATGATCCAACCTATGGTTTCCCCACCGAAGCCACGATCGATTTCGTCAAAGAGGCTACCGACGACGAACTCTACCTGAGCATCTCAAACTTCGAAGAACTCCCTTAAACGGGAACTCTACCGGTTTTGGAAAGTAAAGAAGCGGACGTGAGAGCGTCCGCTTCTTTTCATTTGCATGCCATGCCTTAAATATTGCCCAGATCACCCAGTAACACTTGATCTGCACCTCGATCGATTTCCCAGGGATAGATGATAAATGCATCTGTCACCGCAGCGAAGTAATCCGGGCGCGTGCGTCCAAACAGATTACGATACGGGTTGAAATGCAACACACACGTTTCAGGAAACCCACCGGCAACCGAGACCCGATTCTTGACAGCCGTGATCGTGCGCCCCGAACCCCAAACATCATCCACGATGAGCGTGGGCCGGCCACGCAGCTTGTCATCCGCAGGGAACTGGATGAACTGCGGCCAGGCGATCAGCTTCGCTTTTGCACTGGATTCCTGCGCGGGGAAGTCCACGGCGGCAGTCAGGACGTGGGTAATGTCCATCGCTTCGGCAAGCAAACCGCCAGGGATCAGGCCGCCGCGCGTGATCATGACCATGGCAGTAAATTCACGGCGGAATTGCGGGATGAGGTGATCGATGAGACGACCCACCTCCTCCCAGGTGATCAATTCACGGTGTGGTTCATGTGGTTGTTGGTGCATTTAACTCCCTGCAAAAAACTTTTTGCCTTGCGAAGGTTGGAATCCTCGGGACTTGCTTCGAGTACAGACCTTCGCAAGGTTTGCATTAAAACGATCCTAACACAGCTGCCAAGGGCGCGGGGGCAGCGACACGGATTGGCTGGCCGGCTGTCTGTGCAACCTCGACATTGCGCGCCCAGAGATACAGGCAGGTGTGATAGGCAGTGGCTGTATACGTACTGATAATGCTGGCAACCATTGTAAAAGCCAAGAAGATCAATATCCCAAGCCCTATGCCAACGACCAGACCAAGTGTGCCCGTGCCGAGAACAGCGACTATACCATAACCGATTCCAAGTCCCAGCACCGCGCCAATGACACCCAGAAGAAAACCGATCAACCCGGTGACCGCACGAACGCCCACTGTACTGATTCCAATCAGCAGCAGATTATTCCTGACGATCTGTGCAACGCGTTTCGCGGCATTCGACAGGCTCATATCTTCGATGACCATGGCAGGCAGGATCAGGAAAGCCGCCTCTGTCCACAGGACTTCCAGCAAGCCGGCCGCCGCGCTGATCAGACCGGCAGCGATCCCTCCACGCTGACGCCTGTTCCTGTTTGCTGCATTTTTCAGCAAGTTGACGCCGGTGGACACCGCCGCAAGCGTGACCAGGTCCAGAAAATCACGGCGGACAATGGACCAGGCTGTGCTCATCCGTCCATTGCCCTGCGTCAGGTATTCGTAAATCAGGTATGCGGTCATGCCCGAAAAAACATAGGAGACAATGAAGTTCAAAAAGACCAGGAACGCACCCATCACCGCCAGAATGAACTGACCCAGGCGGCCTGCGTCGCCGATTAAGAAGGCAACGATAATAATTGGCATCGCTCCGATCACCGATACGATCGTGCCCACGATCAAGGCATAGACGGACGGCTTGATCAAATCCTTATCTTTCAAAGCCATCTGCCAGGCTTGTTGCAGAAATGACCAGCCCCGTGAAAAAGATTCCATGATGTCTTTCTTCTCCTGTAAAGTTTGTCACCCTTGTAATGACATTTGACAAGTCGATTATAGCAAACTTATTGGGTCCACTTCAACCCGCCAGTCTGACAATAATCTCGTTACCGTCTCCTCTCGCAAAACCGAGAGGGGATCAGGTCCGCGCAGGATGATCTGCCAGCGATAGTCACCACCGAGCCTGGCAAAGAAAGAGGGAACAGGGCCAATGATAGTAATCAGTTTCCAGTTGCCAGTGGTCAGTAATTCCTGAAGTTTGGCCGATAGCTTGCGCGCTTGTTCCCGTACAAATACTGCATCCTGGTGGCGATACTCCAACCTTACCAAGCGTGAAAACGGCGGATAGCCCAGTCGCTTGCGCTGTTCCAATTCGTATTGATAAAAGCCATTAACGTCGTGTCCTGCTGCAGATTGGATCACTTGATGCGCCGGGTCAAACGTCTGCAGGATCACTTTCCCGCCGCGTTCGCTGCGACCCGCGCGTCCTGCCACCTGGGTCAGTACCTGGAAAACGCGTTCACCGGCAAATGGATCGGGCAGGTACAAACCGACATCCGCGAGGACGATACCGACCAGAGTCACCAAGGGAAGGTCGAGCCCTTTGGCAAGCATTTGTGTGCCGATCAACACGTCTGCGCGGTGGGCGGCGAAATGAGTCAGGATCATTTCGTGCGAATGTTTCTCACGCGTCGTCTCCCAGTCCCAGCGCAGGGGACGCACGTGCGGGAATAAGGCGCTCAATTCCTTTTCCACTCTCTCGCTTCCCAAACCATATTCCCGGATCTGCCCCCCGCCGCACCCGGGACAGGCATGTGGTTTGCCGCGCTCATAGCCACAGTGATGGCAGAGCAAGCGTTCCTTCTCTTCCACATGCAGCGTCAATGGCGTTTCGCAGTTCGGGCAGCGCAGGACGTGTCCGCAGTCGCGGCAAAAGATATAGGTCGCGGTGCCGCGCCGGTTCAGGAACAGGATCGCCTGCTCGCCGCGCTCCAGCGTGGACTCAAGCTCCCTAAGCAGGAACCGGCTGAAGATCCCGCGTTGACCCGCCTTCAATTCCTCCCGCATATCCACGACCTGGACCGGAGGCAGCCCTGATTCAAAAATACGACGCGGCAACTCTAATCTCTTCATCCCCCTATCCCTTATCCCCTCTGCTTGATACCGCTGCACGACTGTCGGCGTCGCGCTCCCCAGGACATACACCGCTCCTGCCAGCCGCGCGTAGGTCTGCGCCACAGTGACTGCATGGTAGAACGGCGGATCGGCTTGATAATAAGATGAGTCATGGCATTCATCGGCAACGATCAGACCGATGTTCGGCAGAGGCGAGAACAAGGCACTGCGCGCGCCGATGATGACTTTCAACAGACCCAGACGGGCGCGGCGCCAGGTATCGTAGCGCTCCCCCTCCGACAACTTCGAATGGACCAGGCCCACCTGCCCGGGAAAGCGACTCAAAAAACGATAGACGGTTTGGGGTGTGAGTGCAATTTCAGGGACGAGGATGATCGCCTGTTTGCCGCGCCTGATGATTTCCTCGGTGGCGCGCAGATAGATCTCTGTCTTGCCCGAACCCGTGACCCCCTGCAGGAGGAACGGCTGATGCACATCCAGTGATGAGATGGCACTGTCGATCTCTTTGAGTGCAGAGGCTTGTTCGGGGGTCAGTTCTATTTCTTCTTTACTTGTAAATTTATTCCCTTGTCCGCTTGTCTCTGCAAGTGGGTCTCGGAAGATCTCCGTCTCGAACAGTCGGATCAACCCGCGTTCTTCAAGCTCCTGCAAGTCGGCGAGGTTGCATCCGCTTTCCGCATAGACCCACGAAACGTTGACGGCATCCTTGACCTGCATCAGAAAAAGCAAGGCTTTTTTCCGCCGGGTCTGTGTGGAGACAGTCTTGCCCAGGTCATTTAGCGCAGCTTCCACAATTTCAGGCGCGGCAGCCAGCTGCGCGGTCTTGATATATTTCGAGCGGACACGCGCCGGCGGCAGCACGGACCGCGAGGCAAGCACGCCTTTGCGAACGAGGTAGCTGGCCGTCCTGCGCCAGTCCACTTTGCGGAAGTGCGTCTCGATCTGACGGCCGCGCAGGGGGCCGCGTTCACCAAGCAAGCTGACGAGTCGAGTTGCAACCGTGGAGGTCTTGTCTTCGTAACCCGGAACTCGCAACTCGTAACGTACATCTGCTTCCTGGCTTAATCCCACCGGCAAAAACAAACCGACAACGGATGCCAGCGATGAAAGCGTGGACTCTGCCAGCGCTTCTGCCAGTGCGATCTGCGCTTGTGTCATCACCGCCGCAGAGTCTACGACTTCAAGGATCTCCTTAACTTCCGGGACCGATGGCTGGTCGATGAAACGAAAGACCACACCTTGCACGGTCTGCTTGCCAAACGGCGCGATGACGAGATGCCCGATACCCACCTGCCCCAAAAGCGATTCAGGAACGGAGTAATCGAATATCCCCGAGACCGCAGGGATGTTGACAACAACTTGAACGAAGGTGGTCATTGGGATGATTGTATCGTGAAATCAACGCTGCTCAAGCCGCCGTCCACGGCGGCGTTACATATAACACCAGCGCCGTACGCTGCGCGCGGCGCTGGGAGCATGAAAGCAGGGACATTGACAACAACTTGAACAAAGGTCATCATCTGAATGATTGTATCGTGAATTTCTTTTTATCACTGTGTATTATGAACCAGGAGCTTACTTTTGCATTGAGTAGGGTAATACCCTACTTACCTTGGAGAGCGTTGGTAACTTATAATGAATTTAGGAGGGGATCGTTATAATCTTCCACTCCCCTCCACGTTCTAATAGCACATAAAGTGAAAGGATTTGCGATGAGTATATTCAGTAAAATTCTCGAGAAACTTGGATTAAAGAAGGGTAAGCCCGCCGACCAACCTGCGGCTGCCCCTGCCAAACCCGCGGCTGCCAAGCCAGTTGCCAAACCTGCTGCCTCCGCGCCAAACCCGGGCATGATGGGGCCAAGTGGATCTACAGCGGCTCCCAGGGCAATTTCAGAAGTGGATGTTGTCAAACAGCTCGAACTAAAGGCAAAGGGGACGGGATTGAACTGGAAACAGTCGATCTCCGACCTGCTCTTCCTGCTTGAGATCGACAACAGCCGCGAGGCGCGCACGGAACTGGCGAAGGAGTTGGGTGCCTCCGATGAAGTGATGAGCGACTCCGCCCGAATGAACACCTGGCTTCATAAGACGGTCATGAAGAAGATCGCCGAGAACGGCGGTAACATTCCGAAGGAATTGCTGGACTAACAATGCAGGCTACAAAAACAGTGCTGGCATCAGCCAGCACTGTTTTGTTTTGCACAATCACTTGACGCGTCAGGGTTAAAACCCCTCGCTCAGCAAATAGAAGCCCTTCGGGCTTTCAGGCACTGAGGCAGGACTTTAGTCCGACGAAGTTGTTTTCAAAATCGCCGCGGCCCCATACCCCACCACCGACGAATAATCCCCTGTCACGTTACCTGAGGTGGCATGACGCAGGACCTTGATCTTGTCCGCGCCGAGTTCGCGGGCAGCCCACATCACGGCGGTCACTGCGCCCAGGCCGCAGGCGAAGCCTTTGCCGGCGCGCTCCACGTCGAAGGCCGCCTCAGGGTCAAAAGATTCGATTGCGTTCAACATGGCGCGGTCATAGCTCAATGCGGTTTGCTGGTTGTAGAAGTGCGACAGGTCCGTGCTGGCAACCATGACAAAATTTTTGTCGCGTAAAACGTGCGCAAGGGCTTTGCCCAATCCCTGGGAGAGGCGCGGCTCGCGGCCACGCACCATCACGGGCAACAGCTTCCATTTCGAGGAAAATGCCCGCTGCAAAAAAGGCAGTTCGATCTCAAGCGAATGTTCGGGGTCATGAGGGACAGGCGAAAGACCGGATCCGATTTCCGATTTCAATGCAACGTCAAGTTCGTGCAGAACATCTTTATCCACTGGGACATCCCCAAGCGGAGTGGAATACGCCTCGTGAGCCGTCGTGATCAGGTCTTCAGCGTATGGATGGTGCATCGGCGCGATGACCGCGACCAGATCAGGCTCACCCTGAGCCTGACGAAGGGCGCGCAGTGTGGCAAACGCATAGCCTGCCACAGCGCCGGAATAGGTATGGCCTGCGTGCGGGGCGATGACCGCGATCACTTCCCCTTCCAACTCGGGCAATTGTGCCTCATCCAGATATTCGTCCACCAGGCGCGCCAGTATTTTGGGATCCCCCTCATACCATTTGCCTGCAATGGGCGAAGGACGAACGTCGAGAGCCATCGCTTTTATTTTAACACTTTCAGGCGATCATGATGAAACTTGTCCAAGCCGCGCCGAGCCAGATAATTTTTCTTATTGATGAGATGAAGAATTGAAACCGCGCGACAGGGCGATCTGTGTGGCACGGAAGGCGAGTGATGGGAGGTTGCCGCGCCCAAACCATTCCACGGCGTCGACGTCATCATCAGGCTTCAATTCACCGCCAACGACGGAGGCTTGGTAGATGATGATGAAATCCGCGCCGCGCGGATGCTCTTTCCCCGAGATGATATCCAGCACACGCGTCACCTGGACCGTCAAGCCTGTCTCTTCCAAACATTCGCGGGCAGCCGCCTCGGCGGGATCCTCACCGCCATTGATAAAACCTGCAGGCAATGTCCACAAGCCGCGGAAGGGCTCGTTGACGCGTCGCACCAACAGGACGCGTCCGTCCTGTTCGACCAGCACCGCCGCCGCGACCTTCGGGTCAACGAAATGGATCCATCCGCACTGCGGGCAAACAGGTCGTACCTGTCCAAAACGCTCCTCGTGCTGTACGGGTGTGCCACAGCGCGAACAATAGTTGATTTCGGTATTTGCCATCAGCTTAATTATGACACTTAAATAAAAAAGGTGACAGTCATTTTGAAAATGACTGTCACCTGATACCTTGCACGATTATTTTCTTCGCCAGCGAGCGACTGCCAGTTGGCGCATCAAAAGCATGGTCACGGCACCCAGCAAAGCAATACCTGCCAGCAGTACCTGCCAGATCGGTCGCACAGGCTGCTGCACCTCCACCGGTGCCGACGGTGGATTCTCGAGTCCACCTTCTCCGGTCACGCCATTCTTCTCCGAAGGGATCTCCGCAGTGCGGGCGCTGTCTTCGGCAACAGACGCTGTCGCGGTTGACAGGGGAGCCAACTGAACGGGCGGCTCCGACTCCTCCGCGGGGGCTTCGGTCGCAGCGGCTTCAGGTGCCTGGGCAGAATACACTTCCGGCGCTCCGCCTCCACCCATCCCAAAAGCCGGAGGCTGGGAAGCGAGCTGTGGGACCAGGTAATTCGCCCCGAGTGTGAAGAAGAGCAGCAGCGTCGCGAGAGACGTTACAAATTTGAAAGCTGGATAGCTGCGCGGCAGTGGCGGGTTCTTTCCGACCATCTTTGGCGTAAGCGTGAAGTTACGCGGCGCCTTGCGCATCGGGAGTTGGCGGAGCAGGCCCCGGGCGGCGCGCAAATCATCCAAAACGGCACGCAGGTCCGGGTCCGAAGAGAGACGGCGTTCCAGGCGCGCCGAATCAGACAGTTTCAGCTGTCCGTCCAAATAAGAAGAGAGGAGTTCAAGATCACGTTGATTCATTAGGCGCTACTTCCTTCTTCCAGACGAAAAGAAGCAGGCAAAAGTTCCGTAAAGCCCTGTAAACACTCACGTAATCTTAATCGGGCACGCGCCAGACGGCTCTTGATAGTGCCCAGCGGCACCCGCACGGCGATGGCAACTTCGCTGTAATCCATGCCCTGGACATCTGCCATGACCACAACCGTTTTGAACTCCAGCGGGAGGTTATCGAGACAGTGCTGGAGGGCATGTTCGAGTTCGTCCGCTTCGAATTCCTGCTCGGGAGACATGCCCGGGTCTGCCAGCCAGCGCGGCGAATCCATTTCCTCGCCATCCTCGGTGTCCGGCTCGAGCGGCGTGGTGGGACGCCGCTTCTGGCGGCGCAGCTCGTCGTAGCAGGCATTCGTGACCGTGCGCATCAGCCAGGCTTTGAATGACCCGCCGCGAAAGGAAGAGATGCTTTTGAAGGCGGAAAGGAAAGCTTCCTGGGTCGCATCCGCGGCAAGATCATCATCGCTGAGAATGCGGAGCGCAGTATTGAAAATACTGTCCTGATAGTGAAGGATGAGCGTATTGAAGGCGTCGAGACTGCCTCCCTGCGCGTCGTGAATGAGGGCTTGTTCGTCCATTGGAGTTATTTTATCACTGTGGGAATTTTTTAACCACGAAGAACACAAAGGAACACTAAGGTTTTGCTTTACGGCTCAAAAGAAAATACAAGCTCCGCCAAATGACCATTCCCAACGCGAAGGTCCCGGCAAGGATGGCAGCAAAAACGGGAATGATCGGCGCGTTGAGGAGGAACCCGCGCAGCACCACTGCCAGCGGTCCCGCAAACAGCCCGGCCCAGGCGGGACGCCACAATTGTTTCGGGCTGGAGGTCATCTCCCGTTGAAACAGCCCAAGTGCGGGCGCAAGCAGGAACCAGGAAACGACAAGTGGAAAGAACAGCGCAGCCATGCGCGGGAGAAAATCCAGAGCCACTTCTCCGTGGGTGGCAAAGCCGATCACCGTCACAAGGGCAATGGCGAGGATATCGCCGAGGATCAGGATGTATTTTTTCATAGGAAGTAGGGGCGGATCACGATCCGCCCCTACAAAATCACTATTTTGTTTCAGCGAACTCTTCGTTCCGCAGTGCCGGGAACAACAACACCTCGCGGATGGAATGCTTATCCAGCAGCAACATGGCGAGACGGTCCACGCCCATGCCGAAGCCGCCATTGGGAGGCATGCCGTAGCGCATGGCGCGCAGGTAATCATCATCCATGGGGTGCTTTTCCTCATCGTCGGCGGCGTAATCACGCCCCATTTCGAGGAAACGCTGTTCCTGATCGAGCGGATCGTTCAATTCGGTAAAGGCATTGCATAGTTCAAAACCAGCCATATACGCTTCGAAGCGCTCCACCGTTAATGGATCGCCGGGAAGGGACTTCGCCAGCGGCGAAATATCGCGTGGATAGTTGTAAAGGAACGTTGGCTGGATCAGCGTCGGTTCGAGGAATTCACTGAGCAGGAAGTCGATCAATTTGCCGCGCGTGAGCCCTGCATCCGGAGCCTTGTTCGGGTGCTTTGCCTTGATGGCTTTGAACAGCTCATCCGCCGTTCGAAATACGTCGATGTCAATACCCGTTGTGTCCAGAATGCCCTGACGCATCTCCAGTCGCTTCCAGGGTGGCGTCAGGTCAATTTCATTATGTTTGTAGGTAATCTTCTGTGTGCCCAGCACCTGCTGCGCGGTGTACGCGACCATTTGCTCGGTCAATTCCATGACCTGCAAATAATCGGCATATGCCCAGTAGAACTCCAGTTGTGTGAACTCAGGGTTGTGCTTGAACGAGACGCCTTCATTACGGAAGTCCCGGCCGATCTCATACACTTTTTCGAGATTGCCAACCAGCAAGCGTTTCAGGTACAACTCGAAGGAGATGCGCAAATACATCTGCTGTTCGAGTTCGTTATGGTAGGTCACAAACGGACGCGCCGCCGCCCCGCCATAGATCGGCTGCAGAATGGGCGTCTCCACTTCCAGAAAGCCATGATCGTCGAGGAAGGTCCGTAATGCCCGGATGATCGCGGCGCGCTTGCGGAAGACCTCGCGCACTTCCGGGTTGACCGCCAGGTCCGCGTAGCGCTGTCGGGCGCGCAGCTCGGGGTCCTCCAGCGCCGCGTGGCGGACGACGGTCCCGTCTTCGAGCGTCTCATCCTTCGCGGCGGGGAGCGGGCTGACGGATTTGGCGAGCAGCTTGAAGTCGCGGACGTGCAGCGTCACCTCGCCGGTCTTGGTGCGGAACATCACTCCCTCCGCCTGGATAAAATCACCAATGTCAAACACCCTGGTTAAAAATTCCAGACGTTCCTTGCCAACTTCATTCAGGCGGAAGAACAATTGGATCTTGCCTGCGCCATCCTCAATGTGTGCAAAAGCGAGTTTGCCCATCGGGCGCATCGCGCGGATACGTCCGGCAAGCGTAAGTTTGACTTCCCGGCCTTCTTTTTCAGCGGCTTCGAATTCCGCAATGGCTTCCGCGCTGGTATGTGTGCGTTGGGCACGAGTGGGATAGGCTTCGATCCCTTCGGCACGCAATTCTTCCAGTTTCTGTAAACGGATCTGTTCGAGTGAAGTGAATTCTGTCATGAGTCCTTCCAGCCCCTGCCCTCACTCATGTTGCGGAGGGTACAGAAGGCAGGGGGTCAAAATAAAAACCCCGCGCACTGTCACAGGCGCGGGGTAAAATACGTTCCTGTGGCTAACTGATTTTCAGAATTTTAACATTATATGTGCCGCCCGGGGTCTCGACTTTTACGGTATCACCAACTTTGTGGTTCAAAATTGCCTTCCCGATGGGCGACTCATTTGAGATCTTGCCCTCGCGCGGGTTGGCTTCTGCTACGCCGACGATCACAAAGGTTTCGGGGTCAAAGTTACCTTCTTTAATGGTCACCTTGGCACCGATCTGAACAGAGTCGCTTTTCTTCCTGCCGTTCTCATCGATAATTTTCGCGGTCGCGAGGAGCATCTCCAATTCCTGGATGCGCCCTTCCACAAAAGCCTGCTCGTTCTTGGCGGCTTCATATTCAGCATTTTCGATCAGTTCTCCACCCTCCATGGCTTCGTGCAGGCGGTTGGCAACTTCCTGACGCTTGGCGGTGCGCAGGTAGTCCAGCTCATCCTGAAGCTTTTGGTAACCCTCTTTTGTCAAAAAATTGTTTGGCATGCTTGTTGTCCTACTATAAGAATTTTGCATCTCTAAACAGAGATGCAAATGATAAGGGAAATAAAGCAATAATGAAAACCCAGTGTCCTCTCCCGAAGAGGTGCATAATATATCACGATTTTAGTGTCAATACAAGAGACTTTGAACCTGACTACCCCGTCGGGAGCAAGCGAATGCCGGCCCGCTCCGGCCAGTCGGCTTGACTGGATTCCTGTACTTTTTCCGGGGTGTCCAAGACCTTCCCCAGCCCGGAAATCTGGGATTTGTACGCCAATGCCGCTTCTTTCCAACGGTTCAGGCCCGTTTCAGTGATAAGCGGCACGGATTCCTTCATCCCGGCCGATTTTGCCTCTGCTTCCCGGGGATCATAGAAAATATAGGGCACATCCATAGCGTAGAACAGTGGTTTTCGAACCAGCTCCGCGCCCTGACGCAGGAGAACGTGGTCCACGTGCGAGCCAAGCCCCAGCTGGCAGACCAGCACATCGTCCGTCTGGAGGCGGTCAGCGATATTTTGCGCAATTTTTGGGGGAATCCAGGCATCCTCCGGTTGAGGCGGCACGAACACGGCTGAATACAGCCACTCGCCATCGGCCCCACGGCGGTAAATACAATCCGGAAAATCAAAATGGACCACGCCCGCACCGAGGATCGACGCTGCGTTTTTGTCCTCCGCGCGGCGCAGACGGATCGTCTCCTCCGCGGATGAGAATCCCCATTGCGAGTGAAGGAACTGCGCGAACGGGGATGCATCGCTTTCCGGGACAAAGCCGCACATAAACGTCCAAATTTCGACCGGCAGGCCCGCCCGTGCCTGTTCGTAGATCAAACCACCGGCAGAGAAGACCGCGTCATCGAGATGGGGAGAAAGATAGATCCAGCGCATGGCACCGATTTAACCACAGTCGGCTTTCGGTGGGGTTGATTTTAAGATGTCAATGCAATTGATTTAAGTCGTCAAGTCAAGTACACTAAGGGTGGAGACGAGATGCAGGAACGACGCAAACTCCCGCGCAAGGACTTGATGTCCTACTCACAGGTTTTCGATCTTTACGGGGGTAAACTGATCGGTTATCTTGGGGATCTCAATCTCATTGGCGCAATGGTCATTGGCGACGAGCCGCTGAAGGTGGGTCAGCAGTTGACCATATCCATCCAGTTGCCGGAGCTACCCAAGGTTACTGCCACACGTCTCGCCCTGCCGGTTCGCATCGTACGGTGCCAGCAGGACCTCAGCCCCGAATATTTCAATATCGGGATGGAGTTTGAGCTTGTGACGGACGACCAAAAAAAGATCATAGAAGCGGTGCTGGAAAATTACGAGTTTCGCCGGCAGCATCCTAATTACCCTCCCCGGCCTGCAGAACTGTGACGAATACAGAGCATGGACCCTTACAACCTTCAGACGAATGAGCCTGAAGGTTTTTATATACCTTATTGTTTTTATCCGATCATGTAAACGGGCCAGAAGCGAGGCTGATCATGATGAGCAGATCTTCTTCCCACTTTTTTATGAGGTACAGCCGGGAAGATGCCAACCTGCGCTCAGATGAAGAAGTAATCACTGTTGCATCCCACCGTCAGCTGGACATATTGCACTTCTGCAAGTTGTAGGGAATCAGTAGACTAAAAGTAGTCCATGACCCATGATATTTGTCTGATTTACGGGTATACTCCTGCAAAAACCGGATCTGTGACAACCTTTATTCATTACGATTCCCATTCATCGGAGCATACCCATCAATGAAGAAATACCGTCCTGTCCTTGCTGCTGTCCTGGCTCTCACGTTCTACACATTCACCGATATCCTGATCTGGCAAAGAATTTTTGAGGCAAATCAAATGGTCCAGTACGCAGACATCTACCACACCGGTTGGTTTGTGTCCCTGGCGGGTTATGCGATCCTGGGGGTTGTGCTCATGTGGGATGCCTGGAAGGATATTGCCTACTTTCTCATCTCCCTCCTTGTGGGCGCATTCAGCGGGCTGGAGGACGTACTCTACTACATGTTGGATGGAAAACCGATGCCCGATGCGTTACCCTGGCTGGAAGATAATCCCATGATTTTGCATGTCTCGCGCGAAGGCGTGATCGGATCGGTTGTGTTCTGGCTGATGGCTCTTGTGCTCCTTTATCTTGCGCTTTATCAATGGAGATGGCAGCTCAAAGCCCAGCAAGAATCGTTGGATTGACCGGTTCGCTTTTCCACATGTAAATAGTGTGGAAGCAGCTTTCACGAATCTTCTCAGACGCACAAAACCAACCTTTCCACCTCCTGGCATTGATGAAACAGGAGGTGGAATTTTATTCTTATGGACCAGATTGAATTCCTACTTCCCTCTCAAGCTTCCTGCGCAGACAGAGTGCCCTTAGCAAACTCTAATTTCCGCCTAAGATAACTCTCACGAAAAAGGTAATAACCTTATCCTTTTATCGTTCTTATTAACACAACCACAGGAAGTTGTGGTTGTATTCTGTAATGCAAAAAGGAGGATCCTACTTTGCAAATTCTTACAAGTTTAATAGGAGTTTTTTATCTTATAGTAGTCGTTGTCCTGGCACTGTATGGATTTCACAACCTGATCACCACAATCATGTACTTGCGGATGAAAACGCCGAGAAACCGCAAGGAAGAATTTCCACCGCCGAAGGAATGGCCGCCCGTAACGATCCAACTCCCTATTTTTAATGAAAAGTATACGGTCGAACGCTTGTTACAATCCGTGACCCGCCTGGACTATCCGGCGGATCGTCTTCAAATCCAGGTACTGGATGACTCTACCGACGACACCGTCGATCTGGTTAGCAGGCTGGTGGAAGATTACAAGTCCCAAGGTTTGGATATCGAATGGATCCATCGCGTCGACCGGAAAGGCTATAAAGCTGGCGCCCTGGCGAACGGACTTCTCGCCGCTACCGGTGAATTGATCGCCATCTTCGATGCAGATTTCGTTCCCAAACGGGACTGGCTGAAGCGGACCGTTCCAGCCTTTCAAAACCCGGAGCTTGGATGTCTGCAAACGCGCTGGGGACACACCAACCAGCAATATAACTCGCTGACCCGTGCGGAAGCCATGGGGATCGACGGTCATTTCATTATCGAGCAGACCGTGCGCTCGAAGAACGGCTTTTTCCTGAATTTCAATGGTACGGCAGGCTTATGGAGACTCGCCTGTATTGAAGATGCCGGCGGCTGGCAATGGGACACCT
>Ga0105092_10001016_pt1 | contig 14915 bp, 13 predicted proteins | sample PPLLak2March2015_FD_87021 | JGI IMG/M metagenome (GOLD analysis project Ga0105092, IMG submission 87021) | Freshwater sediment microbial communities from Prairie Pothole Lake near Jamestown, North Dakota, USA - PPLs Lake P7 Core (1) Depth... | ecosystem: Environmental > Aquatic > Freshwater >... | reverse complement strand
TCCCAGCCCCATCGGTAAGCAGGATCACGAGGGGGTTGACGTCAGGATGGACGATCTGCTCGCGCTGCAGTACCTGTTGTGTCAGGAAAAGCCCTGCTGAGAGCGGTGTCTTACCACCTACCGGAATATCTGCCAGGGCGCGTTGAGCCAGTTGGACGGAGTTTGTCGGAGGCAAAACCAGGGTAGCGCGGTCTTTCTGAAACACGATCAATCCGACCCTGTCCCTGCGCTGGTATGCATCGGTTAGCAGAGAGAGGATGGCTCCTTTCGTCGCTGACATTCGTTCAGCAACTGCCATCGACCAGGATGCGTCAACAACGAAGAGGATCAGGTTGGCGGTCTTTTTTACCCGGATTTTTCGCTGGTAATCGCTGGGCCGGATAGCAAATGCAACTTTCTTTCTTTGTTCTTCTCGTTCCTTCTGGAAAGGCGCAGCGGCGCGGATGGTGGCATCGAATGCAAGATCATCGGCTCTTCCCTGAGCCGGGCGCGCCTGAATATAGCGGCCGCGTTTCCTTTCGGTATGGCTGCGCGACCTGCGTCCTGCCATACGCCTGGCAAGCTTATCTAATGAGGTATCTAATTTACGGGGCTTGAAGGTCTTCCCGATTTCAATATGCTGCCCGCCCTCCCACCAGTAGGAACCTCCTGAATCGAAAATGCTTTGCGGTGCAGGTTCGCTTGGAGACTTTGAGCTGTCGGGCTCACCAACCTCTTTACTTATACCTTTTTTTTTTCTATGCCTTCCCTATCGCTCGGAACAGGCTGTGGCTCACCGCTTGATGCTGAGGACCCTTGAAGCTGTTCGATGCGGTCTTGCAGTTCCTCAGGGCTGATTTCTGTCTGCTGGAAAGGACCTTGTTTGATGCGGTGGGGCAGCGCCAACTCGGCGGCGAGGGCAATATCCCGATCGGTAATGGAAGTGCGTCCCTCAAAGGCGGCATGTGCTCGGGCAGTCTTTAGGATGACCAGGTCTGCGCGGTGACCTTCAACGTTCAGGGAAGAGGTGAGCGCGGCAATCGAGAGCAAGTCGCGCGGTGTATGTCTCACCTGATCGACCAGCATACGGGCCTGTTCAATCCGCTGGGAAAGTTCTTGCTCTTTATCCAGCCACTGCTGCCTGAAACGTTCGGCGTCTGCTTCGTAAGTAAGGTTACGTTCCATGATGGCGACCCGCTCACGGGCATCTCGAATCCCACGGATCTCCACAGAAAGCGCAAAGCGGTCCATGAGCTGCGGTCTGAGCTCACCCTCTTCAGGGTTCATCGTACCAACCAGAATGAATCGAGCAGGGTGTGAAAATGAGATACCTTCTCTCTCGACGATGTTCATCCCCATGGCTGCCGAGTCGAGCAGCAAGTCAACGACATGATCGTCAAGCAGGTTCACTTCATCTATATAGAGAAGTCCGCGATTGGCAGCAGCAAGGACACCAGCCTCAAAGCTGCGTACACCGAGCTGGATGGCCTTTTCAATGTCAAGCGTGCCCACAACTCGATCTTCGGTTGCCGAGACCGGTAGGTTAACGAAAGGCGTTGGACGCAGCTCAACCGGCAGCACTTCGTTGTTCTCTGTTCGCTCACGGCATTCTGTGCACCAGGTCGAAGGGCGGTCAGGGTCACAGCCGAAACGGCAGTCGCGGACAACAGCTACGAAGGGTAGAAGCGCAGCCAGGGCGCGGGCAGCCGTCGATTTGGCTGTACCGCGTTCGCCCCGGATCAATACTCCACCGATGCGGGGGTCGACAGCGTTTAAAACCAGAGCGCGTTTCATGCGCTCTTGGCCAACAATTGCAGTAAATGGATAAATAGGTGGCATTGAATAACCTCGAGCGTTCATTATAACGCAGGCAGGCAGATATTATAAGATTTTATTTACATCATCTGAATGTTTATTTAAGGTTGCATTCTTGACTTTTACGTACTATAATGTACGCCTAACCTAAGTCAAACGGAGTGCATAATTAATTATGGAGCAGAATGAAGCCCTTGTAGGGCAGGAGGCAATGCCTGAGAAAAACCAACCAGTGAATCACCAACCTGAAGAGCAGCGCCCTGAAAACCAGACAGATATGGAATCCTTGCTGCAAGAAGAAGGACTTGGTCTGGACTTTCCAAAACAGGGTGAGATCCGGACCGGGACTATCGCCGGTATAGGACAAAACGAAATCCTCGTGAGCATTGGTACAAAATCAGAAGGCGTCATTTCTGGACGCGAGAAGGATCTAATCCCCGAAGACGAGCTAAAAGAGTTCGAAGTTGGGAATGAGATTCCGGTTTTTGTTGTCGATCCTGAGGATCAAAACGGAAATGTTGTTCTCTCATATGTTCGTGCTCGTGAAGAGCGCGACTGGCAGTTGGTGGATACACTGCTTGCCTCGGGCGATACACACGATGGCAAGATCATCGGTTATAACAAGGGCGGTCTGATCGTTCCTATCGGCAGCTTACGCGGATTTGTTCCGGCGTCCCAAGTCAGTGTTCTTCGACGTGTGGATAGCAGCACCGATTCCCCCGAGCAGCGCTGGGGCAAGATGGTTGGTGAAGAAATAAGCGTACGCGTCATTGAAGTTGATCGCGAACGCCGCCGCCTGATCCTTTCGGAACGTTCTGCTCTACAGGAAACCCGAGAAACCCTTAAAGATCGTCTCCTGGAAGAACTGCATGAAGGAGCTGTTCGGACAGGGCGGGTTACCAGCTTGGCAGATTTTGGTGCTTTCGTCAACATCGACGGAGCAGATGGGCTCGTTCACCTTTCTGAGATCTCCTGGGAACGCATTCAACACCCGAATGAGGTTCTAAAGGTAGGTCAAGAAGTCAAGGTGAAAGTGATCAGCATGGATCGTGAACGCAAACGGATTGGATTATCGATTCGACAGCTCCAGTCTGACCCTTGGACGATGAAAGTCGAGGGATTGCGTGAAGGCCAGCTTATCGAAGGTACGATTACCCATCTAACCAAATTTGGCGCTTTTGCAAAAATTAGCGAGGATCTTGAAGGTCTGATCCACGTTTCTGAGCTGAGCGAACAGCGGATAGCCCATCCAAAAGAGGTCGTAAAAGAGGGAGAGGTCGTTACTCTACGGGTGATTAAGATTGATCCCGAGCGGAGGCGCATCGGTTTGAGCCTGCGTAAAGTAGACTCTCCTGCTTATGCGGACCTCGACTGGAAGATGGCTCTTGCTGAAGAGATTGGTGAGGCAAAAGGCAGTCCAGAGGAGACTCATCCAGAACCAACAGCGGGAATGGATGTCGAGCAAGAACCGGAAGCAGAAGCTCCTCAAGAGCAGAGCCAGGAAGAAAACCAGGAAAACGATCAACTGGAGTAATTTCAAAAGAGATACCTGGCTAAATCAGTAAAAGTATATGCTCATCAGGATGCCAGCCTCCGGGTTGGCATCCTTTTTCAACATAGCTCTAGAAAAGCAGGTGACCTTTCTTACAAATTGTTAATATACTTTTATCGGAAACACCGTCACAAGGAGGTTATACTCTGGTAAAATCCAATTGGACAATTCTTGTCTCGTAACAGCGATTCGCTATTAAGAGTAAGATGTCATAGGATTTTTAACAACTTAGAATGAAAACTGCTGAGACTATGCAGGTTAATGCAGCAGCTGAGGGTGGGGCGTACACGACAGCTGCGCAGACATGTAGAAAATTGTTGATAGAACTGCTTTTAGCAGTAGGAGGTTTTTTTCTGTGGCTGGTATGGAGCGCTTTACACAAAGAGCGCGCAGAGTGCTTAGCTTAGCACATCAGGAAGCGGAGCGCATGCGCCACAATTACATAGGAACTGAACATCTTCTCCTCGGACTTATCCGGGAGGAGGGGGGTGTAGCGGGGCGGGTGCTCCGAGAGCTGGGTTTAGAAGTCGATCGCGTTCAAGAAGTCGTTGAGCGTCTCACCGGCCCTGGACAGGGACGGGGTGGAAAGCTCGACCTTGCACCTGGAACACAACAAGTTCTTGAATTGGCAATCGAAGAGGCTCGGCGGATGGGCCACCATTACATCGGAACGGAACATCTGCTTTTAGGTCTTGTTCGTTATGGAGAAGGCGTTGCCCTAGATGTTTTGCGGAAGCTGGGCGTTACGCCCGAGCAGATTCGCAGGCAGACACGCCGCGTGCTGCAGGAAAGCAGCGTTTCATCTCGCCAGGGCACGGGAGAAGCAAAATCTCAACGCCCGGAGCAGGCACGTCCGAAGACCCCCATGGTCGATCAACTGGCAGCAGACCTGACTGCAATGGCGGAAGAAGGAAAACTTGACCCCGTTATCGGGCGTCAGATGGAAATTGAGCGGGTCATCCAAATTCTGGCCCGCCGGAATAAGAATAATCCAGCCCTGATCGGTGAGCCCGGTGTTGGGAAGACAGCCATCGTTGAGGGCCTGGCACAGCGTATTATCGACGGCGATGTCCCGGCACCCCTTCTAAACAAGCGGGTGCTGCAGCTCGACGTTGGTTCTTTGGTTGCCGGTACCATGTACCGGGGTCAATTCGAGGAGCGCCTGAAGAGGGTGATCGAGGAATTGAAGCAATCTGCAGCGATCCTTTTCATCGATGAGGTGCATATGCTGGTTGGCGCAGGTGCTGCCGGCTCTTCTGTTGATGCAGCCAATATCCTAAAGCCCGCTCTTTCTAGAGGCGAGCTGCAGGTTATCGGCGCTACAACCTTGGATGAGTACCGGAAGCATATCGAGAGTGACGCCGCTCTTGAACGCCGATTCCAGCCTGTTATGGTGGATGAGCCAACCATCGAAGAAGCTCTCGAGATTCTTCGTGGTATCCGTTCAGCTTATGAGGAACACCACCGCCTGACGATCTCGGATGAAGCTCTCGAGGCCGCTGTACGGCTGTCTGCTCGCTACGTCAGCGAACGTTTCCTGCCGGACAAGGCTATCGATCTGATCGACGAGTCGTCTTCTCGGGTCCGTATGTACAAGAGCCCAGCTGCGAAAACGTCGAAAGACCTGATGACCCAGCTTCGCGAGCTGCGTCACAACCACGCACTGGCTCTCGAAGATGGACGTTATGAAGATTCTCAGGAAATGCAAGATCGTCTTGATAACCTGGAACGTCAATTGGAACGCTTGCGAACTGGCTGGGACCGATCGAACAGCCCAATTGTGACTGCTGAAGACATTGCTGAAGTCGTTTCGATGTGGACCGGAGTGCCGGTGATGCAGATCGCCCAGGCCGAATCGCAGCGGTTGCTCCAGATGGAAGATGAGCTTCGCAAGGTGATTATCGGACAGGAGGAAGCCGTTCAGGCTATCTCAAAAGCAGTCAGGCGTTCCCGCGCCGGGCTGAAAGACCCACGCAGACCGATTGGTTCGTTTGTCTTTCTTGGCCCAACGGGTGTTGGCAAGACCGAGTTGACCAAAGCATTGGCTCGCTTCCTTTTTGGCAGTGAAGATGCCTTAATCCAGCTCGATATGTCAGAGTTCATGGAGCGCCACACCGTCAGCCGGCTAGTTGGTGCGCCTCCTGGTTATGTAGGATATGAGGATGCTGGCCAGCTTACTGAAGCCCTGCGCCGCCGCCCGTACTCGATCGTGGTCTTCGACGAGATCGAGAAAGCTCATCCTGAAGCACATAACATGCTGCTTCAGATCATGGAAGAAGGGCATCTCTCGGATGCCCGAGGCCGCAAAGTGGACTTCCGTAATGCTATCATCGTCATGACCTCCAACGTTGGCGCAGATGTTATCAAGCGGCAGGGAAGCCTTGGCTTCGAGCTCAAAAAGGACGAAGCGAACGAAGAGCTCAAAGCTTACGACGAGATGCGCAAGAAGCTGATCGAATCGTTGAAGCGGGTATTTCGCCCCGAGTTCATCAACCGTGTAGACGGCGTGATCGTCTTCCACCCGTTGAATATGGAAGACATCAAGAAGATCGTCAACCTGGAACTGGATAAAGTTGCTGTCCGGTTGGAAGAGCACCAGATCGAACTCAGTGCCACTCCTGAAGCTCTGCAGAAGCTTGCCGAAATGGGTTACGATCCCGATATGGGTGCCCGGCCTTTGAAGAGGATTATCCAGCAAAAGGTCGAGGACTCACTATCTGATGCACTGCTCAGTGGTACGTTTAACGACGGCGAAAAGATTGTTGTTGATGTCAAAAACGAAGAAATCAACTTACACAGAGCCGAAGAGGAAGAAACCGAAACGAAGGAATCGCTCGAAGCAGCGTAAATAGAAAATAAGAAGGGTGACCGGTAAAAGCTGGTCACCCTTTTTAGATCTGGGAATAATCCTGAGCATCGACCATCGCCAACATCTCAAGGGCAGTGGTCGATGATTTTTTATCACCTGTCTTGATATTTGGATCAAGTCTCTGAAATTAAATGTTCGATAAACGATTTCATTTATAATATGGCTCATGACAAAACTAAGAACACAATACGTATGCCAGCAGTGCGGTCGTCATTGGGCTCAGCAGCTCGGGCGTTGCCCGCAGTGTGGTGCATGGAACAGCATCACCGAGGAAATTGTTGCTCCACCACCTTCTCAGGCAGGAGCCGGCAAAGTTCGCGGGCTGGCTGGAGCTTCTCAACCGCAGAAGCTGGATGAAATTGGCATAGACGTCGAAGAGCGTATCCCTGTATCTATCGGCGAGTTTGCTCGTGTTTTAGGCGGCGGTATCGTGCCTGGGTCAATTGTTTTGATCAGTGGGGACCCGGGAATCGGTAAATCGACGATCATGCTCCAGCTTGCAATGGAAATGGGTTCCCGAATCCGAGTCCTTTATGTCTCAGGTGAAGAGTCTGAGCGCCAGATCAAGATGCGAGCCGTCCGGCTGCAGCGAAACAAGAGCAGTGATAATGATGGCCAGGCCGAAATGCCCGGAAATCTTTACCTGGTAACGGAGACGAACCTTGAGCAAATGCTGGAGCATATTGAAGCTATTAAGCCCGACCTGCTGATCGTTGATTCGATCCAGACCACCTACATTCCTGAGCTGGAAAGCTCTGCTGGATCGGTGACCCAGGTACGAGAGAGTGCTTCACGTTTGCGCGAAGTGGCAAAATCCAGAGGCACAGCTGTGTTCCTGATCGGTCATGTTACGAAAGAAGGCACGATCGCGGGGCCGCGTGTTTTGGAACATATCGTCGACACAGTGCTCTACCTGGAAGGCGACCGGTTCCAATCCTACCGTTTGCTGCGCTCGGTGAAAAACCGTTTTGGGGCCACGTCCGAAGTTGGTGTATTCGAGATGCACGAGCGCGGTCTTATCGAAGTAACCAATCCCTCCGAGGCTTTCCTTGCCGAGCGGATGATCAACGCTCCTGGTTCAGCTATTGCAGTTACGATGGAAGGGACACGCCCGCTGCTGGTGGAAGTTCAGGCCCTTACCTCTCCCACAAATTTCGGAAATCCGCGCCGGACACCTAATGGCATCGATTTCAACCGCCTGCTCATGCTGGCGGCAGTGCTGACTCGCCGGGTAGGTTTAGGGCTCTCGGAACAAGATGTGTTTGTCAACGTCGTGGGTGGTATCCGCATCAGTGAACCGGCAGCCGACCTGGCTGTCGCAGTTGCAACCGCTTCCTCGATCCAAGACACGCCGGTACGAGCGGATACGGTCTTGATCGGTGAGGTGGGCCTCTCGGGTGAGCTTCGTATGGTCAGCCAGATGCCCGCCCGCCTGCGCGAAGCGGCCAACCTGGGTTTTAAAACTGCGATTGTCCCACGCCGCTTGCGTCGCACAGAACCCTGGCCCGCAGATATTGAGGTGGTTGAAGCACGCTCGCTGCGGGATGCGCTTAAACAAGCTCTGGTAGGAGCTGCAAGGAAAACGGATTGATTTTAAAAGCAGGTATCTTAACCATCTCTTCCAATAGAATCCATTCCTAAAGAAGAAAAACTAACCATTTCTTATTAAAATTCTAAGGAAATCTATATTGTTGATTTCTATAGAATCTGATAGATTTACGTAGATTTTTACTACGATTTATTTGGATTTTAGGAATTATGCGAATTGGGAGGGGTATTTATGTTTCTTAAGCGTGTACAGCTTGGGCTGCTGCATGTTGCTGTCGCAATGACGCTGGTACCGATTAATAGTACTTTAAACCGGGTAATGATAAAAGAGTTGAGCATTTCTGCAGCTTTGGTTGCCCTGCTGGCATCGCTGCCTTACTTGTTCTCTCCGATCCAGATTGCAATAGGTTCTTTTGCAGACCGCCACCCTCTGTTTGGTTTGCGGAGGACGCCCTACATCCTGATGGGGATCTTGTTGTGTGTGGCAGGAGTAATCGTCTCTCCAGCCGCCGCTTTTGCAGTGGCGGAAGGTTCTTTGGGTGGCTGGTTGTTTGGAATCATTGCATTCGGTATATGGGGGTTAGGTTACAACCTGGCGGCAGTCTCCTACCTGTCACTTGCTACTGAAATTTCTGGGGAAGGCGACCGCGGCAAGACCATCTCAGTGATGTTCTTTATGATGATCCTGAGCATCATCGCTACCGCGATTACGCTCAGCCGCCTGCTCGATCCCTATTCTCCAGAAGCAATGGAACAGGCTTTTCGCTGGGTGGGACTTGCCGCTCTGTTCCTGGGAGGACTGGGCTTACTTTTCCTGGAACAGAAGGATCCGGTATATGCGCTGCCTGCATCTGAGCGGATGGAGTTCCGCGAGATGATCAAGAAGGTAACCGAGAATTCACAGGCGAAGTTGTTTTTCGTATACCTGGTTATCTTGTTGGCGGCGCTTTTAGGACAGGATATCTTGCTCGAACCGTTTGCCGGTGAAGCCTTTAATATGCCGGTACAATCTACGACCCGGATCACATCGATTTGGGGTGGGACGTTCTTACTGGCCCTGGTAATCGCTGGAATCGTTGAGAACCGGCTGGCGAAAAAGACAGTGGCGATCATCGGTGGTGTAACCGCGGTTATGGGTTTCAGCCTGATTACTTTGAGTGGAATCAGCCTTATCCTACCAGTTTTCTTTACCGGCGTCGTGTTCCTGGGAATTGGAAGCGGGTTGTCTACCGTATCAAACTTATCCCTGATGCTTGATATGACCACACCAGGCAGTGTCGGCCTCTTTATTGGTGCCTGGGGAATGGCAAACGCTTTTTCGCGTCTGATTGGCTCTGTATTGGGTGGTGTTGTACGCGACGTGATGACCCAACTTACGCAAAACCCGGTTTCCGGGTATGTGCTCGTCTTTGCTGTCGAAGCGGGGTTCCTGCTTGTCTCTCTCTACTTGTTGGGAAGGATTGATGTAAAGGTATTCTTGACCCGTGCCAGGCAGAAAGGTTTGCTGGAACGGGCTGCAATGGCGAACGACGGGTAGTATCCAAAGGAGTCGTTATGACAGGTGAATGGTTGAGTTTGAGTGAAGTTGCTGAGGTATTGGGGGTTCATCCAAGCACTGTCCGAAGCTGGGCAGATCAAGGACGCCTGCCTGTCCACCGGACCCAGGGAGGCCACCGGCGTTTCCGCAGGTCTGAGGTGGAACTGCTGATGGCATCCGAATCGGCTGGCAGTCCTCCTGAGTTGGATCAGGTGATGCAAGATGCACTGCGGCAGACACGCTTGAAAATACACGAAGGATTGCTCGAGGAACAGGGCTGGTACCAAAAGCTTGATGATGAAGCTCGAGATCAATACCGGCGAGGCGGCAGGAGCCTGCTGCAGGGTTTGATGGCATACCTTTCATCAGACGAGAATGGGGCTAAAAATGAAGCCAAGGCAATAGGATATGAGTATGCATCAATTGGGAAGCGCTGCGGGTTGAATTCGGCAGAGGCTGTGTATGCATTTCTGTTCTTTAGGAATTTGCTTATGAATGCCATGTTTTCAGTCTACGAAACCGCTTCTATACGTTCGTCACATGCATGGGGGGAAATGTTCAGGAAAGTTAATGCCTACACAGATATCATCTTAATTACACTTCTCGAAACCTACGAAGCTTACCAGCGGAGTGCGGTCCGATGAACAAGCAGAGCAAACGGTTTATCCCATCGAAATGGATGGAAAAGATGGTGCCTGTACTGTTTGTTCTTTTAGTTCTGGTTCTGCTGGTCACGTTTGGAATCATCATATTTTCCTTCTTTTAGAATCACTCGTTTAGGCGGAGGTAGAAAATGCATTATATATCTATCCTATCTACGATTGTGGCTTTTAGTTTTGCTGCTTCAGTTATCAGGCGGTATGCAAAGCGCGGCGGAACTCACTTACTTTTATGGGGTATTGGTCTCATCCTGTATGGTTTGGGAACCCTAACTGAAACTATTTTTATCTTCACATACCACCCGCTGCTCTTAAAAATCTGGTATCTAAGCGGGGCAATGCTGACTGCTGCCTGGCTTGGACAAGGGACAGTCCATCTCCTTATCCGGAAGCGTGGATTTGCAGCGGTCCTGACAGCGATTTTGGCGGTTGTTTCGCTGGCTGCCCTGGCACTGATCCTTGCCGCACCTGTGACACAGGCTGCCTACCAGTACGACCTTCCTGTCTCCTCACAATATGAGGATATCCTTATCCGCACCGGCCCGGTGATTGCCCTTACAATCATCCTCAATATTTACGGAACGCTCACCCTGGTCGGCGGTGCCCTTTATTCTGGATTTCTGTTCTGGCGGAAGAAAGTGCTCGTCAACCGGCTGCTTGGAAATATTTTAATCGCCGCAGGAGCCTTGATGCCGGCGATGGGTGGTTCGTTCATCCGGGCTGGATTTGCCGATTGGCTCTACTTGAGCGAATTTCTGGGGGCGGCTGTTATGTACCTTGGTTTTATTACAGCCTCCTCCCCAAAGGCAGTTCCTGAGAAGGTTGTGGCTAAGAATATTGAGCAAGGAGTATAGATCAGATCGAATTGTTGTGAGGTTCCTTTAGCCTGAAGGTTCTATCCAACTTCTTAATCAACCTAAATTGAAGTATTTCTATGACATATGCCTGATATTATTATGGGCATATGTCATATTTGCTTCAGAAAATATGCGGGTATAATGGGCGAATACTTAATGGAGGTAGACGTGTCCAACACTTTTGTTGATTTTATCAATTCTACATTTAGTACAGATGCAGTCTCCAGAATACGGAGAAACCACGGCCTTGAACACGCAACACTACATGTTCTTGCCCAAAAGTACCCAAAAATGAGCATGGCAGGCCATTCGAACGCTACTGGCTTTTGGCTGCTGGGTGAAGTGCCTTCTGAGGCAGTTCGCGAAGCAGTTGACGAAGCACTCCAACGAATGAAAGATGGTGAAGAAAACCTGGCGGTCCATCCGAATTGTGGTACAAACTTTGTAGCCGCTGGCACGGTCGCTGGTATAGCCGGAGCAGCAGCGATGTTCGGTGTAGGAAAGCGCTTCCGAGATAAGCTGGAACGACTGCCTCTGGCGATGTCGCTGGCGACCCTGGGATTGATCCTTGCCCAACCGCTCGGCCGGGTTATCCAGGAGCGGGTTACAACCTGTGGGGAGCCGGGAACTTTGGAAGTAGAGAAAATCATTCCATCCAGGCGAGGCCGGATTCAAGCTCACCGGATCATTACTCGAGGATAGATGGCAGAAACAACGCCGGTTGTTTATATACTTTACGGCGAAGACGAATATGCGATCACCCAGTTTGTTGCCGCAATCGTGGCAAAACTGGGTGATCGTTCAATGGCGGACATGAATACGACCCGTCTGGATGGGCGTACAGCTTCTTTCGAGGAACTGGAAACTGCCGCGGTCACCATGCCGTTCCTGGTTTCCCGCCGCCTGGTTATTCTTACCAACCCGCTGCATAAGCTTGCCTCTGCTGCAAACCAGCCCCGCTTCCAGGCGTTGTTAGAAAGACTGCCATCTTATACTGCGTTGGTGTTAATAGAGTATCGATCACTGACAGAAGATTCTGATCGCAAGAAAGGCAAAATCAACTGGTTGGAAACGTGGGCTGTAAACGCCAGGGGTAGGGCTATGCTCAAACCTTTCCCGCTCCTTAAGGGATTGGATCTTGCGAAACGTATCCAGGAAATGGCACGCACAGAGCGTGGAGAAATTGAGTTAGAGGCAGCATTCAAACTGGCAGAGCTCAGCGGCGAAGACACGATGGTGGCTTTTCAGGAGATACAAAAGCTTCTGGCATATACCAACTACAGCCGTCCGATCAGTTTGAAAGATGTGGATTACCTGGTCGAGGATCAGGGACGCGGCAATATCTTTGCAATGGTGGATGCGATTGGAAATGGAAAAGGTGAAGAAGCCTTGAAAGCACTCCACCGGTTGATTGAAGAAGATGATCCACTGATGATTTTTGGTATGGTCGTTCGCCAGTTCCGCCAACTGCTTCTCACAAGAGAAGTTTTAGACCAGAAGGGGAATAGAAACGATGTGGCGAGCGCGTTACGAATACAGCCCTGGTTGTCTGAGCGTTACATGGTTCAGGCCCGGCGGTTTACCATGGATCAATTAGAGGCTATTTATCACCATTTATTGGAACTTGATGAAGCAATGAAGACCAGCGAAATAAGCGCAGAGTTGGCTCTCGATACATTTATTGCAGCTCTTACGCATTCGCCTTCCCCGAATGTTTCCCGTTGACACCAATCCAAAAATGATTTGGCAACACCGATTTGTTCGACCGTACCTCTACAGTTCCTGCTTTTGAGGGGTCTGCTTGCAGCATGCTTGGATGTACGAAGCAAATATTTGGTGAATGACCATACTTGCTGCGGTAATAATCTGCTGCTCGTTCAACCTTCCCCTCGAGATTAGTTTTTGGATCATTATCGAACCACAACATTCCGATATTCATAGTTTTACTCCAACTAGCATAAGACCCAGAACGGAACCCATTCATTTTCAAAGTAAACGCAGAACTGAGAGCCTTTTTTGAGTCCGTGATAGGTCTCCTCTGGTATCTGTGCAAGATTCATCCCAGTTCTGTCATTCTCGATATTCCCGATCAGCCAGGCGCCGAATCGTTCGAATAAATCACGCTCCATCGAATCAAGTTGTTTACTTTCGGTAGTTGCGATGACCCGTACCTGCACAGCGGGTCCTTCACGAACCAACCAGAGAAGGTTCTCGGCCTGGTCTGGATCGAGGCTTGCTAAGAGACCTGGCAGGTCATCGACAGCCAGGATGACAGCAGGACCCGATATTCCTGCTGTTTTTCTATCCTGGGCTAAGGTTGTCATTTCAGCGATTACTTCATCTGTTTTTATTCCAACCTGCTGACCACTTTTATATGTATGTGGAAAGCGAAGTGTCTTCTGGAACAGTTCGGGGCGGACTGTAAGGACAGCCACCCTTAGCTGCCTGACAGATGTGGTGGTGCATGCAGAGTTGATGATCGAATTAAGCAGGTTTGCCTTCCCTGCACCCGCGTCTGCAACAATCAAGATCGACCCGGCCCTTGGGTTCGAGAGGTCCATCATGACCGGCAAACCGTCGTCGCAAGCACCAATCAGGACTGACATAGGGGGCAGGGGAGCAACTTCTTGCAAGACAGATTGAAGCGTCGGGCGGATAGAAGGCTGCCTCTTGATCAGACGTTCTTTACTGAAGGTGGGTAGATGTGCGTTCATGGTTTTTAACGAAAAACAGAATAAATGTTCTAATATAGATAATACTAGAACATTTATTCTGTGTCAAGGATTATTTTGACGAATTTTAAAAACTCAGGGCGCCGGGGGGAAGTTCTTGGATATGCAGCAAGAAAGCCGAAACTCGCGAATCGTCCTCCAATGGGTATAAATAACCAAAATGATCTGCTACTTCTATTGCTGTTCTGCGAAAAAGTCCGCAGGCTGTAAATAATGCATTCCAGATTTCGTCATCGTTCGCCCTTGAAAATGTAGATAGAAATTCTTGCCTGCAGTTTTCTGGGAGATACTTTTCCAGGTATTTTCCAAACTTGCCCACATTCACAGAAAATTCCGTCCGTGTTCCTATTTGCCATTCGAGCATTGTGAACAGCATCGGTCTTACCAACTTATTCAAGGATTCCAGTGCATACGTGGTTTCTTTTCGCCATAAACCTTTTGCCACCATGATGGACACCCACCAGAATTCGTTGCAGCAATCTGCAAACATACCAGCGGTTGGCGGCTTTACCAGGTAATCTTTATCGGTTGGGGGAGGAAGATCAGGAGCCCGGTTATCTTTATCGAGGAGTAAGACTGTCAGAGAATCTCCATGGAAAAATTCATTTTCTTTTTCCATGGGTACTAACGCTAAGTCTATTCGCGTCCCATCGATGAACTGCATTAAATAGGTAAAACTACCATCCAGCTCGGCAGGAAATAGCTCCATATCTTCGGGCATTTGCAGGATCATTCGCTCGCCAAAAACATCTATCCAACGATTATCCTCCCAAAAAGATTCCATCTCCGTCACAAGGAAAGCAATGTCATAATCCTGAAAGATATCTGCGTGTGTATTTGGGTTGGCACGAGATCCGTTCAGCACAACTGCTCGAACTCGTTCATCCTGCATTGCAATGTTTAGAGCCAGGTTGATTATTTCTTGTTCTGCCCGCATCTTGTAAGACCTTATTTCTGAATATTTACTCTTTCTCTGACAAATGCCTCGACAGGAGTGTAATTCTCTTCAGTACAGAATATGGCGATCTTTTCCGAGAATCCTACTCGCACGATAGATGAAAGCGATAAGGATACCAAAGGGTATCCCGACCGCCAGCACCAGATCTCTTATGATAAACCGATTTTTAAATATTGGAACAAAGAGCACCCACTGCAGCTTATTGACAGATAAAATGATGCCTCCTAGTTTTTTTGTTCCTTAAATTCCGCCAGACAAAGTAATCCTGCACAGAAAGAAATCAGTATATACCGTTTTACTTGAAAATTCAGGTATTGGACATTATCCTCGTGCACAAAAAAGAATTCATCCTCGTCCCAATTATCGGTTCTGTTTTTACATGCTTCGAGCTGGCTCCTGGTTTCAAAAG
>Ga0105092_10001015_pt1 | contig 14921 bp, 11 predicted proteins | sample PPLLak2March2015_FD_87021 | JGI IMG/M metagenome (GOLD analysis project Ga0105092, IMG submission 87021) | Freshwater sediment microbial communities from Prairie Pothole Lake near Jamestown, North Dakota, USA - PPLs Lake P7 Core (1) Depth... | ecosystem: Environmental > Aquatic > Freshwater >... | reverse complement strand
GGTCATGCGTAACACCAATAACGGTTCCCTTATACTGCTGTAAGAAGCGCTCGAGCCAGGCAACTGATTCTGCATCAAGATGATTGGTGGGTTCATCGAGAAGTAGGATATCGGGTTCGGTCAGAAGCAGGCGGCAAAGAGCAACCCTACGCCGCTCACCACCAGATAGAATGGACACGGGTGTATCTCCTGGTGGGCAGCGAAGGGCGTCCATCGCCAGCTCCAACCGGTTGTCCAGAGTCCAGGCATCGTGATGGTCTAGAGATTCCTGAAGTTTCCCCTGCTCCTCGATAAGTGAATCAAAATCAGGATCCGGTTCTGAAAAACGGGCACTGATTTCGTCATATTTCCGCAGCAACTCTACAATAGGTGCAACAGCTTCTTCAACAACCTCTTTTACCGTTTTTTGGGGGTCTAATTGGGGTTCCTGCTCCAATAATCCGACGGAGTATCCAGGTGCAAATACGACCTCCCCTGTATAGCCGTCGTCTTTCCCGGCGATGATTTTTAGAAGGGTGCTCTTACCGGATCCGTTCAAACCTAACACGCCAATTTTCGCCCCGTAGAAAAAACCAAGCGAAATATCCCGTAAAACCTGGCGGTTGCCGGGTGGAAAAACCCGTCCTACTCTCACCATTGAAAAGATCACTTGCTGATCAGCCATAAGAAATACTCCACTTGAAAACAGAATAGTCTATTTTACATCAAACCGGATTGATTTTATAAGAATATAAACCTGACAGATAGAAACTATGCTTATGCCGCCTACTTATCGAAGCGATAATACCAAAACGTTTAATAAAGAAAAAAGCTGTCCAGTTTAGGACAGCCTTTTCATCCTTGTAAGTAGAAAATTACTTTCTCCGATTCATAGACGTATACATTGCGGTACCAATAACTCCCAGCAGAATACCACCAATTGAAAATGCGTAGGAGAGGAATGACAGTAAGAATGTCGATTCTAACAACTTCATAACCATCAATAATGGGAAAAACCAACCGGCCAGCACCAGCAAAAAACCAATAATGATCATCAGGATGGGACGTCTATTCTGCATCTTACTTATATAACCAACATTTAGTAAAATGCTGAGGTTCCAGTTCGAAATCCGGCGGTTCTTCGACTTCACACAAACCTTCAATAAAGTGCGGACAGCGCGGATGGAAACGGCAACCGGGCGGAGGTGTGATCAGGCTTGGCGGTTCTCCGGGTGGCACTTCCTTGAAAGTTTCCGCATTCTTTGCATCCGGATCGGAGGTTCCAGCCAATAAGGCATGGGTATAGGGATGGAGCGGATTTTTTAACATATCGCTGACTAGTGCTGTTTCCACAAGCTTGCCTGCATACATCACGAAGATCCTTTCAGAGAAGTAGCGCACAGTAGATAGATCGTGAGTGATATATATGACAGCCAGGTTGTGGATCTCCTGGAGATTGCGCAGTAGTTTTAGAATCTCGACCCGTACGGAGGCATCCAGCATCGATACCGGCTCGTCTGCCACAATCAGCTTTGGCTCAAGCACCAAAGACCGGGCAATGACGACGCGCTGCTGCTGGCCACCGCTGAGCATGTGTGGGTATTTTCGTAAAAAGTCATCTACTGGGAACAGCTTGACTTCTTCCATCACTTTCCGAATGCGCTGTTCGCGTTCAACCTTGCTTTTGACTCCGTTGACAATCAGAGGTTCGCTTAGAATCCGGCTAACGTCCATGAATGGCGCTAATGCCCCATAAGGATCCTGCTGCACGTATCCTACGTTAGAACGATAAGCACGAAGTTCCCTTCCACTCAATTGGCTGACTTTCTTACCCTGGAATACCACGTCACCTTTTGTGGGCATATGCAGTCCCAGAATAGCCCGCATCAGGCTGGATTTCCCACAGCCGCTCTCACCTACGATGGCAATCGCTTCTTTTTCATGGAGATCAAAAGTTACACCATCCACAGCCTTGACATAACCGGCATGACCAAAGCCCCAACGCCTCAGTTCGAACCATATCCGCAGTTCCTGCACCGACAGCAGCGCTCCATTACGCGCGATCTTCTTGCTGTCGACGCTTAATACTTCTTGATTTTTTTCCATTTCAGAGTTCGCCAACATGCTCTCTTCCTCTCCCGTTATGAATGCAGCCAGCACTTAACAAAGCGCTTATCTTTCTTGAACAGCGGCGGGTCCTGATCGCACTTTTCAAATCGATATGGACACCGTGACGCAAACCGGCAGCCCGTTGGTAAATCGAGCAAACTTGGCGGCTGACCCGTGATAAATTCAGGTTCTTTGTCTTCCCGCAGCCTTGGGACGCTTGCCATCAACATCTGTGAATATGGATGCAGCGGCGCAGTGAAGAACCGGTGAGCATCGCTCCTTTCAACAATCTGACCTGCATACATCACGGCAACACTGTCAGCAAGTTCACTGGACGTAGCAATATCATGGGTGATCAAGATAAAACCGACCTCCAGCTCATGTTTGATACGTTTGAGAACATTGAATATATTGGCTTGAGTGAGTACATCCAATGCCGATGTTGGTTCGTCCAGGATGATCAACCGGGGAGCTGTGACGAGCGACATGGCGATGGCTACACGCTGGCGCATACCACCGCTCAATTCAAATGCATAGCGGTTAATGAAGTTAAGTGGTACACCCACATGCTGGAACATTCTTTTCGCCTCATTTATGGCACTTTCTTTTCGCATTCCAGCATGAACCATTAATGGCTCTGCTACCTGCTCGCCTACTTTAAGGACCGGATTGAGGGAGTTCATTGCTGCCTGTGGGACCATTGAGATCTTTGCCCAGCGGACATTCTTTCGAAACTCTTCATCGCCCATACCCATAATTTCGACGCCATCCAGGTATACTTTCCCGGAATAGGTGCCGACATTTCGAGGCAGCAGCCGCAGTATTGCCTTTGCCAGGGAAGTTTTGCCGCATCCGGATTCTCCCAGGACCACCATTGCTTCTTTCGGACCCAAATCAAATGAAACCCCATCGACTGCCTGGACGAGACCTTTCTGTGTTCTAAAATGAAGGACCAGGTCTTCGATATGCAATAATGAATGATTGTTATTATTCATCGTATTGTATTTACAAACCTCTCAATCTGGGGTTAAAGACGCGATCCAGGGCAAAACCAAGCATAGCAAACCCTAACCCGGTAAACATGAGCAGGGCAGCCGGCTCTACAATCCAGTAATAAAGTCCCTTATATAACGCTCCGTTATTCTGAGCATCGTTAATGATCTTCCCCCAGGTCGGTAGGACAGGGTCACCTAAACCGAGGACAGCCAGAGATGCCTCCAGGAAAACAAAAGCAGGTACGGCAGAAACCAGACCCGGGAGAAGAAGGGGGATCAAGCGCGGGATCAGGTAATGGAAGATAATGCGAGAATCTTTTGCACCATAAGCCTTAGCCGCTTCAATATAAGTAGATTCCTTGACTTGCATGAAGATCGCCCGGTAGCTCTTGATCCCACCGGTGAAGATACTCAATAAGATCGTAACCCCAAGGATGGTCCACAGGCTGCGGTCGTAAAATGTGCCCACCATGATCAGGATCGAGAGGAACGGCAGCACCAGGTTGACTTCCGTGATGCGTTGAATCAGGGAATCTACCCAGCCGCTGTACCAGGTGCCGACCGCAGCAATAATCATCGTCAGCACTGATGTACCCAGCGCAGCGAGTAGACCGAAAGCCAGTGCAACTGGCGTACCCCAAAGCAGGGGCAGCATCAGGTCGCGCCGCTGGTGATCTGTCCCTGCAAGTCCAAATACCTGGCCGTGCATGACGAATTCCGCATTAATGTCAGAGCCCTCCTCAAAAGTCACTCCATTAACTAACAACTGATAGCTCCCTTTAAGTGGGGTAGGCGTTTCAAAATTGGGATCAGCGAACAGACCGATTTCCGGTGTAACACCCCCCAGGCGGCGCTGAAGCTTGGAATCCTGTGAAAAACGATAGGTTTGCCGGTTAGAAACTGCAAAATCTCCAATACGCAATTCCCGTCCATCCGGAGTTAGCATCAAGATGGAGACAAAAGGTTCCTTTGTATCGTATTGGGATGTGAAGTACAAGATTAACTCTTGTGGGAATTCGTCGAAGTTAAAATCGAAATCATACGTGTAGTTGATCCGTGTGGTCCCCTCGCCCCGTTCTTCAACTACTTTGGTTACATTACTATCTTCGGCATCCAAGGCAAAAGATTCTGCCAGTTTTTTGGAAGTGAACAGGTTAGTCCAGGCGGGAGGCACCCATTTTGGATTTTGATACCAGACGGCTTCCCCACCTCGCCACATCCGGATCGCTTCGTTGTATGGAATTTTTATCATTGCGTAGATGGAAATGGCAATTAGTGTAAAGACTACAATGAGACCAGCGACTGCGGAGGGATAGCGCAGGATCTGTTGAAATGAGCGTTTCAATGTTTTCATGGATTTTTTAACCCCCAACTTTTACTCTGGGGTCGACTATTGCATAGATGAAGTCCAACAGGAACACTGTGATTGCCAGTAGATAAGCATAGATAATCGTTGAGCCAACGATAACCGGGGTATCATACTGACCAATGGCTCGGAAGAGGGTGCGTCCCAATCCAGGCCATAAGAATACGGTTTCAGTAATGATCGCACCTGTCCACAGGCCGATGAGCAAAAGTGCAAAGTTTGTAATAATCGTTGGCAGGGTTGGGCGCAGGATATAACGCCGTTCCACGTCCCGTGATGAGAGACCTTTCGCCTTTGCCATCTCGACGTAATCCTCACTGGAGTAGATCAAGAAAAAGGTCCTCCAGTTATAAATGCTAAGAAAGAGCGAGCTGATTATCAAAGCAGATGCCGGGAGAGTAAGGTGTTTCAACACACTTAAGAAATACAGGAATGGGTCATCAGGGGGAGGCGCATCGACCATACCCCCAAAAGGCAGCACGTGCAGGACTGCTGCGAATATCAAAATAAAGAAGATTCCATAAAACCAGGGTGGAGCAGCAGAGGTGGGCGAAAGAGCAATAATAAATTTATCCCAAAAACTCCCGTAAATACGAGACAGGGATAAGGCAAGAAAAATACTACCGAAGAATAAGATCAGGTTGGAGGTCCCCATTAAGAGCAAAGTAGCAGGCAGTCTTTCAAGGATAATCAGGCGCACCTGCCGCGAGCCGCTGTCGCTGGTCATATTTTGGGCCCGGCCAAGGTTCAGGGTCAGGGCATTGGCCAGGTATCTGAAGGACCGAATCACCAGGGGCTGGTCTAATCCCAATCGTTTTTCTTCCAGTGCGATTTTCTCAAGGACCAACTGGTTGCGAGCATCAGGATCCAGTCTCCTGACATCTGGATTATTGACCACCTGTACTGTAACACGCTCTCGGATCTCCCCTCTCATGATCTGGTCAACATAACCGCCCATGTTCGCGATCATAATCGTCAGGTATACGCCGATAACAACTGTGATAAACAGGGTGACCAGGCGAACAGAGGTGTATTTGGCTACACGGCTTAATGTGCTTGTGCCAGATTTTTTTACCGATTCAACTGAAGGTGGGATTACTTCGTCTGTTGTAACTGTCATCAAAGCCCTCTCTACTGAATATATCTCAAAAGTGTTCTAAAAAGACAATATAAGTCCATTTAGTTTACCATTATTTTATTTAACTTGATTACCAAATAAGAACCAAGGATGTCAAGCTTTATGAACCGGCTTCCAAAAAGGGCTGGTGTTTGGGGAGGAGCAAGGAAAACCTTGCTCCTCCCCATCTAAGATTGTTAATGGGAGACTATGGAGCAGACACAAACTCAAGGTTGGTGAAAGCCGGTTGGGCGACTACGAACTAGACCGCAGCCACTTCCAAGAGGTTCGCACCCGCCTCAAGTTGGTTCGTGATATCCGCCGACAGAACGATCTGGTACTGCCCATCGGCAACAGCTTCAGCGGATCCGGTCGCGACAACCTCCCGGTTGGCATCGAACACAAGGTACTTCACGTCCTTGATCTCTGCCTGCGGGTAAGGCTCTCCTTCGAAGGTAACAAAGACATCAAAGGTTGCTTCTTCGCCGATCGTTACCTGACCGGGTCCGTCCAGCTCAGCTTCTACCAACTTCGGTGTGCCGAAGGTCGACCAGCGGTTCGCCAGGTCGGGGTAATCTGCAAAGCGGTGCAGGGTCAGGGTCTTTTCAGTCAGGAACACTCTGTCCACATAGTAAGGACCGGTGCCCAAATGGAAATGGCCTTGCTCATTGTACCAGTTCGCCAGGTTCTCATACCGGCTAGCAACCTCTTCGGGAGTGAGGTATTGACTGAGAGTCGGTTCGTAAGGGATGTACCCTTCAGCAGTCGCTGAATCAAGTTGAGCCTTGAGGATCTCCATGCTGGGACCACCGATGAAGCTCATCCATTCGATCTCGCTCGCATCTGCCTTGTCTGCGGAGTAAGCCAGCTCACTAGCTGCATCAGCCCGGTTGGCTACAGCAATCTGATGCCAGCCCATTTCGCCGTAATTATATTGCGGAAAGCCTGTGTTGGCAGCGACATTGAGTTCTGCATCCAGCTGGAACCCAAGTTGGTAGAATTCGATGGTTAGAGGATCGGTGGAAGTGATCTTAAAGCCTTTGAATTGTGACTTGAAGGCTTCCACACTGCCAACCTGCGACTCATCAAAGATGGCGCTGCCCTCGGTCCCCGGATCAAATTGCATGATCATATATGTCATGAAATCGGCTGCGCTTATATTGCTGCCATCATGCCACTTGACGGTATCGTACATGTCAGAGGGATAGACAACCTCGACTTTGAGATCAGCAGTTTGTGTTTCGGTGAATGCCTCCGCCGCAGTAAGGAACACCTGGTTTTCAGCATCCCAATCGACCAGAGCGTCATCCGGTACGACAATTTCAGGTTCAAACTCGAGAGTGAGCCAGTCCAGCGTCTGACCAATCGGCAGACCTTGCCGCGCGGTTACTGTGGCCGACTCTAAGCGAAGAGGCCAAACTAAACCGGTATAGGGGTCATACATTACACCACCGGTTTGGGTAGCGCGGATAGCCGCTTGATCGAAGGCCCAGTTGCTGCCCGCAAGTGGGTTCCAGGGATCGACGAACAGGTCAGGCTGGCCCCAGGCCATGCGCCCGCCTTCTTGGTCTGCGAAGCGCAGGGTGTACGGCCAGATCTGGGCGCCGTCAATGCCGGCTGCCAGGTCATAGCCTACTTCAACATTCTGGTTGTAAGGTGAGTAGCCTTTTCCATCGATCAGCCATACATGGATCGCAAGATCTGCTGCCATTTGTAGAGCCTGCTGCATGGCTTCCGTCCGCTCATCCAGTGAAGTAAAGGTATTGTAAGCCAGATCATCGGCAACTTGTTTGTATTCTGGAGTGATGGCAGCATCAAAGGCCTGCCATAGCGGCGAGAAGCCGTATGCGCTGTTGGGCGAGTCAAAGAACTGGAAGTTATCGCCCTCGTCACGGTCGATAATCGTCGCGCTCCAGGCGCCGGTGTAGATGTGCCACAAGCCGTCATTCGGGTTGCCGCTGACCCACAGAGGTGAAGCTTCCGATGAGCGCTTGTACTGCCGGTCGACCGTAAAGCCGATGCTCTCAAGCTGGTTGGCAATGTAATCGCCGATCGGGACGCGGGTGCCGTCACTGTCGTTACGGATGAGGAAGATGAGGGTGACGGGTTCACCTTCATACATCCACAAGCCATTTTCCATGGTCGCGCCCATGGCTTCCATTTCAGCCGTGATAACCTCTTCCGCCATCTCCGGGTTGAAAGCTAACTCAGCTTCGATAGCACGAACTGTGTCAACAAACTCGGTGTAGGTTGGGAATTGGGTGACCATCGAGGTGTATTTGGGTAAAGCGCCGCCAGCATAAACCTCCTGGTTGATATAATCGCGGTCGATCAACCAGTTCATCGCATGACGGATTGCCTGAGACGAGAAGGGGTTCAACTTCCCGGTGCCTTCAAATGTAGGCCCAACGGGGTTGAAGGTCAGCTCGTAATACAAACCGTTAGAGAGACCATAGTTCAACCCGGCCTCCTCGATAGCAGCCTTGTCAGCCGAAGAGAGGGCAGACGCGTAGATATCGATCGCCGCAGCTTCGAGCTGGGTGACGACAGCGTCTGCATCAACGACTGAAAAGACCACTTCGTCGAGCCAAGCACCGGTGCGAGTCGTCGGCACCGGGGTGGGGGTAACGATAACCTCACGCTCGACTTCTACTTCTACTTCTTGCGTGACAACTTCAGTCACGACCTGGGTGACTATCTCCCTCTCCGTCACAACTTCGGGGGTTGGAGTTGTGCAGGCTGCCAACGGTATGCTAACGATTAGCACCAAGCTCAAGGCAAGCCAAACTTTTGAACGGATATTCATGTTTTCTCCTCCTCAAGAGAAAAAGGATTTATGAAAGGTTGGGTAACATATATCGTTTTGTGAACCGAATAGTAAAGCGAATTTTCCCAAGAAACTACTTGGGGGTGAATATTGTTTATCTTGTTCTATAACCACCTCCTTTTTCTAAGTTTCCAACTTTGGTTAAACAAATGCAATGCTTCTGCATCACAAAACACAAGAAGCGAAACAGTGATAAATTGTTTCGGAACAGGGGGGCGCAACGGGAGTCAGATAAATAAGACCAACAAGCATCATTTGGTGCAAGTTAGCATTTCTAGATGGGCGATTTATTGATGATTTATACCGTATAATCATTAATGCGTCAATCCTGGCGCGATACGAAGAGAATCTATACAACCTACCATCAACAAGTAGAAAAATGAATTTCTACTACTAATATTACCTGCGAAGACAATATATGGTTCAAATCTTTTACTACCAGGCAGGCAATATCGTTCAATTTTCCCACTTTTGCTGTTAATTCTTACGTTTATCAAGCAATTGTATATGCAGTTAAACGAATTTTCGAAGTATCTTGTACTAATTATATTCATTAAGGCCATTTTAGTCTATACGAAAAATGATGATTCGCTTTCAATAATTATCCTCATGGTTGAATTACAGGTTCGTGCGGAATTTTATATAAAATGCCCCTTCAAAACAAAAATTCGATACCACATCGATGACACCGATTCCAGGGATATATGAGTTTGCCGTCTCATATACACCAGGATAATAGGTTCCCAAATGCTCGATAGAACGGATTGGCTGATAATCTATGTAAGCCCTTTCCAGAGCATCACCTAAATTTAGCGCATCTTCAATCAGGACAAGGCGTACGCTTTGTCCGGTGTATCCACTTTCAAGAAAATCATCGAAAAGTAAGTCATCGAATGGCATCTGACGAGGCCGGTAACCATCGCCGGATAGGAATTGTCCATAAAGTCTATCCTCCATTACAGTTCCCATCGGAATCCATCCATGTGCCTCGGCCATGTCTAAAAGTCGATACCATGCCCAATTTTTAATTTCCAATACTTTCTCTGGATTACTTTTATTGATCAATTGGTAAGACACTCAACCTCCTCAAATAAATTATATACGATAAATAAACTCTTATAAATCAAAAAATGAGAGTTCGATAAGTACATGTACAAAATATTGACATCGCTAGAGAAATAGTATATTATATATACAATATATGTACAAAATCTAAACACTAGAGGTAAAAAGGATGAATAACAAACATATACTCTCATTACTGGTACTACTTTCACTGGCACTTTCTGCCTGCGCTCCAGGGGCCGCGTCAACTCCTGACCAGGCTGAGGAGGCTCTACTACAAGAAACCCAAAATATGGAGCCAACGCCCACACAAATGGAGGAATCTCTCCCCGATACCGGTTCGACCGAAGAGCCGGCACAAACACCAGCACCAGGTGACATCATCGATATCGCTTCTGCAGACGGCCGTTTCACCACCCTGGTTGCAGCTGTTCAAGCAGCAGGTCTTGTCGAAGCTTTGAAATCAGAGGGTCCATTCACAGTATTTGCCCCCACGGATGAAGCTTTTAGCAAGCTTCCGGAAGGAACTCTTGATGAACTACTGATGCCAGAAAACAGCGATCAGCTTGAGAATATTCTTCTCTACCATGTCGTCGAAGGAAAGGTTATGGCAGAAGATGTGGTCAAGCTCGAATCAGTGGAAACGCTTGCTGGTCAGGCTGTCCAGGTAGAGGTCATGGGTGATGAAGTGATGATCAATGACGCAAAAGTTATCATCACGGATATCGAGACATCCAACGGCGTGATCCATGTGATAGATACTGTTCTCCTTCCTTAGGTACTTCTGAAAATAAGTACCCCCTGTTTACAGTACCACCCGATGAAAACCGGGTGGTACTTTTTTTAAAGAAGTGTAGATGACTTCGGATCAATCGATGGTAGAATGATCTCCAATTGTTCCACTAATTACAACAAAAAAATTTGGGGTCACTAAAGGTTTTCCATTATGGACATTCAACCAAAAGAACAACAGATATATCTTGATCCAGACCGGCCAATCTCCGATCGGGTGCAGGACCTCTTGTCAAGGTTAACCTTGGAAGAAAAGATCAGCCAGATGGTAAGCAATGCTGCGGCCATTCAACGGCTGGGAATTCCGGCTTACAACTTTTGGAGTGAGGCGCTCCATGGGGTAGCAAGAAATGGACGCGCTACTGTATTTCCGCAAGCGATTGGAATGGCTGCTACATGGGATCCGGGTTTGATCAAGAAGATTGGATCAGCGATTGGGGATGAAGGCAGGGCAAAGTACCACGAGGCGCTCCGCCAGAAGGGTCGAACGAATATATACCAGGGACTCACTTTTTGGAGCCCGAACGTTAATATCTTCCGTGACCCCAGGTGGGGACGGGGACAAGAGACCTGGGGAGAAGATCCCTATCTCACTGGCGAAATGGGCTCTGCCTTTGTCACAGGTTTACAGGGGGATCATCCAGTGTATATGAAGGCAGCGGCCTGTGCTAAACACTACGCTGTCCATTCCGGCCCCGAAAAGCTGCGCCATGCTTTCGATGCTCAAGTCTCTATGAGGAACCTTTACTCGACTTACCTCCCTGCGTTTAAAAAACTTGTAAAAGAAGCCAGGGTTGAGGTGGTGATGGGCGCCTACAACCGGGTCAACGGCGAACCGTGCTGCGCAAGCCCCTTCTTGCTGCAAACCGTGCTTCGAGACCAATGGGGTTTCGAGGGACACGTTGTTTCGGACTGTTTGGCACTGAGCAATATTCACAAAGATCATAAATTTACAAAGGATGCTGTCGAATCATCTGCTATTGCACTTAAGGCAGGCTGCGATCTGAGCTGCATTTGTACTTATGATCACCTGGGAGAAGCGCTTGAGCAAGGTTTGATCATTGAAGAGGATATCGATTCCTCATTGGCTCGGACACTGACCACGAGGTTCAAGCTTGGTATGTTCGATCCGCCGGAGAGGGTGCCCTTCACAACAATACCGATGAGCGTAATCAACTGCGAAGAACACCGCCAGTTGGCATACGAAGCTGCCTGCAAATCAATCGTCCTGCTAAAAAATAAGGGCAACACCCTGCCGGTTTCTGATTCTGTCAGAAGCATTATGGTCCTTGGTCCAACTGCTGCCGACCAGATGGTTCTTCTCGGGAACTATAATGGGATCAGCCCAACGATGACCACGATCCTCGAAGGAATTGCCGGGCGTATCCCTGAAGGTGTGCGCATGGAGTACCGTCCAGGCTTCATGCTGACACAAGATTCCACGAACCCAGTCAACTATTCGCTGTTTGATGCCCCGAACTATGATCTAACAATTGTGTGTGCGGGAATATCGCCGCTGATGGAAGGCGAAGAAGGGGAATCTATCTTGACACCGGAAAAGGGAGATCGTTCAGATATCAGTTTACCGGCAGTCCAGTACGAATTCATAAAACGCCTGGTGATTTCTGGGGCTAAGGTCGTACTGGTACTGACCGGTGGAAGCCCAGTTGCTTTAGGCGAGTTAGCTGAAATGGTTCATGCAATTGTGTGGGTCTGGTATCCTGGGCAAGAAGGTGGCAAGGCGGTTGCCAGCGTCTTATTTGGAGATGAACTCCCTTCCGGAAGGCTGCCGGTAACCTTTCCAAAGTCCATCGATCAGCTTCCCCCATTTATAGACTACAGCATGGACAATCGAACTTACCGCTTCGCCAATTGGGAACCGCTCTATCCGTTTGGTTTTGGTTTAAGCTACACGAAATTCCATTATTCAGATATCTGGGCAGCGAGCCATATTGTGTTTGAGGTAGAATCCTTCGAAGTCAGCGTTTCTATAACGAATGAAGGAAAGGCAGGCGGGGAAGAGGTCGTGCAGTTTTATCTGACGGACCTCGAAGCATCCGTACCGGTCCCAAAACACAGCTTGATCGGGTTCCAAAGGATTTCTTTAGAGCCCGGACAGACTCGAAAGATCGATTTCACTGTCACACCTGGAATGATGATGCTGGTTGACGATAGCGGCGAAAGCAAGTTAGAGCCGGGCGAATTTCTACTGACCGCAGGTGGCTGCTCACCGGGAAAGCGCGGGATAGAACTCGGAGCATCTGAACTTGTTACCTTGAATTTCAGTGTAAAGGCAACACAGTAAGGTTTTCACCCTGCAAAGAAGCAGCAATACCCCATCCAAATGGCTCCGTCGTACAAAGGGCTGCACTGATTTCGTGGCGGCCCTTTTTCATGGGAATGCGAAGAATATTAGCATTTTGCTCGATGTACCCTCGCTCATTGTAGCTGCCAAAACCCTGAAAAGTATTCTGCCCCTGGTAAATTTCATTCCCATCAAGGTATAGGATGATTTCGTCGCTGAACCCAAAGCAGAAATCCAGGCAGCTATCAGCCTCTGCCTGGATTTGACGGGTGAGCACAGCTTTCCCAGTTGAAAAAGGAAGGACCTTGTTCAGATTGAGGACACCGTTCGGCTCACAACCTATCACACCCTGACCTTTCAGGAACCATTCCGTGACCGTCCCCGCGGGAAGCTGGATCGGAGCCGATTCCGGAAGGTTTTTATTTTTAATTTCACCAGCCCAGAAGTTCCGGAAGTAGGCTGGTCTGTACGTCCAGATTCCCAGCCCTCCTTCTTTCACTGTGTGGGCTAATCCCTGGACGATTAATGGAGTCTGATCGTTCACCTGAACAACAGCTCTGTCTTCGAAAAAGTCCACCCACAGATCAAACCAATAATTCATAGGAATCTGTGCGGACTTTTGGTACCGCGGCCCGTGATAGATTTGCCATATATTCGATCCTTGCATATGAGCGTCATATTGGATCGAATCCCATAAACCGCTGACATGCGGCTGTGTGTAAACCAATTCGTAATTTTGTGTATCTTGAATGTGAAACGCGATCCCTGGGTAGCAGCCCTGTTCTGCCCCAATTTGAACTCTCACGGATCCTGAAGTTGTCCGTAATCCATCTAGTTGAAGCAGCCCGTCGAGCATGAGCGCCTTGGAGCCTTCCCACTCCACGATTTGGGCAGTAGACGCATAAACGAGACAACTGTCAAGAGATTTAAGATCATGTTGGTATTCCATTTGTGCTCCTTGATTATTCAGCCACAACTATTCAGGGGATTGCCCATACTTCTGATAAAATTCGTCTGTTCCACCAAATGATAGGAGAAAATCCATGAGCGATCTAGCGGATAAAGAATTCAGTACGCGGGCAGTACATGCAGGCGAGCGTTCCCGGCAGTCTAATTTTACTCCGGTTGCTTCGCCGATCGATCCATCTGTTGGCTTTTTATATGAAAGCATGGAAGATACAGATGCCGTCCTGGGTGCCGAGAAGGAAGGATATGTATATGCCCGATACGGAAGCCCAACTGTTTCAGCCTTCGAGACAGCGGTAGCAAACCTGGAGCAGAGTGAGGCAGCATTTGCTTTTTCCTCAGGAATGGCAGCACTCCACATTTCACTCCTTGCTGCGGGAGTAAAAGCTGGTTCCAGGGTCGTCTCTGCACTGGATGTTTATGGTGCAACATCCAGCTTGCTGCGATCGCTTTTCAGCAGTCTGGGGGTCCATGTGACCATGGTGGACGCGGCGAAATTTGAAGATGTGGAACGAACGTTAAAGGAATACCCTACGACCGTGGTTCTGGCTGAGACGATATCGAACCCTCTGGTAAGGATAGCAGACGTTCCAACGCTGGCTGACCTGGCTCACAGGTACGGAGCGCAGTTGATCATCGATAATACTTTTGCAACCCCGTACTTATTCAATCCAGGAATTTATGGCGCAGATTACACAGTTCATAGTGCGACCAAATACCTCAATGGACATGGCGATGTTACAGCGGGTGTCGTTGCAACATCTATGGAGAACCGGTCGAATTTATATGAGCTGAATAAGCTCGTGGGCAGCCTGTTGGGTCCATTCGAAGCCTGGCTGGCACTGAGGGGTCTCAAAACCCTGCCACTACGCGTCCGCCAGCAGTGCGACAATGCCCAGCAAGCCGCCGAATGGCTGGGAAATCATCCCCGCATCCGTCAGGTCCACTACTCCGGTTTGTCTTCACACACTCAGCATGCCCTGGCAAAGCGCTTATTCAACGGGAAAGGTTATGGTGGTGTGCTGTCATTCGAGATTAGGGGAGCGACCAAAAGTGATATTTTCCGCTTTATGGAAGCACTAAAAGTGTGCCTCCCTGCGACGACCCTTGGAGATATCTACAGCCTTGTTCTTTACCCTGCGATTTCTTCTCACCGCAGCCTGACCCCTGAAGAAAGATCCAGGATCGGGATTTCAGATGAACTCGTACGTCTCTCTTGTGGAATTGAATCTCCAAACGATATTATCGCAGATATCGATCAGGCACTTAATGCCATAGATTGATATGCCTTGATCGCCAGCCCAGAGGTTACGCTGCTGAATGTAGCTGAAGCTTTCACTTTTTCGGGTCCAAAGATTCGACTCAACATTTGATGAAAAACCGGGATATTTGATGAACCG
>Ga0105092_10001014_pt1 | contig 14922 bp, 14 predicted proteins | sample PPLLak2March2015_FD_87021 | JGI IMG/M metagenome (GOLD analysis project Ga0105092, IMG submission 87021) | Freshwater sediment microbial communities from Prairie Pothole Lake near Jamestown, North Dakota, USA - PPLs Lake P7 Core (1) Depth... | ecosystem: Environmental > Aquatic > Freshwater >... | reverse complement strand
CGCGAGGTCTGACAGAGCCGCAAGCGCAGCGTTTTTTGCGGAGCGCGTCGGGTTCGTGCCGCATGCAAAATCGATTTTCCGTGCGGCACGAACCCGACGCGCTCCGCAAAAAACGCTGCGCTTGCGGCTCTGTCAGACCTCGCGACCCCTTCGGGGTGGAACTGCCAAAGTTCGTGTAAGGAGTAGGGCCCTGACACCGCACTCCGAAAGAAGACACCCGGCTTGCGACTGCGAGAATTCCCTGCCAGAATCGGGCGATGACGGGACCAAAGCCCGAAGGCGGAGAACGATGGGACGTTTCCCTGCTGGCCCTGGTTCTTGTGTCTGCATCGGCCTTTCGCCTCGCCGAGCTCGACGGCCTTCCCCCTTTCATCGATGAAAGCGCCGATCTGGTGCTGAGCCTGGACTACCAAAACTGGGACGTCTGGAGCCGGCTTCTTCACGGCAAACTCCTCGGCTACCTCTGGTTCAAACCGATTCTCCTCCTCGCCTGGGATCCCCTCTACGCGGCGCGTCTGTTCTCGGCTCTCACCGGAGTTGTCTCTGCGGCCGTCACATACTGGCTGCTGCTGACGCTGGTCAGCAGGAAAGCCGCGCTGGCCGGGACCGCTTTCCTCGCTTTCATGCCTCTCCTTGTATTCCACGATCGCCTCGCGCTTTTTGACGGGTTCATGGTCGCCGGCCTGACCGTCGCTCTCCTTCTGTATCTGCGCTGGGGAACGGATCACCCCCTGGCTCTGATTGCGGCGGGGTTCCTGTTTGGCTCCGCCATATTCACTAAAGGCTATGCCCTGTTGGCGATTCTGCTGTGGCTCCCGGTCCTGCGTCGCCGATCCGTCTCCCGCTCCCGTGCGCTCGTGCTGGTCGGCCTCGGCTTGCTCGCATGCGTTCTGGTCATCGGCTTGTTCCTGGCCGTTCAGTTGAAGGAAGGTGTGCAGGACTTTGAAGGTGCCTTGGGCGCTCCGCACCGATTTCTGGCGCCGGATTTATCTGCCGGGCAGCGGGCCAGCCTGGCCCTCGAGCAACTGGGACAGATCTTCGGATACCTGAACGGCTACCACGGTTGGGCGTTTCTGGCAGTCATTCTGCTGGCGGCTATTGTCCCGGGAAGCCGTTGGAGGCTTCGCCTCGAACTGCTCGTCGCCTGGCTCCTGTCTTGCCTGATTCTGGCGGTTGCGATCCGGTTCCTCTTCTCGCGGTATCTTCTGCTGACTCTGCCTGCTTTGTCGCTTCTGGTCGCTCTGACGTTTGACGATTGTTTGGAAAGGATCGCAACGCTTTCGAGAGGATGGAAGAGAGGCTGGGTTCCGCTTACTTTCCTATTGCTCCTTGGCGTCTGTGCGGCGGATTTCGTCTATCGCGACGCATTGATTGCAGCCCAGATCCCGGGTCGTGTACTCCCGGCTCGCGATGCTTACCAATACCTGTGGGGAGCGCCCAGCGGGTTCGGGCTTCGCGAAATCGCCGGCGAACTTCGGAAGCTCGACCTGGAGGACGACCGCAAGGTCGTGTGTGTGACGCGAGGCATGGGAACCGGGACGCACGGCGCGGCAACGCTTCCGCTCCTGCTGAGGCACACGCCAATCCGGTTCGTGCACCTGTGGCTCCAATCGGAGGAGGACATTCGATTCGTACGCAATTTCTCCGGGCGGTCTCGACTGGTTTTCTTCGTTGACGAGGCTGGATTCCTGGACGACCGGATGCTCTCTCGCTTGGGAGCCCATTCCACGCTGTTGTTTGAGGTCAAAGGGACGTTGGGCCGTCCCGACTACCAGCTTGTTGAAATTATCCGGTAATTGACGACCGACCAATCCCTGTTTGAGGATAGACCAATGAAATATACTTTCTTGCTCTTCGTGCTGGCATTCATTCCGTTGCTGACAAGCCTTCGCGGGGCGGATTTTCCAGAAGCGGAGATCTCCAACCGGGCAATACGCGCCAAGTTTTACCTGCCGGATCCCGAGCGCGGCTATTATCGAGGCACACGTTTCGAGTGGTCGGGAATCATTCACAGCCTGCAGTACGAAGGGCACGAGTATTTCGGAGTGTGGTTCCCGCGGTATGACCCGAAGCTACACGACGCGATAACCGGACCGGTGGAGGAATTTCGGACCGGTGAGGCAAGCGTCGGGTACGCCGAGGCCAAACCGGGCGAAACATTCGTCCGCATCGGCGTTGGTACGCTGCGTAAGCCCGAAGAGCCGGCTTACCGGGTCTTTGGCACGTACGAAATCGTCGATCCCGGGAAATGGGCCGTGAAGACGGCGAAGGACCGGATTGAGTTCGTCCACACTCTCAAGCATCCTGCCGGCTACGCTTACCAGTACACCAAGATCGTGCGGCTGGAAAAGGATCGCCCCGAGATGGTCATAGAGCATCGGCTCAAGAACACAGGCAGGCTGCCGATCGAGACGTCGCAGTACAACCACAACTTCTTTGTGATTGACGGCCAGCCGACCGGGCCTGACGCCGTCGTGATCTTCCCCTTCGAGCTGCGGGCGACTCGTGACTTGGGAGACAAGGCACGGGTAAACGGACAGGAGCTTACGTACCTGCGGGAGTTGCGCCCGGGGGGCGAGAGCGTTTTCACCGAGCTCGAGGGCTACGGCCGGACGCCGGCCGATTACGATTTCAGGATTGAGCACCGGAAGGCGGGCGCCGGCGTGCATTTCACCGGCGACCGGCCCCTCTCAAAGCTGGTGTTCTGGTCGATCCGAACGACCCTGTGCCCGGAACCGTACATCGACATTAAGGTAGACCCGGGCAAAGAAGCCAGCTGGAAGATCAAATACGAGTTCTACACGTTGGGGAAGAAATAGGCCCCGAAGGGGTTGGGCTCTGGAGCGACGGTAGTTGCGGCCAGCTCTATCGTGGCCGGGACTCTCCAGCTGGAGAGTCCGGCCACAATAGGGCTGGCCGCAACCACGCTCCAAGGGCGCAGGGTTTGGGTTTTGCCGTCTATTTCTTCTCGGGCTTCAGGACCTTGTTCTGGAAAAACAGCTTTTTCTCGAGAGGGCTCTCGACCCTGTAATCGGGTGGAACCTGGAAGAGTGCGGCATCCGGTTCGGCCCGGACGATGTTCGTTAGACGGAAAATGGTTGTCCCGGCCATCGGGTCGTCACGCTTGCTGTAGACGATCGTCTGCAGCTCGGGCGAGTACCAGACCTCATTGGTGATGACGATCGGCCGCTCGTTTCCGATCTCTCCCGCAGGGATCGTGATCGTCGTCCGCTTGCCTTCGGTTTCCAGCCCTTCGATTACCTGCTTGCCCAGCTGCTCGCTGTTACCTTCGTCGTCGAACCCGATCCCGCCTGCGGTCCTGATTTTGAAACCAGCAATATGAGGGGCACCAACCGCAGCGACCGTTCCCATTTCACCGCCACCCGGGCCGGCCTTTCGGAAAAAGAACGCCGTTCCCGCGCCGCCTTTCTCAGGCAACACCTGCACGCCCGCCTCGCCTTTGATCACCATTCCCTCGGATGGTTCGTATCCGAGAACGTCCGGCATCCCAATCTTGTCGGCGGATCTCGTATCAGGATGGAGCGTGTACGTCACGCCGGTGGTGGGATCGTTGATCGAAATCATCGTCACGGCTTTGGCATCGTCAAACGGCGGCGTGAAGGAGTACTCGTGCCGCGTCCGCCCTTGGCTGTCGCGGACAACCTGGGTGCTGTTTCGACGCACGATTCTGTTCCCGTCACCAAGCGTTTGCACGGCTTCCGTGTTTGCCACTGCTGAATACGGGGCGCCGGTCACTACTTTGATGTCGATCATCTGATCGAGCGGCATGGCGTTGAGAGCAAGAAACGGCGGAGGCGCCGGGGCCGTAAAAATAACGTCCTTCTCAATCGTTTTGGCCTTGCCCTCATCGGCCCCAAAACCGGGAACAAGCATCAACAGAACAACTGCGGTAAGCAAACTGATTGTCGGTCTCTTCATACTCTCTCTCCTCATAATCCTATTCTTTTCATTCCTGGACGAACCGGATGGCACGCGTAAGGCCGTCGGGTCCGATTATCAAATCGGCTTTGACTGGTGTGTTCAGTTGCCGGGAGTCAACCGGCAGGCCGAACGACATCATGGTTCTTCTCGGCAACTCGACACGGACTAGCTGAAGGCCGTAGTCGGCGTCGGTCGCCGTCGGAATCATCGTGGCTATGAATGGGCGGGGTTGCGGCTTTTCGGATGGGCGGGCGGAGTGCGCAGGGCGTGTACCACCCCGATGGTGTGTCTTCTTCGGCTGCGGTGGTGCGGGGGCGGCCGCGATTTCTGCCGACGGGCTCACGATCCGGTCGCTACCGCCCGCGGCGGTTACGCTCCCGGCTCGGATCGAACGCGGATCTGCAGGACCTTGCGCGATGGGTTTCGGCTCAATTACTGGTCGGTGGGCCAGCCACAGAACGAGCCCGCATGAAAGAAGCAAGGCGGCAGCGGCGAGTGCCCAATACGCCGACGCTGGCATGCGTTTTCGTCCGGCCTGATTTGAGGCCAGGCTGAATTGCACCAGCAACTGTTCCTCGACGGAGGGTCCGGCCTGTTCTCGGGAGTAAGCTTCCCGCAGGCTGGCAAGTCCCACGCTCACCCTGCGCTCGTCCGTCACTTGGTCTTCCACTTCTCGGTGATTCATGCCAGACACCTTCGTGATTTTGCTTTTGCCAGCTCGTCTCGGCGATCCATCGCCCGCAGCTTCTCACTCAGTAAAGCCCGGGCGCGGTGCAGTCGGGATCGGACCGTGCCGGCGGCGCAACCGAGGAGCTCGGCCGCTTCCTCGTAGCTTCTCTCCTGCAACTCGCAAAGCACCAGGACTTCCCGGTAATGAAGCGGCAGGCTCAGGACCGCTTCGCGAACCTGACGCACGGTCTCAGAGCGACGAAGCTCGGCCAGCGGATCGGAGTCGGCGATAACGTCCGGCGCCTCGTCCGACCCGACCGACGGGAAGTTACGGTCGTGCCTGAGTCGACGGAGCAGGCAATTTCGGCCGATTCCGAGAACGAACGCAGCCAGCGAGCCTCGGGATGGATCAAAGCGGTCAGACCGGCGAATGAGAGTGAGGAACGTTTCCTGGACGACGTCCTCAGCCAGGCTCCGCGACCCGCTCATATGAAGGGCGAATCGGAAAACATGGCCCTGCAGCCGGGAATAGACGGTTTGAAAGGCCGCTTCGTCCCCCGACTTCAACCTCTGCACCAGCTCCGTGTCCGATCCCGGTACTTCTTTCATTAACAACTGTTCTCAAGTTAGTATTCTTGGCGGGGAGGCAGAAAGTTCCACTTTCTTATACGAGAATACAAATGAAACCTCGACTATCACTGCTTCTAACCTCGATTTTTCTGGCACTTTCCGTTCCGCAGGTCCCGGCACAGACGGCGGCGGCAACAACGTCTCGATTCGAAATCCCGGAAACCGACGAGGGGTTGCCGGGCTCCGGCCCGATCCGGCGTTACGATTGGTTCCGGAAGCTCTGGGGAGAGCGCCGGAGCGCGTGGGCCGGCGAAGCCCAAAAGGATCAAAAGGCGCTGGTCTTCCTCGGCGATTCGATTACCCAGGGATGGGGCGACCGGCTGGAAGCCGCCTTTCCGGGTGTCAAAGTTGCCAATCGCGGAATCAGCGGCGACACGACGCGCGGCGTGCTGATCCGTCTCAAGGAAGACGTGCTGGCGCTCAACCCGAGCGGCGTCGTTATGCTGCTCGGGACGAATGACCTCGAGGAGCAGGCCGCGCCGGAGACAATCGCCGCTAATGTCCAGCTGATTATTTCAGAATTGGAGCAGCACAATCGGCGAATGCCGATCGTCCTTTGCCTGGTTTTTCCCAGTTCCCAGTCGAAGCGCCGGCCTGCAGACAAGATAAGGGCGATCAATTCCTTGTATATGAAAGGCGCACGGACCCACCCCACTGTCACCGTGCTCGACACCTGGACGCCTTTCGCTAACGAGCAAGGAGACGCAAAGATCGAGGAGTTCCCGGACCTCCTCCACCCAAACGACGCGGGTTATGCCAAGTGGGCATCCGCATTGCGGCCGATTCTGGCAACCCTCGGCTTTTTGGAGAATCAGCCCGACCAGTTCACCCCGGAAACCGGCTTTGAAAGCCTTTTCAACGGGCGCGATTTGTCGGGCTGGGGCTACAGGCCGACGAGCCAGGCGGATATCGACGCCAGGAACCGATGGCAGGCCACCGATCCGGATGCAGCCGACTGGCCGATCGTTAAGAAATCGACCCGCTTTAACGGCCGCACTGCCACGGATGATGGGCGCTTTCTCGCCAGGAATGGCCGCTTGATTGTGACGATCCCGCCCGAGGGACGCCGCATTCAGCAGCTCTCGACCACCCGGGGGTTTCCGACGGACTTCGTTTTGAAGCTGGAATTCCGGGCGAGCCCGAACGCGGACAGCGGAATATTCATCCGCGGAACTCAACTGCAGTGCCGCGACTACGTTCTGGCCGGTCCCTATAAACAGCTGAAGAGCTACAAGCCGCAGGATTGGAACGAGATCGTCGTGACGGTGAAAGGGCGCAAAGCCAGTGCGACCTGCAACGGCGAAGAGCTCGAGACGCTGGACATCCCTGCGACGGGGCCGATTGGCCTCGAGGGTGACCGAGGGCAGCTGGAGTACCGGAGAATTCGGGTGCGGGTCGGCGCCAGCCAGTAACGGGGAGGATAACGTGAAAGCAATCGCGATTTGCGGAAGTCCCAGGGTTGAAGGCAATACCGAGTTGTTGCTGAAAGTATGTCTCGAGAGGCTAGCATCTGCGGGCATTGACACCGAGTTGGTGCGGCTGGCGGAGAAGGAGGTTCTGCCGTGCAAGGGCTGCGGCACGTGCGGCAAGAGGCTGGACCGAAGATGCTCAACCGACTCCGACGACTTCCACGAGGTCTTCGAGAAGATGCTCGAAGCAGACATCATCATCGTGGGCTCGCCTGTCTATTTCGGTTCCGCTACTCCTCAGATGATGGCGCTGTTGGACCGCGCGGGATATGTCGCCAGGAAGAACGGCAACCTGTTATCCAGGAAACTGGGCGGGCCGGTGGTGGTCGCGCGCCGGGCAGGACAAAACTTCACTTACGCCCAGTTGCTTTTCTGGTTCATGATCAACGACATGATCGTCGCGGGGTCAACTTACTGGAACATCGCGTTTGGAGCGGCTCGAGGCGAGGTGAACGACGACCGGGAAGGCGTGGACACGGTCGGGCGGTTTGCCGAGAACCTGGCCTGGCTCGCGGGGAAAGTGGGCAGCAATCCCGAGCCGCAGGTGGAGGCGGAGGTGAAATAGCCTTTTGGAGTGCGGCGGCAGAGGCCGGCGTTTTATCAGGCCTACCGGCGACGCCGCTTTGGTATATGCACCAGTTTGGTCAAGCGGCCGTATCCTGCAAATACCAAAGCGGCGTCGCCGGTAGGCCTGATAAAACACCGGGCTCCCTCTGCCGCCGCACTCCAAAAAGGCGTCCGGACAAGGAGGATGCTCCTATGAAAAGACTATCCAGACTCCTGGTTTTGCCGCTGCTTTTGATGACGGCACACGCGGCTGACAATCAACCCCTCGCCAAACTTCGCCCTGTCCCCTTCACGGCAGTGCAGATCTCCGATTCCTTCTGGTACCCCCGCCAGGAAATCAACCGAACAGCCTCCATCCCGGTGAACCTCGAAAACCTGGTGAAATCAGGGAACATCTTGAATTTCGAGCTGGCGGCGAAGGGCGCGCATTCCGGGTTCCAGGGACCGGTTTTCATGGATTCGGACGTCTACAAGGCGCTCGAGGCCGCCTCGTACTCCCTGGCCACCCATCCCGACCCGATTCTCGACAAGCGGCTCGACGAGATCATCGCCGGGCTTGCTGTCGCCCAGCAACCTGACGGCTACCTGAACACCTATTTCACAATCAAGGAACCCGGGAAACGCTGGACCAACCTCCGCGACTGGCATGAGCTGTACTGTGCCGGTCATATGTTCGAGGCGGCGGTCGCGCATTTCCAGGCCACCGGCAAACGCAACTTCCTGACCGTTGCGACCCGTTTCGCCGATTACATTGACTCCGTATTTGGCCCTGGGAAACGGATGGGCTATCCGGGCCACCCTGAAATCGAGCTCGCACTCGTAAAGCTCTGGCGGGCTACGGGAGAACGTCGCTACTTCAACCTGGCGCAGTTCTTCATTGAGAACCGAGGGACGAAGTTTTTTGCAGAAGAGCACCAAACGCCGCTCGACTCGTACGACGGCGCGTATTGGCAGGACGACGTGCCGATCTGCGATCAGGACCGCATCAAAGGCCACGCGGTTCGGGCTTGCTACCTCCTGAGCGGCGCCACTGACGTCGCGGCGGAAACCGGAAACCAGGCGCTTCTCAAAATGATCGGCCGCGTGTGGCGGAACACGACGGAGCGGAACCTATACCTTACGGGCGGGATCGGGCCGAGCGCCCACAACGAAGGCTTCACTGTCGATTATGACCTGCCTAATCCCACCGCGTACCAGGAAACCTGCGCCACGATCGCCTTAGCCCAATGGAATCATCGGCTGGCCCTGCTTTACGGGGACGCGAAATACGCGGATGTAGTGGAGCGGGCACTGTATAACGGCACGCTGGCCGGGGTTTCCCAGGACGGCACTCGCTTTTTCTACGTCAACCCGCTCGAAAGCCGTGGGACGCATCATCGGCAGCCGTGGTTCGGATGTGCCTGTTGTCCGCCGAATGTCGCCCGCACGCTCGCGGCACTCGGCGGCTATGCCTACGCGGTGAGTGACGCGTCACTTTGGGTGAACCTCTATATCCAGGGTACCGCGAAGACAACCGTTTCCGGCCAGCCGGTTACTCTCCAGGTGACGACCGAATATCCCTGGGATGGCAGGGTCAAACTTGCGCCGCAGGTCACCGGCCCGAATCGCTTCGAGATGCGCCTGAGGATACCAGGATGGAGTCGCGACGCCTCAATCTCGGTCAACGGCTCCAAAATCCAATCCCCGGTCATTGAGAAGGGTTACGCTGTCCTGAGCAGGGAGTGGCAAACGGGCGATATCGTCGAGCTCGACATCCCTATGCCTGTCGAAAGAATCGTAGCGAACCCGAATGTGATCGCTGATCGAACGCGGGTTGCCTTGCAGCGCGGACCGCTCGTTTATTGTTTTGAATCGGTCGACCAGAACGAGCCCCTCGCCTCAATCTACCTGCCTGAAACCACCCAGTTGAACGCTCTCAAAGAAAATGGTTCTTTGGGCCGGATTGTGGCCATCACCGCCAACGCCCGGCTCGCTTCACAGCAGGACTGGAAGCGGAAACTCTACCAACCGGCCGCAGCCGTCCAGCAAGTCAGCGTCAAAGCGATCCCCTATTATCTGTGGGACAACCGCGCCCCCGGGCCGATGAAGGTCTGGATGCCTGTCGCCGCTCCAACACCGGTATTGCAGGGTACCGAGAGCCAGGCGGAAGTGACTGTCTCGTTCGCGAGCGGCAATTCCCGGCCGGCCGGGATCAATGACGGTCTGGAACCGAAAAGCAGCGGGGAGCAGCCGCCCGAGCTATGCCACTGGTGGCCGCACAAAGGTGCGGAGGAATGGGTCCAGTATTCGTGGAAACAGCCGGTGAGCGCGAGCGGCGCCAAGGTTTATTGGTTCGATGACACTGGCCGAGGCGGCTGCCGGCTTCCTGTGTCCTGGCGCATCGAGTACCTGGACGGCGGCCAATGGAAACCCGTTCAACTTAAAGGGCAATACCCGGTTGCTCTCAACGACTGGTGCGAAGTCGCTTTCGACCCGGTTTCTGCCCAGGCTTTGCGACTGGTCGTCAAGATGCAGCCGAACTGGGCCGCAGGTATCCATGAGTGGAAGGTGTTGGAGGCAGACGAGGAGTAGGTCACCGAATTGACGATTGAGATCGGGAACAATGCAAACCAGGGCTTCGGACCGGCGGGGTTCCCGCCACCGGGGCGAGAAAGGGAGAAAGAGCATGGCACAAACACGACGCGAGGTTCTCACCATTTCAGCAGCAGCTTCGGCGGCTTTAGTGTCCGGACTTCGTGCTGCTGATCGGCCGACCACCGATGACATTTCGCTGGCCGCATGGTCGATCAACCGCAGCTTCTTCGTCGGCAAACGGTGGAAAAACGTCGATTTGCCACGCATCGCCCGCGAGGATTTTGGGATCAACGGAATTGAGCTGGTCAACCAGTTCTTCGAAAACCCGGTAATGGGTTACCTCAATCAGATGAAGCGGAACGCCGACTCCTTCGGCGTGAAGTACGTCCTGCTCATGGTTGACGGCGAGGGAGACATGGCGGCCAAGGAGCAGAAGGACAGGATTCAGGCGGCGATCGCGCACCGGAAATGGATCGATATCGCCCACTATCTGGGCTGCCATGCCATCCGCTGCAACCTCGGCGGGTCTCGTCAGGGCTGGAAGGAAGACAAGGACCTGGTCAGCCGGAGCGCGGAGAGTTTCACCCACCTGTTGGAATACGCAAAGGGCGCCGGTTTGAACGTCGTGATCGAGAACCATGGAGGAGCTTCGTCGGATCCCGGAGTCCTGGTTCCGATCATGAAGGCAGTCAATAATCCAGACTTCGGAGTGCTGCCGGACTTCGGAAACGTGAACCCGGGCGACGACAACTACGAAGTGGTCCGCCAGCTCGTGCCATATGCCAAGGGCATCTCGGTCAAGAGTTCCTGGGCGGACGATGACACTCACCCGCGCTATGACCTGGAAAGGCTGCTCCGCATTTGCATGGACGCCGGCTACCACGGCTTCTGGGGCATCGAGTCGGCCTATGGTCGCCCGGCAGGTCCGAGAGGCGGGGCAGGCGCGCCCGCAGGTGGTCAGCAGGCGACCAATCTAACGCCTGACCAGATTTGGGAGCAGGAGGCTAAGGGCGTCCGATTGACTAAGGCGGTCATCGAACGAGTGGTGCTGAAGAAAGCGTCATAAAGACCCGACACGGACAGACACGGACCGGCACGGACAAACACTTTCCACCCGTCCGTGTCAGTCCGTGGTTGTCCGTGTCCGTCCCTACTTCCCCTCAACCTGACGCAAAAACTCCCTCACCACGCGCAGGTACTCGGCGGGCTTTTCGTCCATGTGCATGTGAGCCGCGTCCTCGATGACCACCATTTTTGAACCTGGAATCAGGCTCTTGTAGTAGGCGGTGGTTTCAGGACTTGCTTCGTCATATCGGCCGCCGTCTTTACACTCACGACTCCCATCAACCTCGCCCGAGCAGGTACACCCCGCTCATGTCGTCGGCGGGAGGGGGGTCGAGGGTTCCGGCGGCCGCCCGGGCTTTAATTATCTTGAGGATCCGCTCACCGGCGATCTGAAAAACGTCATACAAGTAGCTACGACGTTCGAGCGCGCTCCATTCATTCCGTTCCAGCAGCTGACGGATCTGTTCGCCATTGAGCCCGGTTGTTGACCGGACGTGCGCGACCGCCTGGCCGGTCCCCGATCGGCGGGCAAATTCGGGCGAGGTCATGTCCAGAATGCAATAGCGAAGCGCGCTCACTGCGGCTGACTCCGAAGCCAGCGCCTGCACCGTGTTCTCGGGCAAATACATCAGGACTCCCTCCATGATCAGCAGGGCAGGACCGTCACCCAGGCTGGAGTAGAGCCTCTGCCTGTCTTCAGCCTTGTTCAAATCGGCCGCCATGCGCTCCAGCCGGCAGCGCGGCGCCTCCGAGGCCATGACCGCGGCCTTGTAGTCCAGCATGTCCTGGAAATCGACCTCGATCCAACGCAGGCTCGCCGGAAGTGCTAGTCTCCATGGACGGGCATCCAGGCCCGCGCCAAGGCTGACAACCACTTCTATCGGATATTTGGACAAGGCGTGCGTCAGCAGATCGTCAAGAAAACGGCTTCGCAATCCGACGCCAAAGCACATGATTTCGAGATCAGGCAAGGCGCGCGCAATCGCCATTCCCCGCTCTCCGGCCAGCCGCCCGGCAAATTGGTCACGCATCATTCCATCCGGCCGATCTGTCTCGAGCGCCCGGCATGCGGCCACCATCAAGGCTGTATCACTCACATGCGAAATCGGGGAATCTGTAGACATAATCCAGGAAGGATACACGAGAAGCGCTTCTGGAGAAATTCCGGCCAAGGGGATAGGATAGGCAACGCAGAGCCTGCGAAGCAGCGCCAGAGCCGCGAGGAGACCGACATTGCGAATCAAAATTATGCTTCTCCTGACACTGATTTTCTTTCTTACCCTTGCCCCGGGAAACAGCCAAACGGTTAACCAACCCTTGCCGGCGTGGACCGAAGGCACACTGGATATCCACCAGATCAATACCGGCAGAGGGAATTCGGCTTTCTTTGTATTCCCTGACGGCACGACACTCCTGGTCGACGCCGGCGCACTCAGCAGCCATACCGAGCGCCATGTTGCTCCGCGCCCGGATGGTTCTCGCTCCGCCGGCGAATGGATTGCGCGATATATCAAGCGTTTTCATCCAGCCGGAGAGCGTGCGGTTCTCGATTTTGCCTTCTTGACGCATTTTCACGACGACCACATGGGCGGCGTCAACGCGGAGTCGAAGACTTCGTCGAAAGGCCCGTACAAGTTGGCCGGGATCACCGAAGTGGCAGAATACGTGCCGATCCAGACGATGCTAGACCGCGGCTGGCCGGACTACGACTACCCGGCGCCGTTAAGCGGAAGCACGATCGAGAACTATCGTGCGTTCCTGAAGTGGCAGCAGGAGCATTCCCGGATGCGCGTCGAACGGCTGCATCCCGGGCGCAAGGACCAGATTCGACTGGTGAAGTCGCCCGAGAAGTACTCGGGCTTCGAGGTCCGGAATATCATGGCGAACGGCGAGGTCTGGACAGGGGTCGGAACCGAGACCCGGCACCAGTTTCCGCCGCTCACCGATGTGAGGCCCGAGGACCGTCCGAACGAGAACCCATGCAGCGCCGGCTTCCGCCTCAGCTACGGCGCTTTCGACTATTACACCGGAGGGGACATCACGGGGATTTCCGAGCCGGGGGCGCCGGCCTGGCATGACGTCGAAACTCCGGTTGCCAAGGCCGTCGGTCCGGTGGAGGTGAGCCTGTTGAACCACCACGGATACATTGACGCCGAAAATCTCTTTTTCGTGAGTACTCTGCGTCCTCGCGTCTGGATTCTGCCGGTTTGGGATTCGGCTCACCCGACGCCTGCCGTCTACAACCGTCTTCGTTCAAAAGGATCGTACCCCGGCCCCCGCGCCCTTTTTATGACCAACATGCACCCGGCCAACCGGGTCGTAACACCCGCGCTAGACCAGGTGGCCAGCCACCAGGGGCACATCGTGATCAGGGTCAGCCCGGGAGGTACCAGCTACCGGGTGATCATCCTCGATGACAGCGGCGAAACCTACCAGGTAAAAGCGGTGCATGGGCCGTTTGACGCCCGATAGCGGTGGCAATGACTAGTGGCCCCGAAATCCGTTCGGGGTCGACCGTCTGGCAAGCTGCAAAGATTCTTGATCTCGGCAACTTGTTCAATGGTCGACCCCGAACAAATTTCGGGGCCACTGCCGTGTGCCGGCTTACTGCCCCTCCGTCTCTGTCTTCCTTCGCCTGATCTGGTCCTTGATCTGGATCCGCACCAGGTAAATCACGTAAGAATACGTCATGGCGACCAGCATGATCAGGGCGCTGAAGAAGACATTAAAGGCGGCCGAGGGGTCCTTGAAAACATCCTTCATCACCTGAGAAATGATCGCAATCAGGATAACCGTTACTATCCCGGTCGCCAGCGCGTACCACTGCAGGCGTCGAGCTTCCCGTTTTTCCTCGGGACTCGTCAGGTCGCTGCACATCATCTTTCCAAGCATCCGTGTTTCTCCTTTCTAATCTTGTTCGCGTGTTCGGAATATCAGGGACTGGATCAACATCACGGCAAGGATGACCAAGGCCGCAACCAGCACGGATGGGATCGCGACAGGCAATCCACCGCGCGGATTCAGGCTCAGGCAAATCGCTTCACGTACCACCGCTCCGTCAAACCGGCCCCCGACCAGCACCAGGACTCCGAGGAGTGTTCCGAGAACCGGGACCATCCATTCCCACAGGCCGGCGATAGTCTCGCTCGTGGGCCGGGTCGCCTCGCTGATCCGTGCCTCGATCCTCGCAATTTCGGCTCGAGAGGCCAGGTCTGCCTGAAGAGCCTGACCGAGCAGTTCGCTCTCTGCCTTGACCGCGTCATAGCCGGTTTGGCAGGACGAACAGCCGTGCAAGTGGGCCTCAAACCTCCGGGAGGTGGCTGGGTCAAGCGCCCCGTCAACCGCCATATCAAATAGTTCTCTGGCTTCCTCGCAATTCATTGGTTCCTCTCATGTCTGCCGCGCCATCGCCGCGCGCAACTGCTCCTTCCCTCTCTTCAGCCGCAGAGCAACGGCGGGAACGGAGATTTTCAGGAAACCCGCGATTTCTTCGTATGTCATTTCCTGGCCGTACCGGAGAACAAGAACCGTCCGATAAATCGGCGGCAAGTCTCCTGCCGCCCGGTTGATCGCGTCGGCGGTACCGATCTTTGCGTCGATCGGAGGCGCGCTTGCCTTTTTTTGTGCGGCATCGGGTTCCAGAGGATCCCACTTCTCCCGCTTCCGCCTGCGCAGCGTATCGATCGCCAGGTTGACCGTCATGCGGACGAGCAGCGCTCCAACCGATTTTTCAGGCTCCAACCGCCGGCGCATCCGGTAGAGACGGACAAAAGCCTCTTGCACGACATCCTCGCTCAGCCCGCGGTCACCCAGGATCCGAAGCGCGGTGCCGAACAGGGACGATGCGCAGGTGCGAAAGATGCGCGAAAACGCTTCGTCATCGCCTGCTTTGAATTGCTGAACGGTATCCTGGTCGATCTTCACGTCGCGCTTCCGGTGATAATACGCCGAGGGGAGGGAAAAACTTACAGGAAGGGGTTCTGCTGGGTTCTGAGTTCTGAGTTCT
>Ga0105092_10001013_pt1 | contig 14927 bp, 10 predicted proteins | sample PPLLak2March2015_FD_87021 | JGI IMG/M metagenome (GOLD analysis project Ga0105092, IMG submission 87021) | Freshwater sediment microbial communities from Prairie Pothole Lake near Jamestown, North Dakota, USA - PPLs Lake P7 Core (1) Depth... | ecosystem: Environmental > Aquatic > Freshwater >... | reverse complement strand
TTCAGAGCGGTTTTGCAGGATAAAGTGGACCTGGCCGAGGAGTACAGCGGCGAGTACCAGTTGAAGAGGAAGATTCACCTGGGAGGCGTCTCGAAGTTTGACATGCCCCACTTGACGCTGAAAAAGTCTGGAAAGGTCGTTTACAATTCCATCTTTAACACCGTAACCGCCAGCTACACGATAACCGTTCTAAACGACGGCAACGTGGCTTTGGGACCGGTTTATGTAAAGGACCTCTTCCCGGTGGACACGCAGTACATCAACTCCTCGGTCAAGCCGTACAAACTGGCCGCCAACCTGGCAAACTGGTCATTCGTTTACATGCCCATCGGCCAGTCCATCGACATAAACCTGAACCTAAATTTGACGAACGAGAACGATCAGATCATCAACCGCGTCTACGCTCTGGGATATGATGACGGCAAGCCGGTTGTGGCCAGCAACTTCACGGTTCTGCAGTCGTCCAATCTGCCCTGCAGCCAGCAGGAGGCGATGGCCTACAAGATTGCGAGGATTGATCCGGGCGATCCTCATATCGTCTGGTACCGGCTGGGCATAAAGAACAACCTGAACGCACCAATGGCGGCCAGGGTGACGGACACGCTCCCGGCGGGAATGACGTTTATGAACTCGTCCCTCATGCCCGAGTCCATACCCTACACGCTCTCCTGGGTTCTGACCAATATCCCACCGGGCAAGATTGGAATCATTGACTACCGGGCCATGGCGGAGCAGGGCTATCGGTTCGTGAACACGGCACATATCGATGCCTATGCGGTGGACGGATCGGGATCGATCTCGACCGATGTCGGAGCGGCCATAACTGTAGACAACCTGACATCGCTCAAGCTTCCGGGAGGCTGGAAGCCGCCGGATTGGGGACTGGATCAGTCCGACAATATCTGTGCATGCGACGTGGATTGGAACTCGTCGAGCCTGTCGTCGCTGTCGTGCGCGTCCTGCTTGCCGGATGATATTCCGTGAGGCGGGAGAGGGCTGGCGGGCGTCCGCCTGCCTCCATGATTTTTTTAATGAAGCTGGAGCGTAAGGAAAAGTAAGGCTGGGGAACAAAAGTGATCGACCGGCTTTCCGCCAACTTGCGAGATGCCTTCCCGGACATGCTGGGGCTTTCGCCTCGCAACCTGAAATACATGCGCGCCTTTGCGATGGCATGGCCCGATCGTCAAATCGTGCAATAGGTGCTTGCACAAATCTTCTGGTATCACAACCTCGCGCTGCCGCTATGCGGCTCAGGGAGAAAGATCGAGGTCGAATATACCCTGCGCGGATTTCAAAAGCCGATAAGCCTCGCAAGCTGGGAAACCCAACTCATGAAAAATCTGCCCGAGGAGCTGCAAGACAGCCTGCCAAGCGTTGCTGGAATCGAGGCCGAATTGACCCGCGTGGAGGGAAAATGAAATTGTCCAATCATGCGGAAGACTTCAACGCTGAGGCGGTGCGGCTGGCGGCGGCCTCATTCCAATTTACCATTTCTGCGGCATCCATTTCATCTTAGGCGAGCATCTGGTTGGCTTTTTTTCAAAATTTCGGAACTCAAGTCAAATCCTGACGATTGGTGGATAAATTTAGATACTAAACCAGCCTAGTTATATGAAATTTTGCAAATTTAATAGATGATCGAGCGCAAAGGAGAACAAAGGAGCACAGCAAATGAAAGTATTGATCAAAAATCTGGGTACTGTTCGCGAGGCCGAGATCGAGCTTAAGCCGCTCACGGTCTTTGTGGGGCCGAATGATACGGGCAAGAAATGGACTGCCTATACCGTAGCTGCCATTTTTGGATATTATGGATGGTCCGAACACAAAAAAGCCTACGAAGCGGGAACCCTTTCTCACGCCTACCCGGTACTGGAAGCTGCCATCAATCAACTCCTTGAGGAAGGAAATGCGAAGATCAATCTAATCCAGTTCTTTGATGAAAATTTTGATAGCTATATCAACGATATATCTAAATTGTCCGCCCAGTGGATGAGCAAATTTATGGGTGCAGGCCAGGCAACGTTTGACGGCATGGAAGTGCAAATGGACCTGCACGATGTTTATCAGAATCTCCTGCGTGGAATTCGACGAATGCCGTTCGAAGAGAAACTATCTGCAGATGAAACAGGAAAAACACTGCTGAATGCATTTAAAGAGAAAGGCGAACCCGATATTTGCTTTTGCACAAAAGGGAGCTTCAAAAATAAGCTGCCCCTTCACACCATAAGAAATTTTGTTACGGGTTATGTTTTTATATTTTTTCATATCGCGCTTTATCATTGGGTCTACTATTTTCAGTCGGAACGCACCGCAATTAATTGGTTGATGATGCCCTCCGGGTCAAAACAAGATGGCAATCGCATCGGTACGGGCAAAAAAGATTCAGTTGCCTTTATGCCGTATCCGATGGATAATTTAATTAAAATATTTGATAAAACTCGGGATGAAGGCAGCTATAAAGATCGTCTGAACCAGGCGAAAAATAATAAAAATATCTCGAATTATCTTGAATTAGCAGACCTCATCCAGCAAGAGATACTGGGCGGCAGCATCGGTTTTTCAAAACCCGAACCGGATATTGCGCAAGAGCTTGCCTTCAGACCGATAACCGATGATAAAGAGGCAGACTCGGACGCGCTGCTGGCCTCATCGATGGTTCGGGAGCTTTCATCACTTGTGATTTATTTGCGCTACACAGCAATGCGCAATGATCTTTTGGTTATAGACGAGCCAGAGATGAATCTGCAACCCGAGGCCCAAGCAAAGCTCATCGAATTTCTTTCGATGCTCGTAAATGCAGGCTTGAATATCATCATCACCACTCAAAGCCAGTACTTGGTTGATCATCTCATCAACTTGATGAAAGCTGCCGAGCAAGAAGATCCGAAAAGCATATCAGGCGAATTTATCCTTAAGACGGCAGACGCTTTTATTTCGAAAGATGACGTCTCAATGTATCTCTTTGAAAAGGGCACAGCCAAAGACATCCTAAATGGAGACGGATTCATCGATCTGGAGACTTTCATGGGAGGCATCCCATCGGATCCTACAGCTTCGGCGGGAGTTACGAAGGGCACTTGATAGAGAAAAGTAGAGCTATCTGGATACTATCTTTATACTATGCGCTTCATTATAAAAATCAAGACAATGGCACACATAAAAGTCTATCGACATTAATCAATGGGACCCGCCAAGATATAAAAAGAGCTAAATCTTAGCTTTAAATAATAATAATTAGGTGCCGGGGGCGGGATTCGAGCCCGCGACTTCGAGATGACTCAGGCGCGTTCTTCGCATTTACCCTATGAGTCTCGCGCCCTAACCAACTAGGCCACCCCGGCACGGCATAGACCCTCGGGTGAATTGTTAAATAAGGTTTGTGCTACCAGGCCGCAAGGGAAACGGGCATTATTTAAGAGCGGCAAAAGAAAAGTGGATCACCATGCCCTCCGATATATCAGGAACAGTTAGCGAAACGCTATCAGGAAAGCGGATAGTCGTAGGAGTAACAGGCAGCATCGCCGCGGTGCGAGTGGTGGACCTCATTCGCGACCTCATCCGGCGCGGCGCACAGGTTCATTGCGTCATGAGCGCTGCCGCGCAGCAGATTCTCCATCCCTATGCTCTGGAATACGCCAGCGCAAACCCTGTTCTCCTGGAAATAACGGGCCGCGTGGAGCATGTGGAATTTTGCGGCGTGGGCGGAAAGGCGGATCTGCTGCTCATCGCGCCCGCCACTGCGAACACGGTAGGCAAGATGGCCTGCGCCGTAGACGACACGCCGGTGACGACCTTCGCCACCACAGCCATCGGCAGCGGCAAGCCGGTCATGATCGTGCCCGCCATGCACGAGGCCATGTACCGCCACTCGGCAGTCCTGAAGAACCTGCAAGCCCTGCGGGAGATGGGCGTCACGGTGATAGATCCCAGGATCGAAGAGGGCAAGGCCAAGATCCAGGACAACGCGCGAGTGGCTCTGGAAGTGGAAAGGCTGCTCGGCCCCCAGGATCTGCGAGGACGCAAGATTCTCATCACCAGCGGCTCAAATGCCGAGCGGATGGATGACATTCGCATCCTGACCAACCGGGCGTCGGGAAAGACGGGCGTCGCTCTGGCCCTAGAGGCATACCGGCGCGGAGCCGAGGTGGCCATTGTCTCCCGCTTCCCGCAAAGCCTGCCTGTGCGGGAGATCTACGCCGAGAGCGCCCTGGAGATGCTGGACTGCGTGCTGGCCGAGGCGGCAAGGGGCTGCGACGCCCTGATCAGCGCCGCCGCTGTGGCCGACTACACTTTGGACGCCCAGGCTGGCAAGATCAAGTCCGGGCAGGAGGAGATGGCGCTCAAGCTGAAGCCGACCAGGAAGATCATCAAGACCGTGCGCTCCGCTTATCCCGATTTAAAGATCGTCGGCTTCAAGGCTGAGACAAACATCTCCGAGGAGGAACTTCTGCAGAGGGCGACGGAATCCATGCGGGCCTCCGACCTGGATCTGGTGGTAGCAAACGATGTCGGCAAAGGCGGAATGGGAACGGATGAGAACCGGATAGTGATCGTGGATCGCACGGGCCGCAAGACCGTCGCGGAAGGCAAGAAAAACCTGATCGCCCGGAGGATAATCGATTCCCTTGTGGAGGTCTTGCGAGCATGAGCATTTGCGCCGCCTGGGTTCCCTCGCACATCACCGGCTTTTTTGCAGCCATGCGCCAGGACGACCCCGTGAAGTCGGGCTCAATCGGCTGCGGCCTGGCACTGGCGCTGGGCGCGACGACTTTTGTGCAAGCCGCTGCGGAGACGGCGATCGTTCTTAACGGTCAGGTCTCGGACGCGCCCGTGAGCCGCTTTGTGGTCGATCGGCTGGCCCGCTCGCCCGTGCGCGTGGAAACAAAGCTTGACATGCCCTTCGGCTCAGGCTTCGGAGCCAGCGGGGCGGGCTCGCTGGGCTGCGCTCATGCCCTTAACGCCTACTTCGACCTGGGCCTGACTGCGAACCAGGCCGCAGCCTTCGCTCACGAAGCCGAAGTCACGAACCGCACGGGCCTGGGGGACGTCATCGGCCAGCACACCGGGGGCCTCGTGATCCGCATCAGGCCAGGCGCGCCTGGCATTGGAGAAGTTGACCGTATTCCCGTCCCGCCGCTGCCGGTAGACTACGTTGTTCGCGGCCCGATCTCCACCAAAGAGGTGCTCTCCGACCAGGCGGTGATGAAAGCAGTAAATGCCGCGGGTGTTGAGGCGCTAAAGGAGCTTTTAAGGAGGCCCACGCTGCAGGATTTCATGCGTCTTGCCCGACATTTTACGCGGCAGTCGGGCCTGGCCAGCGACTGGACCAGCGATGCCATCGAGGCGGTTGAAGCTGCGGGCGGAATGGCCAGCATGATCATGCTCGGTGACGCAGTGTTTGCATTCGGCGGCGCTGCTGCCCTCGCCGAGTTCGGAGAGGTTCATACTACTACAATTTCACAGAGAGGTGCCAATCTTGACTGATATTCCCAGATTCCATCCGAGATACGCGTCCCTTGTGGCCCGCGAGCGCGTGGCAGCAGGCGTGAAGAGCGGTTTTACCAGCAGCCAGGGGCTGATCGCCCAGGGCAGAGGAGAATGCTTCGACTACCTTTTGGGCGAGAAGACGACGGAGTCGGCGGCAGTGGCAACGCGCGCCGCTGCTGCCCTGCTCTTGCTGGCCGAGCATCCGGCGCTGAGCGTGAACGGAAACGTCGCGGCTCTCGTTCCTGAGGAGATGGTCGCCCTGGCCGACGCCCTCGGTGCGCTCCTGGAAGTCAATCTCTTCCACCGATCAGAGGAGCGGGTGAAGAAAATAGCCGACCTGCTGCGCGCCAGCGGAGCCACGGAGGTCTTGGGAGAAAATCCGAATGCCGCGGTTTCGGGTCTGGAACATGCCAGGGCTCTGGCCACGCGCGGCGGAATCTACGATGCCGATGTTGTATTGATTCCGCTGGAGGACGGAGACCGCTGCGAAGCCCTGGCGGCGATGGGCAAGAAGGTGATTGCCATCGATCTGAATCCGCTCTCCCGAACGGCAAGGAAAGCCACGGTGAGCCTGGTCGACAACATTTTGAGAGCTGTGCCGAACCTCACAGCACAAGTGAAGGAGCTATCTCCCTTGTCGCGTTCTGATCTGGAGAAGATCGTGCTGGAGTACGACAACGAAAGAACGCTGCGCCAGGCGGTTGAGGAGATCCGGAACCATTTGCAGGCGCAATTCAAAGAGCACCAAAGAGGATAATATTTAAAATAAGTTAAATTATTAAAATCGGAATTTAAAAAAAGTAGAAGATAAAATTGATGAGATCTAGCCGATTGGCGCGTAGATCACTGTCAGGATCTCTTGCGGCCCAACTTCGCGCGGGTCGTTCAGATAGGCCTCTCGCATGGGTCCGGAGAGCTTCTTTCCGTTCTCCTCGATCCAGGCAAAGAGTTTCTCGTAGGCCAGTCCGCTTGATTCGTATGGCCCTTTGTGAACCGTCTTGGCCATCGTCGCGCCGGGAAGCTCGTAGCACTTGATCTCCGCCGTTTCAGAAATCCTGGTCGCGATAGGCAAACAGACCTCGATGTCCGCGCGGCCTGCTTCATCCGCGGCCATAGCCTCTTCAACGCTTTTCTCATGCCACAGGAACATGGGCGGCCCGGCAATTATGGCACTTCGGCTAATGACATATTCAAAGAGGGCTGGCAGCATCTTTGCGATCTCTTTGTATTGTCCGTGCTTGCGCATTCCCGCCACCAACTTTGGCGCTTCCTCGACAACTTCAATCTTGTGCATTTGACCCATCCTTTTCCTTTTTCCTGAAACCACCTGAGGCAGCAGGTTTCAAGCATTCGATCAACTTTAGCCTACATCAACTCGACCTAAGCGCCGCGAAAGTAATCGGATTTTCACAGGCAGAAGAATCACAGGCGCGAGCGAGCGGCCTTTTGCACGCTCTGGTCCTGGTCCTCGGCCAGCCGCTTCAGGATTTCGGGTGTTGCTCGCGGATTTTGGGCAACTGCCTCCCGCACCATCCAGGACCAATGGCCGGATAGCCCTTCCAGATCTTTCTCAGACAGATTCGGATTTCGAGCCACAGCTTCCCTGACCTCCCAGCTCTTGTCGGCGGCGAGAGCTGTTAGCGCCGCAACGGGCGTTTTCGGATTTACGGCGGCCGTTGCCCGCACGTCCATGATCCTGTCCGCGGAAAGATAGACGAGCAGATCCTCGGGCGTGGCGGGATTTTTGGCGATGTTGTCTCTCACCAGCCAGCTCACATCCTTGACCATCTTGTTCATCGCTTCGACAGTCAGGTGGTGATTTGATGCCGCCGCTGCCCGCACATGCTCATCGGAGTCGCGGGATAGAAATGCCAGCGTCACTGGATTGATGTTTTGGTTCTTAGCTACCGACTCTTTCACAAGATAGCGATTTTTTTGCAGGGTGCTGTCGTAGTCCACCATCTCGTCCCCGGCCAGCATCTCCAGGATGATGGATGGTGTCCGGCTGTTCAAACCCACCGCGGCCCGCACGTACCCGGAACGGTCATCCGCCAGCCTCTCCAGCGCAGGCTGCGAAGCATTGGCATTTCCGGCTGCGGCTTCCCGCACCCACTGTACGGCATCTCCGGCGAGAAGGTTCAGGATCTCCGCTGAAGTACGCGGGTTCCAGGCCACCTTGCGGCGCACATGCCAGTCGAAGGATAGGGCCAGCTCGGCCAGATCCTCTTCATCATTTCCGCGTTCGGATTTCCCAGGCGCGCCGTCACTTCCGAGCATCTGCCACCATTCCCAAACCAAAGGCGCTTGAAGTCACCAATTTTGCTTTTAGGCTTCTTTGGTTTCGTGTCTTAAATTCTGTAAATCGTAAAGCCATAAACCTCATCCAGCAGCTTATCCAATCGTTTTTCATCATGCCTATCCAGCCGCCGCTCTACGATCGGCAGTGCCGTCGCGGAGGCGATCTGCTTTAATAGATTCTGGTCTCCACCCAAGACTGCATATTTTGCCACGGAGCCGTATTTCGCGGACAGGTCGGTGAGCTTTTGGAGAACATCATCGATATGATTTTTTATGTCCTCCTCGCGCAGACGCTCGAATCGCTTCTGGCTCCAGCCGCCCTTGGAGTGCTTCTCCTTCACCTGGCTCTGCACAAACACCTGGACCTCAAAGCCTCCGGGGCCGAAGGCCACTCCCAGGAATGTGTCTCCGGCGTGAGCTGAGACGACCAGAACCGGCGTCTCCATCATCTCTTGCAGGGGCGCAAGGGAGAAGACCTCGCCGGACGCGGAGACGCTTTCTCGGACGGGAAAAGGCGGAACGAGCAGCATGGTGAAGAGCTGGGGATATTTCAGAACGATCCACCCCCGCTCCGACTTGACCGCTTGCGCCACCTCCGCAGCTTCGGGAACCAGGTCCTTGCTGTCGGGAAGATATGCGGTCAGGAGATCGTCCTCGCCGGTGCGGCATTCCTTTAGCCTTTTTATCAGCCGCTCCAGCTCTCGCGGGCTGGTCTTTGCGGCTTTGGGTTGGGGCGATCTTTCGCTTCCCTTAGCGTCCTCATCCGGCTCGCCAAATCCAGAGGGCGTGGCAGCGGCAGACGCTTTCTGCTCTGCATCTTTCAGCGCCAGATTGCACTCCTGGTTGGCGGCATTGAGTTTGCGAATCTTCTCGTCCCGCTTTTCCAGGGTCCTCGCCAGCTCTTCCTTGTCGCTCTCCAAATCTTTAAGGCTCGATTCCAGCTCCAAAATGCGGTCTTCCAGCTTCCTTTTCCCGAAGAGATCCACCACGATTAGCTTCCTCCAAATCAACCGCAATGATTCGTTACCAATGATTCGTTACCAATGATTCGTTACCATTCGATGCTGCTCGATTCGCTATTGTTATTCGCTGCTTTTCGATTTGCCGTTGTATTTTTGCTGCGATTCTATTCGCTGCTGTTCGGTCTACTTGCTCCTTTTGCACTTCTGTAATCTTAGAGTCTACTAAGGGCAATAACTATTTTCGTCCCGGGAATTGATGCTGCATTTATCAGAAATATTTATTACACAATTGCCCTGATGATTATCCGGCCAGAACGTGGCAGCAGGACAAGATCGAGATGATAATAAAAAATGGAAAACTAAATTGAAATGGATAATTAAAATGGAGAAACAAGACGAAAAATAAAGGCGGACTCGCTGGGACTCGAACCCAGGTCAGCGGGTATCTTCGAACACTCTCCGAAGCCCGCTAGGATGTCCACTACCCTACGAGCCCATCCAAGAGACTAGCATAATTGCTTCCATGCTATTAACCTTTCCCGCAAATCCAGGGGATGCCAACATGAAATCATTGATTCGCCAAGAGAGGCCGCCCATGCAAATATTGTTAATTGTCGACCGTATAGTTTATTAATAATCAGGTCGGAAGGCAAAATCCGAAGGACCAAAATACCAGCTTCGATAGAGCAAGTCGTGTGGTAATATGAAAAATAAAGCCGCAAAAGAAGCGACAGAAGATGAAGTGCAAGAGATCCTGAAGGGCTTCCCCTCGGGGAAAGGGGCTACAATTCCTCTTCTCCAAAAGGTCCAAGCGGAGAATGGATACATCTCTGCAGAGGCCGTTAGAGAAGTAGCCGATTTTTTAGAGCTTCCCGAGAGCGAAGTTTACGGCATTGCCACCTTTTATTCCGAGTTCAAATTGATCAAACCGGGGCGGCATCATATTAAGATCTGTATGGGAACATCCTGCTACCTGGGCGGAGGCAAAGAGCTTCTGGATCATCTGAGCCGGGAGCTTGAAATTTTGCCGGGCAGGACCACGGAGGATGGAGAGTTCAGTTTAGAGACTGTGGCATGTCTCGGCTGCTGCTCCAAATCGCCGGTTATGTCCGTGGACGGCAGGATTTTCGGAGGCGTTTCGCTATCGTCTGCTGACAATATCCTTGCACATCTGGATTGAATCATCCGAGAGCTATTATGAAGATTGCATCTGATTCGCAACGCTTTGCTCTCTTCCGTGAAGAGGCAAAGAGCGCATGGCTCGAGCTCATCCAAGGAAATCGCCCACTGATATGCACGGGCATGTCCACCTGCGGCATGTCCGCTGAGGCTGCAAATTCTAAGAAGGCAATGGAAGAGGAGCTGCGAGAGAAGGGAATCGACGCTAGGAGCATGAATGTGGGATGTCTCGGGCTCTGCTATGCCGAGCCGCTGGTCTACATTAAAATCCCTGGCAAGCCCATGATCTGCTACGGGAATATCACACCCGAAATCGCACCAAACTTCATAAATGAGGTGTTTGCGACCGGAAAGACTTCGACGACTTCTGCAACTTTTACGACTTATGCGGTTTCTGCTGCTTCTTCACGCTCCGGCTCCTCATCCGAATTTCTGAGAGAGCGGTGTTTGGGAACCCTTGACCTTCCTGAGATGGAAAAGATGGATAGTCTCGAAGATCCAGCACTGCCCTCCATCTGGGAGCATCCGATGATCAAGCCCCAGATCAGAATCGCTCTTCGCAATTGCGGCATCATCGATCCGGAATGCGTCGAGCATTACATTGCCCGAGGCGGCTACACGGCCCTGGAAAAGGCTCTCGGAATGCCGCCGGAAAAGGTCATCGAAGAGGTCAAGGCATCGGGCCTGCGCGGTCGAGGCGGGGCGGGATTTCCCACGGGAATGAAATGGGAATTCTGCCGCCGTTCGCCGGGAAATGAGAAATATCTGATCTGCAACGCCGATGAAGGAGATCCGGGGGCCTTCATGGACCGCTCCATCCTGGAGGGCGATCCCCATGCCGTCATAGAAGGCATGCTCATCGCCGCTCATGCAATGGGATCCACGGAGGGCTTCATCTACTGCCGGGCCGAGTATCCGCTGGCCTTGAAGAGGCTGGATATCGCCTTGCAGCAGGCAAGAGACCTCGGACTTTTGGGCGAGAACATCCTCGGCACGGGAATGAACTTCGACGTCTCCATAAAAGACGGAGCAGGAGCCTTTGTCTGCGGCGAAGAAACCGCCCTCATGGCATCCATCGAAGGAAGGCGCGGCATGCCGAGAGCCAGGCCGCCTTTCCCCGCCAACGCCGGATTGTGGGGCAAGCCGACCAACATCAACAACGTGGAGACACTGTCCAATCTCTCATCGATCATCAACCAGGGCGGCAACTGGTATTCGAAATTTGGAATAGGAAGAAGCCGCGGCACCAAGACCCTTTCGCTGGCCGGCTCAGTGCGCCGTGCCGGGCTGATTGAGGTGCCTTTGGGCATGACGCTTCGCGAGGTCATCTACGGCATCGGCGGCGGGATACCCGGAGACAAAGCCTGCAAGGCCATACTCACGGGCGGACCCTCCGGCGGATGCTTGCCAGCCGAGTTTCTCGACCTGCCCGTGGACTACGAATCGCTCATGGAAAAAGGCTCGATCATGGGCTCAGGCAGCATGATCGTAGTCGACGAAGACACCTGCATCGTGGACACGGCCAGATTCTTCCTCTCATTCACCCAATCCGAGTCCTGCGGCAAATGTACGCCCTGTCGCATCGGCACCAGACAGATGCTATCTGCCCTGGAGAAGATCTGCCAGGGCCGGGGAGAGACGACAGATATCGCCCGTTTGGAGAAGCTGGCCAATACAGTGCGCAGTGGATCGCTCTGCGGCCTTGGGGCAGGCGCGCCAAACCCCGTCCTGACCACGCTCAAGTATTTCCGGCGGGAGTACGATGCGCACATCCTGGAAAAGAGATGTCCGTCAATGGTCTGTAAGGACTTGATCCGCTACTACATTGATGAGCAGAAGTGTCACGGCTGCGGTTTGTGTAAAGATAGCTGTCCGGTGGGGGCGATATCCGGCGAGAAGAAGGCGGCCCACGTCATCGACGGCAATGCTTGCATAAAATGCGGAGCATGTCTGGACGCCTGTCCGGATAAATTCAAGGCAGTAGCCAAGGGGGCGGCACAATGCGTCTATTGATCAATGAAATAGAGGTCGATGCCCCGCCCGGGACAACGATAAAAGATGCGGCAAAGCTGGCAAGAATAAGGATACCGGGCCTGTGCGACTATCCTGGGATCGAGCACTACGGAGGCTGTCGGCTCTGCCTGGTAGAGGTGGAGGGCATGAGAGGCTATCCGTCCTCCTGCACGCTCCCGATATCGGAAGGCATGAAGGTCAAGACGGACACTTCAGCTTTGCGGGAGCTGCGCAAGAATATTTTGGAGTTGCTTTTATCCGAGCATCCCTGCGGCTGCCTCTTTTGCGAGCGCGCCGGCAAGTGCGACGAGATTCGGGAGGGCATGAGAAAGGTTCCGGAGACGGTTGGATGCCGCTACTGTCCCAAGGACCACAGGTGCGAGCTGCAAGAGACGGTCGCACTCGTGGGTCTTGAGAAGATCGAACTGTGCCGCCTGGGCTCTCACAAGGAGGTAATGAGAAGCCCGTTCTTCGACCGCGACCCGAATCTGTGCATCCTGTGCGGGCGGTGCGTGCGGGCCTGCGACGAGCGCAGCGGCGGCGTCGTTTCCTTCCACTTCCGAGGCTTTGACGCCGGTATCGGCACGGCCTTCGAGAAACCACTGGAGGATGTGGGCTGCCGGTTTTGCGGGGCATGTGTTGACGTCTGCCCCACGGGCGCGCTGGTGGAGAGGGCCAACAAATGGGCGGGGCTGCCGGAAAAAATTGTGGAGACCACCTGTCCCTTCTGCAGCTGCAACTGCAAGATCGGTCTTGAGATCAAGAATGACAAGATCCTGCGCACCAGAACGACAGGCAGCAAGCTTTGCGTGAGGGGAAGGTTTGCCCTGGAGTTCGTGCACCATCAAAGGCTCACCCGGCCACTGATTCGCAAGGACGGCGAGCTTGTCGAGGCCGACTGGAAGGAGGCATTGGCCTTTGTGGCGGAGAAATTGAGCGGCTACAAAGGCCGAGATGTTGCTATGCTGGTTTCAGGGGTTCTGACCAACGAGGCTCTGACTGCAGCCAAGACCCTTGCCGAGCAGGCGATGGACAGCCGGGCTGTAGCCGAAGACTATTCCAGCAGATACAATCTCGATGAGATCGTCAAGGGACCGCTTCTGGTCGTGGGAGACTTATCCGAGACGAACCCGGCCACGGAGCTGGCTGTTCGCGCGGCAAAGCCGGTGGTGTTAAGCCCGATCAAGACCCTTCTTGCCAAAAATGCATCTCTCTGGCTCCGGGAGCGTCCGGGCGACGAGGTCCTGGTTCTCACAGCCATTGCCAAAGTAGCCATATCAGCCTTGGCCGATCAGGACCGCAAATCCCTGGAAAAGGTCGAGGGATATTCGGAATTCTCAAAATCCCTTGATTTACTGAAGAAAGATGACATCAGTATTTCGCCTTCGGAGATCGGCAAGGCGACACGTGCGCTTTCGAGGGGAACCGTTGTAGTTAGCCCCGACTCGGATTTGGAGATCAAGAAAGCCGCCGGAAATCTGGCCCTGGCCCTGGGCGGCAAGCTCTGTCTGGTGGGCAGGAACTGCAACTCGCGCGGCTCTTCCATTTTGGGACTGTCCAGAGGATTTGAAGATACTATGCATTCCCTTCAATCCGGCAGGACGAAGGCCGCGTACATTGTGGGCTGCAACCCCGCCAGAGCAAGCGCAAGGATGGCGGAGATATTATCGAATCTGGAATTCCTGGTGGTGCAGGACCTCTTCCTGACTGAGAGCGCCAGGTTGGCGGATGTGGTCCTTCCTGCGGCAAGCTTTGCCGAGATCGACGGCACATTCACCTCCACGGACGGCAGGATGCTGCCGCTGAAGGCGGCGATAAAGGCCAGATCAAAGTCGGACGTGCAGATTTTATCCGATCTCTTATCGATTATGAAGGACGGGACCAAAGAAAACAAGGCGGAAGCGGAACTCAAAGCCGATAATTCGCAGTCGTCCCCGAAAGCGTCGCAACCGGAAATGCAGCGAGAGGCGGCGGGAGAGAGCCCTGAGCCGGTGAAGACGAGGGCGCAGGCTAATGAATTTATCATCCTGTCTTTCCTGCCTGTAAAATTGCAGAGCGCGCCAAGAGACTCCTGCCAGCTGGTGGTAGGGCCGCGTCTCTTTGAGTTTGGCAGCGGCACGAGAACCTCGCGAGTGCATGATCTCTTGTATTTGAATAAAAAACGAAAAGTAGAGATCAATCCGGAGGATGGCCGCGATCTGGAAATCGCGGATGGTGAAGCGATCACTCTTGAATCCGGCGAGAAAATAATAAATCGAGCGGTCAGGATCTCGCGGAGAGTTCCCAAAGGCGTGATGCATGTTTGCGGGCGAAAGAGCGAGGCGGTTAGTGCAGAGGTGAAGCGCGATGTATGAAGTGCAGAAAAGAGTTGCCCTGGCACCGGGACTGACGCTCCTGAAGATCCGAGCGCCCCAGATAGCGAGAAAGATGCAGCCCGGCCAATTTGTAATCGCCAGGGTTGACGAATTCGGCGAGCGCATTCCCCTCAGCGTGGCCGATTGGGACAATGAATCCATCTGGGTGGTAGTTCAGGATGTAGGAGTCTCCACGCGAAAGTTGAGCCTTCTCGATGTGGCGGACTCTCTGCTAAACCTGGCAGGTCCGCTGGGAAAACCAAGTCTGATTGAAAATTTCGGAACGGTGGCCGTCGTGAGCGGCTGTTTCGGCATCGGGCCGGGATATGCCCTGGCCAAGGCACTCAAAAAAGCCGGAAATACGGTCATAATGGTAGTAGAAGCCAGAAACGCCGGATGGCTCTTCTGGCAGGATCGATTGGAGAAGGTCTCCGACCGGCTGATCCTGACCTGCAACCAGGCTGGAAAGGATGACAGCTGCGCCACAAATCCTTTGAAGAGGCTTATCGAATCCGAGAAGATCGATCGGGTCTACGCCATCGGCTGCACTTTTATGATGATGGAGATCTCAAGCGTGACCGCGCCTGCTGCCGTTCCTACCAGGGTTAGCCTCATGCCGCTCATGGTGGACGGA
>Ga0105092_10001012_pt1 | contig 14928 bp, 9 predicted proteins | sample PPLLak2March2015_FD_87021 | JGI IMG/M metagenome (GOLD analysis project Ga0105092, IMG submission 87021) | Freshwater sediment microbial communities from Prairie Pothole Lake near Jamestown, North Dakota, USA - PPLs Lake P7 Core (1) Depth... | ecosystem: Environmental > Aquatic > Freshwater >... | reverse complement strand
GGACTGTGTTTCCAAAAGTCTTAGGATTTGACTATTACATTTGCTATAACGGACACCTTCGTGTCGGTGAGAAGCTTGAGAACATAGACAAGGATTTGAAGTGTAATTGGCATCCACCGATGTTTAGGTCATTACAGCAAATTAAATACATGGATCAAGCTATAAAGCAATATGGTAATTATGTAGTGTGTTACTTGCCGTTTCATGGAACTTTCAGAAGATGGACTCAAGAATTTCCTGTGAATGATATGGTTGCTGTTTTGAAAAATGTAGTTGAGAAAACAGGATACAAATTAGTATTTGTGGGTTCCGTCTGGGATTTGAATGAACCAGAGTTGGAAAGTCTTTTGACAAGAGTTCCTGGCTGTGTTGATTTGAGAAATCAAACAACAATTGATGAAGTCTTTGGTTTGATTGAAGGTAGCCAGCTTGTGTTTGGTTATCCATCTGGAATCACCATAATGGGTGCTGTGCTGAACAAAAAGACGTTCATTTTGTGGAATACCTATTACAATGCTAATTTTGCATGGAATTGTGTTCCTTTAGACACGCATAACAAGACATATTTTATTGACTCAACGTATAGATTAAATAGACCGCGATTGGAAGGTGAACTAATTGATTTGATCAATGGTGAACTGATTGATCAAAAGAAGTACCCAGAACATGTTGCTGTGAAACCGAGAGTAATACCAAGACAGTCATTGGAATCTGTTAGAAAACCGATTGTGGCTAAGCCAATTGATCAGTTGTTCAGAAAAGTTGAGCAAAAGTCAACAAGTCATTATACTCCACCAACTGAGAGACAAAGCGTTTTGAGTCAATCAAACAGGGTAAGTAAAATCAGTGCTGCACCAGCACCAATTGAGATATCACAACTAAAACAACCTGTATTAATCCCGATTGTGAAATCCAATGTCAAGTCAACAAATCATCCAATAACTATTTTATGTGTGCTGCGTAGTGGTGGTGAATACACAGTCAATTATGTACAAAAACTCCGAAACATGATATGGCGACAAGTAACAACTCCGCATCAATTTGTTTGTTTGACTGATGTGCAAATAGATCCTGCAATTTGTGACTCAATTCCACTGGCATCCAATTTGCCTGGTTGGTGGTCAAAGCTGGAATTGTTTCGCAAGGATCTAATCAAATCAGATAGGTTCGTCTATTTCGACTTGGATACGGTGATCATCCGCAACATTGATGATGTGTTGAACATGGATGTGGAATTTGCTGCGCTTGGCGGTTGGTTTCCTGGTCCGAATCGTTCCAGCATCGAACAGTTTGGGACAGGCATGATGGTATGGAACAAGTCAATTGACTTGTCATTCCTTCATGATGGATTTGATCTCAATAGCCGACCACAGAATGGTTGGAATTCAGGTGACCAGTACTATGTTGTGACAGAACTTGCTAAACGCAACATGAAGTACAAGACGTTGCAAGATTTGCTTCCTGGAATTTACTCATATAAGAGAAATTGTAGGAAAGCTTTACCGCATGATGCACGAATTATCTGCTTTCATGGGCATCCTCGACCGCATGAGGTGCAGCGCACTATCAATTGGGTCCGAAATTATTGGAGATGATGAATGTCTGACATGATGCCTGCTCCAATTCTTGTGACTGGCTGTGCTAGAAGTGGCACGTCAATAATTGCCGGTGCAATCCACATTTGCGGTGCCTTTAGTGGAAATGTTGACTCTCACCATGATTACAGAAAGAGCATGTTTGAGAATAAAGCTATAATTTCAAACTTGTGCAAGCCTTATTTGAACAAAATTGGAGTTGATCCTAAGGGGCAATATCCTTTGCCAAGCTTAGGACAGATCGAAATTGTTGAAAATTGGAAAAGTCAAGTCGAAGAAATCATGATCAGGCAAGGATATCAGGGTGGCAAATGGATGTTTAAGAGTAACAACATGTGCTTGATGTGGCCAGTGTGGCACAATGCATTTCCCAATGCTAAGTGGGTTATTGTCCGCCGTAGGACAGGAGACATCATCCATAGTTGTCAGAAAACCGGGTACATGAGGGCATTTAAAGATAGACAGAATCAACTTGCAGTTGGTACAAACAATGAGATTGATGGTTGGAAATGGTGGGTGCATCAGCATGAAGCTAAGTTTGTTGAGATGATGACTGAAGGATTAAATCTAAAAATCATTTGGCCTGAGCGCATGGTGTTCGGTGATTACAACCAGATGTATGAGATGATGGAATGGCTCGGACTTCAATGGAAAAGTAAGGTATTGAACTTCATTGATCCGAAACTTTATCGAGGCAGGAAAATGGCAGAATTTGGAAACAAGGTGCTGGAGGAAAAAGTCAATGAGTAGAGTGGATGCATCTGAGGTAAAAGAAATCATTGAAACCAGCATGTCAGACAGTGCTATTGAGGCATATATTACTGCCGCCAATTTAACGGTTACTAAGTATCTAGATGATGAGGACCTTGATGATGCTCAACTAAAGGAGATTGAGCGGTGGTTAACTGCACATCTGATTGCCAGCACCAAAGAAAGATCAATCTCTAAAGAAAACACGATGCAGGCTGGTGCTTCATATGACGGGAAAACAGGAATGGGGTTAGATGCTACGTTGTACGGCCAGCAAGTCAAGATCCTTGATACTACTGGTACATTGGCAAGTCTTGAAAAGAACGTCGGTCTGAAAACAGCGTCAATTTATTCAATCACGAGTTTTGACTGATGACACACTACACTGAACGTAATTTGAACCAAATTGCTGTCTATTGGGGAAATCCTACCAATGATGGTTCAGGTGGTTATTCTTATGCTGATCCGGTAGAGCTTGATTGCCGATGGGAAAGTGTTGATACCGTATCAGCAAGTTCAATCGGATTGAATTACGTGGTTGAGCATGAAGTCCAAGTCGCTCAGGATTTAGATAAGGACGGCATGATGTTGCTAGGGACGATAGACAGCATAGGTGAGAGTGATTTAAGCGTTCCTGAGCGACTAGGCGCGAAAAGGATCGTGAAATTTGACAAGATCCCTGACCTGAAAGCGACACACTTCTTTCGCAAAGCATATCTAGGCAAGTACAAATAGGTAAAACACAATGGCCAGAAGAGGTCCTAGGCAAGGTTACTTGTTTGGATGGCAAACAGGTTACAAGTCTTTGGCTGGTCTTGATCAAGTTGTAGCTAAACTGAACGCCGAAATTGCCAGGATCAAAGGTGCTACGTTGAAGGGCTTGATTCGGGCACAGATCAAAGTCCGACGTGACATGCATTTAGTATCACCAAAGATCCCTGTTGATACTGGCAACATGCGAAGCAGTTATTTTTGTGTCACGAGCAATGCTGTCGTGTTGACTGGCAACAATCCAACATTTGACAACAAGAGAAAAGATGCGGCAAAGATGGCAGCCGAGCACGTCTCAAAAGTGGCTGCACATTTGGCAAATGCCGTTGCTCATGCACCCAGAGGTCCGATGATCACGTTTGGCTTCACAGCTTACTATGCTCCAATCGTGCATGAGAACATGGAAGCAAAGAATTGGAACCGACCCGGATCAGGACCGAAGTTCTTTCAAGCAGCTTTAGAAAACAATCACGCTGAAATCTTGAAATTCATTGCTCTGGAAGCCAGGATAAGAAAATGAATCCAACGTCAGTGGATGTTAAGGACATGTTGGAGGCAGAGAGTTCATTAGGATTGGTTTTTGCTGACAACTTGTATGTCGGTAGGGAACCTGCTGAACCAGATGATGTTGTGGTGATTTATGATACTCCAGGTGGTTCACCAGACCTCACATTGAGCAATGATGCTGGATTCCATCGTCCATCAGTACAGATATTAGTCCGTAACCGATCTTACAATTCGGGTTATATACTTGCTCTAAGTATCTTGAATGCGCTACACGGGCGCGGACCAGAGACTTGGAACAGCACTGTGTATCATCCGATTGTTTGTGTAAGTGGACCTGCCCTCCTTGATTGGGATGTCAACGGCAGGGCTAGGTTCATCATTAACTTCAAAATAATGAGGAGGAGTTAAACAATGCCAATATCTGGTGTTGGAACAGTCTTCAATCGTTGGACCGGGTCAGCCTGGGCGGCGATTGCATATGTCAGAAGCATTTCAGGTCCGACCAAGACTAGGGCGTTCATTGACACCACGGCGTTAGACACATCTGGTGGATATCGGACGTTCATTGCTGGGTTCAGAGATGGTGGCCAGATCACGTTGAACATGTTGTTTGATCGTGATGGCTATGAACTCATGAACACGGACTTTGAAAGTGACACGGCAGTAAATTATCAGATCCACCTTCCGGATACTGATGAGACTACATTCACCTTTGAGGGACTGGTCACGGAACTTCCGTTGAACGTCCCAACTGACGACGCTGTAACGGCTGATGTTACTATCAAGATTTCTGGTGTTGTTTCACTAGAATCTGGTAGCACTAACCCAGCTTAAGCTTTTCACTAGAATCTGGTAGCACTAACCCAGCTTAAGCTTTGAATCTTTTTCATTGATTTTCTTAAAATACCCGGCCTAATCACGGTTCTTAACCTTAATCAGATAGAAACAACAAAACAATTTCCAATCTAGGAGAATAATCACATGTCTATGCTTACCAGAGAACAGTTGCTTACCAAAGAAACTCCGAAAATCCAGAAGGTTGACTTTGACAATGGTGAATTTGTCTTCGTTCGACAGATGAACGGTCGCGCCAGGGACCGGTTTGAACGATCATTGATGCGTGAAGTCAAAGACCGCAAGGGTGGGATCACCTACAAACAGTCGGTTGAAGATTATCGAGCAAAGCTGGCTGTCTACACGGTTTGTGATGAAGCGGGTGAATTGCTCTTCAAGCCTGAAGATTATCCTAGTTTGTCCGAAAGCATTTTGGCCATCAAACTAGACAAGATCACTTCCGCTTCAAATGAGATCAATGGGATCACTGAGGCAGAGAAAGAGGCGATGATAAAAAACTCCGAGATCGGCCAGATCGAAGAAAACAGTTCCGTATCTGCCGACAACTTGGATACGCCCACCCCGACCATTGGTTAGAAGAGATTACATCACAACAATACACAGAATGGCTTGCCTATGATGCGCTTGAGCCGTCAGGTCACACAGAAGTTGTGTACATGTTGGCTCAAGTGTGTGCTGTCATCGTGAATGTGATTTCATCCATGTTCAAAAGTAAATATGGCCGTCAGCGGACAATCAATCCATCAGACTTCATTCCAAAGTGGCATGAAATTGATGAAAAGAAAGATGAAGCCGATGATGAGCAAAGCCCACCAAAAGAGCAAACAGTGGATGATCAGAAGTCGTTCCTAAAAGCTCTTGCTCAGAAGTTTGGGATCAAGATGAAACGCCGTGAGGTGAAAAAATGACCTTAGGTGAGTTAATTGCATCTCTAGGTGTTGACACTACAGGGCTTGACACTGCTACACAGAGTATCAAGCAGTTTGCTGCTGGAGCGGCACAGCAACTTAATGCTATCGCCACGGCAGCAGGCAATACAAGCACTCAGTTAAATAGCTTAGGTCAAGCCCTGACCCATCTTTCAAAGCAAGCTGCTACCGCCACAAAAATCATCAGTAGTGCCTCGAAGCAATTTGATTCTAGTAACAAAAGCATCAAAGCCACAGAGCAAACAACAAATAAAGCAGCCATCGGAATGGAAAAGGTTGGTAAGGCTGCTGAAGCTTCTGCTGCGAAGATAACGAAAGCCGGAGCAGCTACACAAAAGTATGTGTGGCACATGGTTGAGGGAAATAAAGTATTATCTAGGGCTGAATTAGTGGCAAAAGATGCCATAATTCAGGTAGATAAAGCTACGCAGCAAGTAGCTGCACATGCGGCTCAAGCCAGCAAATCAGTAGTTTTATCAGGATCGGCAATTAGTCAAACGTACAAAAAAGTAAGTCAAAGTGCAATCAGTACTTCCACAACTTTGAAGGGGGTGACAACAGAATCCCAAAGCATAACTGGAACGCTTTCCAAGGGATTTGCCGACAAACTTGGACAACAGATGAACAAGGTGACTTCCCATGTGTCAAATGTTAGGAAGTCATTTGGTGGAATTTCACAGTCTGTTGGTCAAATGGTGGGACAAGCTAATGCAAAATTGTCCACTTTTGCAAAATCCGCGAATGTATTGCCATCATTAGTAGAAAGAATTAAAACCACAAGTGCCAGTCTTGGAAAAGTATTTGTGGATATTGGAAAATCTGTAACTAATTTTGGCAAGCAAGCAAATCTGACTGGAATTCAAACAGAGCAGCGGATGAATTTGACCTCCAGGGCAATTTCACAATTGATTTTACCATTCAAGAAAATCAGTGAAGTTGCAAACTTACCCACAGTTTCTGGTAAATCAGTGCAACTATTAGATGCAATGGCTCGGCCAATCAATGTGCTTGGTCAAGTAGCTGAAACTTCTTCTAAAAGAATTGTTCAATTGGGTGAAGTTACTGGTAAATCTGGACAACTGTTGAATCAGTTCAATCGACCTGTCAGTGCATTAGGAGAAACATTAGGGGGAGTTTCAAAACAGATTGTTGTCACTGGACAAGCAGTAGGCAAATCAGGAACATTATTTGATACACTTGGTAGAAAATTAGAGGCAGTTTGGCGTCCAGTAGGCAAGGTTGTTTCATTATTTTCTGCCGCTGATGTAAAGCTTGGTGCATTCAATAAATCAATACTTTTAGCATCACAGAAGGTTGAGCAAGTCAGCCAGAGCACCGGTAAATCAGGCAAACTGATGGATGCTTATGGCAAAGACTTGGAGAAGGTCTATCAACCAATCAGTAAAGCGGTTCAATTGTTTGATCCATTCAATCGTAAAATTGAGGCTGCTGGAACTGTTGCTGCTAAGAGTGCCACGAATTTCAATCTTGCGGCAAAAGCTGTTGATCAACTAGCATTTCCATTTGGTGCCACTGCTAATGCGGCGGCACAGATGAGATTACCATTTGAGGCTGTCAGTCAGCAAGCTTTGAATATGGGTAATAGTTTGAAAACTGTCGCCCAAACTACTAACCAGATGTTGCTTCCTTTTAAATCACTGGCTCAAGCAACTGCTCAACTTTCATTGCCATTTCATGGTATCACGAAAAATGCAACGCAATTATCTTTGCCGCTGCAAAATGTAGTAAGTAATGTAAACAGGGCAACCGTGGCTTTTGATAATGCTGGAAGAGCAATATCGCAAATGTCATTGCCTTTTAGTGCTGCCTCAAAATCGGCAATGCAACTGTCTCTTCCATTTGAAAGGATCAGTGCTTTCAGCAAATTGTGGCAAAATGCTAGTGCAGTGTTTAAGTCAGCAAGTCAAGGAATTGGAACAGCATTTCAAACAGCTAGTAAGGCGATCAGTAAAGCTGGAACTAATTTAACTGCTGACATAGGCAATGCATATAAAAGAACGGCCACATTTTTTGGAATTACCAAAAAAGCTGCAATTGATATGTCGGCTGCATCACATCCAATTACATCAGCATCAAAGGGTTTTGTTAGTTTTGGAAATGCAATAGATCAAGCTGGAAAGAAGACAGCCAAAGCTGCCAATGATGTCACGTCAGGCACGCGAAAGGTGACTGGTGCTGCCCAGAATTTGATGCATGGACACACATCATTCTTTGAGTTTGTTAAGGGTGTTGCCACAGGCATGTTGGCATACCGCGCCATCTTGGGAGTGATGTCTGCTATAACTGGAGCCATCAGTGGTACAATTCGGATAGCCATTGACTTTCAAGCTGCAATGGCTGATGTCGCAAAAGTGCTGAACAAGCCTGCATCACAGTTAGACAACCTTGCCAAGAAATTTAGAGAGTTATCAAAGACAATTCCATTATCCGTTTTAGAACTGGCTAAGATTGGTCAGACTGCCGCACAGTTAGGCATTGCCGAGGAGAACATTGCTGGATTTGTGAAGTCCGTTGCAAACTTAGCTGCCACTGCTGAAAACTTGTCAATTGAAGAAGCTTCAAATCAGATGGCTAGGTTTGCTGTTGTCACGCAGATGGATCAGAGGGAATTTGAGAACCTAGCATCCACAATTCTAGCACTTGGTAGTGAGTTCAATGCTACTGAGAAGGACATCCTCCATTTTACTCGATACACGGCAGCGGCTGGCAAACAAGCTGGCATGACTGAAGCACAAATCCTGGCGTGGTCTACTGCCATAGCATCAGTAGGTCCTAGAGCACAAGCTGGCGGTACTGCTTTTAGTCGAATCTTGATTGACATGACTAAAGAGGTTGCCACCACTGGTAAGAAACTGGAGTGGTTCACAAAAGTAGCTGGCATTGATTTCAAGAAAGCATTCAAGGAAGATGCATCGAATGCATTTCAGAAATTCATCGAAGGATTGTCTAATCTTGAAAAGAGTGAAGCTATTGTCATTTTGAACAGACTCGGTTATGAGGGTGCTCGTGATTTGGATGTATTTTTACTTTTGGCAGGTGCAGGTAAGACATTAGCTAACGCATTGAAATTAGCGGTTCCGGAGTGGGAGAAGCATACACGGTTAGGAGCCGCTGCTGCTGAAAGGTACAAAGCACTTGATAAGCGTATTATATTATTAAAGAGTGCTTTGTTGGATCTTGGCATAACAATTGGAGAGATAGTAATACCAAAATTAGAAAGGATGGTGGGGTCTTTAACTAACGTAGCAAATGCAATTGGTGAAGGACTGCCACAAAAGTTAACCAGTCTCCAGGCAGCGTTAGTCACATTCACGGGAGTATTAGTTGGCGGAGCAATACTGAAGTGGACCGTGGGGTTCAAGACTCTTGGTGAAATTGCGAAGACTTTGCCTGCATTGTTTGGAGCTAGGAAACTGTTTGAATTCCGTAATGCACTCAATAGTATTGCCATAACGGCTGGAATCACAGCAAAAGCACTTGGATTAATGGCTAAAGCATCCATTGTTGGTGGCGCGATTTACGTTGCATATGAATGGGCAAAGATATTAGATGGCTTGGCTCAAATTGGACGCGCCGCCCAACAGCAGAAGAAATCTTTGCAAGATTTACGTGAAGAGAATGACAAGCTTGTTGAATCATTGAAAAAGCTTGGTGCAATTAACATCCCAGAAAGAAGACCAGGCAATGTTCAAACACCTGAAGATATTGCTAAATTCCGCTCCACTGATTTAGAATTAATGGGGCCTGCAGTTGGAGCATTGTTCAATAAATTATTTAGACCAAAAGTTGGTGATTATAGGCCTGATCGACAGCGGGAAATTGATGCTGAAATTGCTTATGCGGATGCATTGGGAAAAGTTGCTAAGGCATTCTTGCCAGCAATTGATGGTGCTGGTAAGTTAGCCAATAAAATGTCGATTCTGAGCACTTGGTATGATGCATTAGGTGATGAACAAAAACAATTGGCTGACAAGATGCTGCAAGCTGCCATGCCAGCAAACATGCTGGCAAAAGAAATCAATGAATTGTTAAATATTGGAGCACCGCAAGAATATGTCATGGCGGCATATGCTTATGATTTGCTTGAAGCGGCTGACAGACAGAAAAAGCTAGGAATTGCAATTGATGAAACCACCCAGTATGCATTAAATCAAGCTAGGACATTTGCCAAGTTGCATCCTTCTGATGAAATCCTTGCGTGGATCAGGGAAGTCCGAGAACTTCATCCTTATGCTGGCATCAGTGAAGGCCTGAGAGACTATGAGTCCATGGCTGGCTACACTGGGAAAGAGCTTGAACGCCGCAAAGAGATTGCTTCAATCATTCGTGGCTATGATAAAGAACTGAAGCGTTACGCAGAGATGAGTGACAAGGAATTAATCTCTCTAGGCATCTCTGCCGACTTCCGTGAAAAGATGCTTCGGAATTTGAAGATAGCAAAAGAGAGTTCTGAAGGCATCTTGCAAGCCAACAAAGAGATTGCCGAAGTTCAGAAGGACATGGCAATCACTACTGGCAAAGAATACTTTGAACGTCAACAAGAGGGATTGAAGCGCAATACTGAATTATGGAGAGACAGAGCTAAAGTCTATGTTGACACACTGGAAGCAATTGCCAAGGCTACTACCAAGGACACGTTAGAGCAATTGCGACTCAGGCAAGAGATGGTTGACACGATGATTCCATTGAATGAAATGGAACGTCGTAAAATGGATGTGGAGAAAGTTCACCTTGAGTTTGCTTTACGGATGGAGGAAGCACGAGTCAAATACGCACAAGCTAGGGCAGATATTGAGTCAAAAATTGCCAATTTGCCAGCATTACCTCCTGGTGAAGCTGATTGGATGCGTGAACGTCTGATTGCTGAATTGGAAAAATTGCATTTCGCGCTTGGCAAAGAATTAGCAGAGTTAGGAACTTTAGAAGCCTTGAACGTGCTCAAAGTGCAGCGTGAGCATTATTTGCGGATGATCAACACCGTGCGTGAAGGCGCTGGTGAAGTCTTTGACGCGATTGCAAGCAGGGGAAAGAATGCATTCGGCAACTTGCTTGATTGGATTGAAGCCGTTTTCTTGAGTCGGTTGCGGATGCTGTTTCAGAACTTCACAGAATTGTTGTTTACTCCTGGAACTCAAGGGCAAGGTGGTCAAAAGTGGTTTGAGCGGTTGTTTGAAAATGTTTTACCTAGGTTTATTTCAGCACCGGGAACTAATGCCTTAGCGCCGATGGTTGAGCAAAAGGGTGCAATGCCTGTCATCCATGCTACTGGACTTGACGATGCATTGTCTGAAGTGCTTGGCGGCATGGCAATGTCCCAAAGCATGGTGAGTCTAGGCAAAGCATCTAAAGATGCCTCTGATGGAATCAGCAAGTTAGCTGAAGAGATGAATGGTGACGGACTGGGAAGTGCTGCTTGGAGTGCAACCGAGGCACTTCAAACTCTATCAAATACAATGGGAGGAGAAGGTTGGCTACAGTCCATGCTTGGCGTGAAACCTGAGCATGTTCAGAATATCAAGAATTTAAGCAATAGTTTGCTTAATGACATTGTTGCACTTCCATCAAAGGTTGTGGATTTCTTGCGTGTCAAAAATCCATATGAAAATATGGACATGTCAAAAGTTACTAAACAACAAGCTTTACAGATGATGGAGAACCCTGAATGGAAGAACTGGTTCAATAGTAAGCTGATGGATTATGGAGGAATGTCGGGTTCCATAAAGAAACTTTTGCAAACTAATTTTAGCAATTTACCTGAAACTGTAAAGAAAGCATTATTTAAAGTTCAAGAAATGCATCCTAGAGCCAGTGAGATTGCAAAGGAAACAACTTTCATTCCCTGGGATGAATGGCTACAAGGAGGTGCATTTAAGGCGGGACTTCCAACCTCAAAAAAGCCTGCTGATGTTGGAGGGATGTTTAAACCAAAAACCAAAGATATTGTATTTACAAATCCTCCAAGTGCATGGTTTAATAGTACAAAAGATTGGGCAACAGGAATAGCTAATGTTGATAATCAAGTTGATCAAATTGCTGATATATTAATTCATGAAGTTAATCATGCTTTTCAGTTTAGACGCCCACCAAGATTACCATTAACATTAGATTCAGAAGTTCATCGAAAATTTGCTAGTTTGATAGAATTTAAAGCTGAAAATGCTGAAAGAGCTTTTGTTAATCGACTCAGAAGTAGTAAGGGTACTCCTGGTACTGGTCCTGTAGGGATCGGTGCTGCAACTTTAGTTGGTTCTTCTGCACTTGGTTCTTCCGCATTCAGTCAGACTCAGACCAGTGATTTTGCAAATTCAATGCAATCAATTGGGACTGGGAAAGATGTTTTTGCATTCACAAATTTAGGCAAGTCAATCAATGGATTAACACAAGTTACAAAATCATTTGATGCTGAAGGAATTGGTTATGACATTGTTTCAGCGATTAAAGCAAGATTGAATGTCAATGAGACAGGGCATTTTCCAAGTCGTGTTCCTGATACTGGTCTATTGTTGAAAGGCAGACAACATGAAACATGGTTTAAAACTGAAGCTGCTGAAAAAGCATTAGGATATGAAATCACTAAGATTGGAAATAGGTACTTTTCCTTCCTAAAACCACAGGAAACAGCCAATGCGTTTCAGCAAGTCACAAAGACCTCAGAACGGTTCAATGCAGCCATAGTTGACTCAGCACAAATACTTCCAAATTTCACTATGGAACTCACATCAGGTGCAGATGCGTGGGAAAAAGTTGGACTTGTTGGAATGTCCATCCCACGACTTTTCAATAATCTAGAAGGTTCAGTGACCGATGTTGTGAAAGAGTTTCAGACTTTTTCACTTGAGCAATTCACACCAACCATCTCTACTCCTTACCAGACAGTTCCAGGCGTTCCTGGTGGAATGATGCCAATTTCAGCCGAGATGATGAAGCCGCTGGATCTGTGGTCAATGCTTCCGGCTAACACACTAAATGATGTTCCTTACAATGAGAAATTGCCTGAGGTTGGAAAGTACAGTGTCTTGCCGTTGGAAGTAATGAACGATTTGCCTAAGTTCAAAGATTGGAGTCAGAAAGGCATCTTTGGCATCACAAGTTTGATCAGCAAGCCTGGTGAGGGTGGGTTCTTTCAAAGTGGTGGTGGCATCAACGGGAAAGGTGTTGGAGGAGTCGGTGGTGGTTTGATGGCCATGGGTGGCATGATGTCTCTCATGGATTCGTTCAAGCAAACTGGAATCCGAGGTTGGGGTGAAGCTGTTGGCGGAGGTGCTGCGTTAGGTGGTTCTTTGGCTGGTCCTTGGGGAGCATTAGCGGGTGCTGTTGCCGGAGCAATTACAAGAGGAATTAAACTCGCATTGGGTAAGAGTGCTTATCTTGCTGGCAGCATGGAAGCCATGCGTGATTTTGGTGTCAAGCTTGGAGAAGATCAATTCAAAGGCTGGCTTGAATCACTGAACATCACAGAAGAGAGAGCTTATGACATTCGCAAGGAATTAGAGTCATCCCCGAAAGCTTTGGTAGAATTGCTTGCCCCAATTGCCGAAGCAAACGGACAGATGGAGACATTCCTCAAGAAATTGCAGAGTGTCAATTATGTGGATGTCTCTGGTAAGATTGCGACTGTCAACCTTGCGAATGCGTTCAAGCTTGGTCAAATCACTGGTGACTTCACTGAATTGAATCGTGTTTGGACTGAGACAATTGGCACGTCAAAACAGTTGAATCAGATTTTGCCTGATTTCGCTCAAAAACTTGCTGCTGCAGGCGATGCAGCGCAATCAGAGATCGAGAAAGAGATCAACACATTCGCTGAACTGAGAAAAGCGATCCTAGCGCAAGTGGAAGCAAATAACGACATAACTAAAAGCTTCTTAGAAGAAGGCATAATCACTGAAGAGTTCAGGGCTAGGATTGTAGAACTTGGCGGTGACATTGCAAAGTTTGAAGCCATGTCAAACATGATCAAGGTCAAGAACGACTTTGAAGAATTGACCCAAAACTTCTGGGACACTGGTGAAGTTTTGCCTGAACTGATCACTTTATTTGAACAGTTTGGTTTCACGGTAGCTGATTTGGATCAGGCGTTTGAACTCGGTAATTTGCAGAAATCATTGAACTTCATCAATGACCTCAAATCGTCGTTTGAGGGATTGACAGATGCGTTTGATCCAATCAAGCAGTTGATGTCTGGCAAGATGGATCCTGAAGTCATTGAGGCCTTGACCAAAGCTGGATTAGATCCTGACAAGTTCAGGAAGATGCTGCCGTTGCTTGAGATGGAGCAAGGTTGGGACAGTGCTGTTTCAGATTTCTTCAACGGTGTGAAGAATGTTTGGAACGAAAGCACAGGCAAGTGGGGTCAAGCACAAATTGGCTTGATCAAGGGTGGTGCTGTTGAGAAGGGGTTGTTAGCATACGGTGGAACTGCTGGCATAGCTGCTGTTGAGCGTTACTATCGTGGCTTTAACACAATTACAGAAGATCTGTTGCAGAATGTCAAGATGGCAATGGATCAAGCATATCAAGCAGAAATCAAAACCACACTTGAGTACTTGAACCAAGCGCAACAAGATACTACTAGTGCAATTGACAGTCTCAAAATTGCGGTTGAAGCTAAGTTTGAAACTGTTCGCAGTGCAATAGTTGACACGTTGAATGCAACAATGCTGGATGTTGTTGATGCTTTAGATGACATCTTGGAGAAGATGATAGAATTGACAACTCCAGTTACTGGAGTAGAGGTAGGTAGTGGAATTCCTGAACCGCCACCTTGGTCTTGGGATAATGGAGGTTCACCACCTCCGCCCGTGTCTACTGAACCTGATTTTGATCAATGGCAATGGATCAATCAAATATTAGATCCAATTGTTCCGACACGTCCAGTCATAACTCCTGAATTATTTGAAACCTTACCGTCACCACCAAGATTGTCAGGAACGGAAGTGAGTTTAGATGACTATCGAGTTCCTAAATTAGATAAAGGAGGATGGATAAAGAAAACTGGATTAGCAATTGTGGATCGTGGTGAAGCATACAGTGGAGTTGGTGGTACCCCGTTTGGACCGACAATTGTAATCAACAATCTCACCGCTTACGGATGGGATGATTTTGTGGATAAGATCCGTAAGGCTGGTGTGTCGTTGGTCAGGCGTGGCAATCAAACTAAATCAAGGAAAGGTAAATAATCATGCCATCTGCCGAACAACATTTTTACATTGATTGGGACAATGACGGTGACTTTTTAGACGCCAATGAGGACATTAAACCTGACGTGACCTATTGCAGGTCAGAGAGGGGATTCAATGAGCCTTGGCCTACTGGTGTTGCTGACGCAGGAACAATTGAATTAACAGTCAGAAATCCAATTGGTAAATACACATCAACAAACGCAGCGAGTGAATTGTATGGGATGTTGCTTCCAGGCTTGCTGATGCGTTGGACAATGGCGATTGAGAGCGGTCCTGAAGTCATCATGTTTCAAGGTCGATTAGATGTGATTGACACTG
>Ga0105092_10001011_pt1 | contig 14928 bp, 14 predicted proteins | sample PPLLak2March2015_FD_87021 | JGI IMG/M metagenome (GOLD analysis project Ga0105092, IMG submission 87021) | Freshwater sediment microbial communities from Prairie Pothole Lake near Jamestown, North Dakota, USA - PPLs Lake P7 Core (1) Depth... | ecosystem: Environmental > Aquatic > Freshwater >... | reverse complement strand
CGGACAAGCTGCTAGCCGAAACCGTTGTCCTGACGCGCTTGGACAAGGCCGTCGGTTGGGCGCGCAAGTATTCGCTCTTTCCATATCCCTTCGCCACGGCTTGTTGCGCGATAGAATATATGTCTCTCTCCATGTCGCCCTATGATATCGACAGGTTCGGCGCTCTGCTGCCGCGTTTTAGCCCGCGGCAGGCCGACTTGTTGATGGTCATTGGCACGGTAAATCATAAACTATCACCGGTGCTGAAACGGGTTTACGAGCAAATGTCTGAGCCTAGATGGGTCATGGCCTTTGGCGCCTGCGCGGCGAGCGGCGGTTTTTACGATAACTACGCAACGGTGCAGGGGATTGACAGAATCATTCCGGTGGACGTCTACGTCCCTGGCTGTCCGCCGCGGCCGGAGGCCGTACTGGACGGATTGATGGAGCTGCAGGGGCGAATCGCCAAGCAAAAACATCCGTTATAAACGATTTCAGGTTTCCAACCTGATCGTTATGGTTTGCCCTCGCCGAGCCGACAAAGTTTCCAGATATGAGCGATACGGACACAACCGATCCGTCAGTGCCAAGCGACCTGTTTCATCACGGCGTGCTCACGAAGCTTTTTCCTTCTAACAATACCGGCTTTGTGCGTATCGAAAGCGGTCGGGAAGTGCCTTTTTCATACGAGTTCGTGCTACTTTGCGGCGCGGCAAAGACCGTTCAGGATCTGCGAGAAGGGGAATCCGTAGGCTACGATTTAGGCTGGACTCCCAGCGGCCTGAGAGTCACCAAAATCAAAACCTATCTGCCAGCCGGCGCGGGCGAGGGATCAAATTCAGAACGGCAATGAACTCAGGCTGAGAATTTGCCGTCCTAGTATCTCGCCGACGAAGACTCCCAAAAGCGCGATATAGAAAAGTCCGGTAGCCGCCATGGTGTGCGGGATCAGCAGCGTGCGCCAAATCATCCATGACAGAAGCAGAGGGGCGGCCTGTCCTACCGCGATACGGGTCACCAGCAGAGTCGAATGTTTCGCCCAGAGCATTTTTAAGCTCGCCAGGGTGCTGGTCGCGCCGGCGAGATAAATCCATAGCGCCGAGAGCATTAGAAAGCCGCTTTGCAAGAGCAATGCGGCGACAAAAAACTTGTAGATGCGCAGGAAGGGGTCGATACTCTGGCCGGTGTCGATGAGGTACCAATGGCCGATCAACATTCCCACCGTTACGCTGCCCAACAGCAGGGCTGATAAGAAAAAGGCGATTGGATAAATCAGAATTTCCAGCGAGTAAACCGGCGCAGTATAAGAATTGAGCCCGGTCAGGATCAAGCCCGCCAGCCCGGTGAGAATCGCCGACGAAAAACTGCGGGCACGGAGATATTGTCGCTCCGTCCAAAGTGAAACGATATAAACGGCAAAGCAGATGACGAAAGCGGCGTGAAAGAAAAGCTCCGCGCCGGTGGCGATGGCAAAGTGGGTGGTGACGGCTTGCCAGTAAAACTGGCTTTTCCCCCACAGACTCAATAAGGCAATGCCGAACAACACAGCGCCGGTGGATTTGTAAAAGGCCCGGTCGAGCTCGTGAAACGGCGTTGCGGCCACCGCGAAAAGCCCCCCCAGGGCTACCTGATAAAAGAAAATAACGAAGCTGTTTGAAAAACTCCGCATCGGATTATTTGGAGGGCCGGGCGCGAGGTTTTTGCGCAACGTGCATGCATACCGCGCCGTTGAGAAATTTGCGCAGCTCAACGGGCTCGAATCTCGCTCCTTCGATGAGTCCGGCGACCGCTTCGGGGGAGTGAAATTGCCGAACCGACTGGGACAGATACCGGTATGCCTGACCGTTGGGCGACAACACTTTGCCGATCCACGGCACCAGCCGGTAAAAGTACAAGGCGTACAGCGGACTGAACCAGTTTTTTGGCGGGGGAAACATGTCCAAAGTCACCAGGGTCCCGCCCGGTTTCAAAACCCGCTGGGCCTCGGTGAAAAACAGCTTCAAATCGGAAACGTTGCGCAAAACGAAAGCGGACATGACGCCGTCGAAAACGCCGGCTTTGAATGGCGCGAAAAGAGCGCTGCCTTGAACGAATTGGGTCTCCCGAGCGCGCGCCGCGCGCGGTTTCTTCCGCTCGGCGAGCCGCAGCATCTCAAGCGAGAAATCGAGACCGATCACGCGGGTCCCGCCACGGCCGCTTTTGGCGGCCGTAAAGGTGAGATCGCCGGTTCCAGCGCCGAGATCCAAAACCAAACCGGCGCCGCCGCGCAGAACCGCGGCAACGGCTGCTTTGCGCCAGTAGCCGTCGAGCCGGAAACTGATGATCCGGTTGAGCAGATCATAACGCGGCGCCACGTCATCGAACATGCCGCGAACGGCGCGATCGCGCGGTTGGTCGGAAGCAGTCATGGGTTTGTTTAAGTAATCGATTCCGCACCCGCACAGTCAGCGGGCGCGGGCTAAAACCAGAGTGAGGTCTCTTGATTTCACGCAAAATTTCAAGACGTCTTTCCGGCCAAGCTGGCGATAGCTAGCGCGAGCCGGAATCCAGGATTTCTGAGGAGTTCTGGATTCCCGCTTGCGCGGCAATGACGACAGAGAGACATCGGATCTCTTAGACAGAGCATTAGAAGTCCCGGTCAATGATGAGTTGTACCAGGGTCTTGAGGCCGTTGCGGTGAGGGGATGCGGGCAGTTTTTTTAGCGACGCAAGAGCTTCTTCGGCGTAGTGCCGCGATAACTCCTTGGCTTTTCTGATGGCCGGGCCGCGCTTGATGGCCTCCAGGGCTTCGCCGATCCGGCCTTCTCCGGACTTTGCTTGTTCAAAGGCTTCGCGCACCACGGTGTCTTCAAGCGCCAAGATGATCGGCAGGGACGGGTTGCCATCGCGGAGATCCATGCCCGTAGGTTTACCGAGCAGGGCGGCGTGCCCTACCACGTCGAGAACATCATCGACGATTTGAAAGGCAATCCCCAAGTTAAGGCCATAACTGTCCGCTTCATCCACGATGGCGGGTTTTGCCCCGGCGAGGTAGGCGCCGACTTTGCAGCCGGTTTGGAAAAGCGATGCCGTTTTACGCTTTACGATTTCCACGTAATCGTCCAGCGTCACCGCGCGGTTGCGGTTGAAAATTCCCTGAAGGATTTCACCTTCGGTCAGTAGCGTGCAGGCATCTGCAGTCCACTGCACCACGGTTTCGTCGAATTTTCCGGCGAACTCGAATGCTTTGATAAAAAGAAAATCGCCGGCTACGAGAGTGGGTTTGAGGCCGAATTTTCTGTATGCGGACACTTTGCCGCGGCGGGTTTCCGCGTCGTCCAGGATATCATCATGCAGCAAGGTAGCGGTATGGATCAGCTCGATGGCGGTGGCAATATCGACGATGTCTTGGGACCCCTTTCCGCCCAAACCCAGGTGAGCCAGGAGTGTCACCATCGGCCGTACTCGTTTCCCGCCGCCATCGATCAAGTACGCCGCGATATCGGTCAAGCTCTGTTCCCGCGATCCAATCGCGCGGGCGAGGGTCCGTTCCACGAGCTCAAGCTCTCGCGCGACGGACTGAAATGGCTCGCACCGGCCGGTACCCAGCGGAACTCTCCGCCGCGTTTTCGACGCCAATACGGGCTCGGCTCTCGCTGTTTTGAGTTTTGTTTCGTGAATCAGATACGCTCCGGGCGGCCGCAAAAAAGCTAGCGCGAAAATGTCACAGTTCAGTAGTCAGGTCAAGGTGCGCCGCCGGCAAGCCGAGCACTGTAAACTAGGCCTAATCGCGCTTCACCGCAGATAGGCCACGAGGTATAGAATTTCTGATTTCAGGTAGGGAAACGTCGGCATCAATTTGGTGTTGCGCTTGGGTTTGTACCCCGGCGGATATTCCGTGCGCAGTACCCGGTACTCGATCAGCTCTCTGGATGATCCCTTCAGCGCGGGGCCGATGGGACCGTCTTTTGAGGGATCGAGATTGTGGCAGGCAACGCAGTTCGCCAGATAGACGGCCCGGCCGCGTTGCCAATCCGGATCCTTTGGCGCGCCCGAGGAGTTGTCTGAATCTCCGGAACAAGCGCTGATTACCAGCGGCGCGCATAGTAATAAGATGGCTAAATTCGCTCGTATTCGCTGCACCAAAACCCACCCCGACCCCAATGACGGCGCGAACATTGTTAGCCGCCGAATTCTCTTCGCATTCTCCGCCATCTACCGCTTGTCCGGCGTACCCGCTGCCGCGGCTTGCGCAGCGCGCGCAATCAGCTATCGCTAGGGGTTGAATGTTAGAGAAAGACAGGCTTGTATGCTAAGTAAATTTTGTCTGGTGCGAAAGAGGGGAGTCGAACCCCTACGGGTGTTACCCCACAGGATCCTGAATCCTGCGCGTCTACCAGTTCCGCCACTTTCGCCCTTGTGACTAATCGCCGTCCCGGTAGTTTTTGTAGCTTGGGGTGCGAAGGTTGTCAAGATAACGAGGATGGACTGAGCCATGAGCACTATTCTAGTCATTGAGCCGCGAAAAATCTTACAACACGCCACCGCCATCGCGCTTTTTCCCGAGCATGAAGCGCGGATGGCGGTGACGATTCCCGAGGCCGGAGAGCTGCAAAAGTTCGCGGCCGTGATCGTAGATGCCGCGGCGCTGAGGGAGACAAGCGCGCTCTCCGCGCAAACGCTGCGCGCGATGGAGACGTGGAAAGCGCCGATCATATGGGTCGATGGCGACCCGCCTCAGCCGCCCAAGCGGGACAAGCTGGTGATCGTCAAACGGCCGGTTTCGAGAAAAGCTATCCGCGCCGCTTTGGCGCAGTGCCTGGGACAGGATTTTGAGCCGGCGGCCGACAGAGCTGGAGACACAGCTGGGGGGAGCGCCGCCGCGCCGGCCGCGAATGCGCGAAACGTCATTGAGCTCGTGGATGTCGTCGAACCAGCGCCCTCAGGCAATCAACGCAAGGGTGAAAAGAAAAAAAAGTAGTACCCGATGGAACTCCCAAAGTCCTATAGCCACAGAGACGTCGAAGCAAAGTGGTATAAGCATTGGATCGATAGCGGCGCCTTCGAGCCGGCCCCCGGGACGGCGCCGTATTATTCCATCGTTATCCCGCCGCCCAACGTGACGGGCTCACTGCACATGGGCCATGCGCTGAACAACACGCTCCAGGACGTCCTTTGCCGGTTCAAGCGGATGGAGGGTTTTCGCGTCCTCTGGGTGCCGGGCACAGACCATGCCGGCATCGCCACGCAAAACGTTGTCGAGCGCCAGCTCGCCGAGGGCGGCCTTACCCGCGCGCAATTGGGACGGGAAAAATTTATCCAACGGGTTTGGCAATGGAAGGCGGAGGCGGGCGACACGATCCTGCATCAGTTAAAAGCCCTCGGCGTGTCCTGTGATTGGCGCCATGAGCGCTTCACCATGGATGAAGGACTGTCGCGGGCGGTGCGCGAGGCTTTCGTCCGGCTTTGGGAGGACAAGCTTTTGTACCGGGCGGAGCGGCTGGTCAACTGGTGCCCGCGCTGCAAGACCGCCCTCGCCGATATCGAAGTGGTGCACGAAGAGCGCGACGGTTATCTGTGGCACATCCGCTATCCCCTGGCGGACGATCCGGCGCGTCACTTGATCGTAGCCACCACTCGTCCGGAGACCATGCTGGGCGACACCGCGGTGGCCGTGCATCCGGAGGACAACCGCTACCGAGAGTTGCACGGGAAAAAGATCCGGCTGCCGATCACCGGCCGGGTGGTTCCGCTGATCACCGATGCTTACGTCGATAAGGAATTCGGCACCGGCGTGCTCAAGATTACCCCGGGTCACGACTTCAACGATTATGAAATCGGCGAACGCCACGGTCTCGACAAGATCGCCATCTTCGATGCCGATGCGCGGATCGACGCCGCGGACTTTTCCGCTCGCGGTGAAAATGGCGCCTGGATCGAGCGCTACAGCGGCAAAGATCGCCTTGAGGCGCGCAGGCTGGTGGTGTCTGAACTGGAAGAAAAGGGCTTTCTGGAAAAGGTCGAAGCGCACCGCCATGCAATCGGCCACTGTTACCGCTGCCAGACGCTGATCGAGCCCTATCTGACGCCCCAGTGGTTCGTCGACATCAAGCCACTGGCCGGACCTGCGATGGCAGCCGTGCGCGACGGCAGTATTCGTATAATTCCCGAAGGCTGGAGCAACTCCTATTTCGCCTGGATGGAAAACATCAAGGACTGGTGCATCTCCCGGCAAATCTGGTGGGGTCATCAGATTGCCGCCTGGTATTGCAAGGGCTGTGACGGCGCGAATATCTTGACGACGGGCGACGGCGATTATCTCTTGACTAAGGACGCCAAACCCATCGTCGGGCGGGAGACGCCAAGCCATTGCCCGCGCTGCGGCGGCGCGGAATTAATCCAGGATCCCGACGTGCTCGATACCTGGTTCTCTTCTGGCCTCTGGCCTTTCTCCACCCTGGGTTGGCCCGAGCGCACGGAGGACCTCAAGGGCTTTTATCCAACGTCTACGCTGGTCACCGGCTTCGATATTCTCTTTTTCTGGGTTGCGCGGATGATCATGATGGGGCTCAAGTTCATGGAGGACGTGCCCTTTCGTGATGTCTACATTCACGCCCTGGTGCGCGATGAGTTCGGCCAGAAAATGTCCAAGTCCAAAGGCAACGTCATCGATCCCCTGGATGTCATGGCTGAGTACGGCACGGATGCCTTTCGCTTTACCCTGGCCGCTATGGCGGCCATGGGGCGCGACATCAAGCTCGCTCCAGAGCGCATCGCCGGCTATCAAAATTTTGTCAACAAGCTGTGGTACGCGGCGCGTTTCGTATTGATGAACGCGCCGCGGGGCGCCGCCGACTTTGCCGGCAAGCCCTCGGCCCTCGGCGGGGCGACGTTGAGCTTCGCCGAACGCTGGATTCGTTCGCGTTTAGCTGCGGCCATTACCGAAGCCCGCGGCGCCCTGGAGGCTTATCGCTTTAACGACTTTGCCAACGTGCTTTATCAGTTTACCTGGCACGAGTTCTGTGACTGGTATATCGAGATGAGCAAGCTGGCGCTGAGCGGCGCGGCTGGGGAAGATGGCGCGCGCACCCGGCAGTTGCTCGTGGAGTTACTGGAACAGATTCTTCTCCTGCTCCATCCGATGATGCCCTTCGTCACGGAAGAGATCTGGCAGGTTTTGGCCGGCAGGGGCAAAACGATCATGCTCGAACCGTACCCGCGCGCCGCCGAGTCCTGGCGCGATACCGCGGCCGAGAACGACATGGAATTTCTCATGGGCGTGATTCGCGCCGTGAGAAATCTCCGCACCGAGCTTAACTGCCCGCCGGGCAAAGAAGTTAAAGTGATCTTCCATGGGTCAGAGCGGGATCTCGCGATGCTCCAAGAGCATGCCGCGTATCTGCGCCTGCTTGCCAGGGTGGGCGCGGCGGAGTACTTCGCGGGCGGAGATAGCCCCAAAGGCGCGGCTACCGCCATCGTTGGGGCCACCGAGATTTATTTGCCCCTGGACGATTTGCTCAACCTCGATGAAGAACATGTCCGGCTCGATAAAGAAGCGCGCAAGGTTACCGATGAGCTGGCGCGGGTGCAGAAAAAGCTCGGCAACGGCGATTTTCTCAGCAAGGCCAAGGAAGAGATCGTACAAAAAGAACGGGAGAAAGCGCTTCAGTTTGAAGATAAGCTGCGCGCGCTCAACCGGAGCATCGCGCGCATTGATGAGCTCAAGGCAGGGAGGCACTGAGGATCATGGATATTCTCGTAACCCCGCAGATCGAGCGCTTGATTCGCGACTCGCTGGATGAAGATATCGGCCCCGGCGATCTCGCCACCATGGCGACGATTGCCGCGGACACCCAGGGCAAGGGGCTGTTTCGCGCAAAAAAAGACGGCGTGGTGGCGGGGCTGGTGCTGCTCGAGCGGATCTTTTATTTTATCGACCCCAGGGTCGAGGTTCGCCTTTTGACCAGGGACGGCGACACGGTTAAGTCGGGGACCGTGGCGGCGGAAGCCGTGGGCCCGGTGCGCGCATTGTTGTTGGCGGAGCGCACCGCCCTCAATTTTTTGCAGCGGCTCTCCGGCACGGCCACGCTCACGCGCAAGTACGTCGAGGCGGTCAAGGGATTTCCCTGCAAGGTGCTCGATACGAGGAAGACCACGCCTGGGCTGCGCACCTTGGAAAAATACGCCGTGCGCATGGGTGGCGGCATGAATCACCGCATCGGCCTCTATGATGCGGCGCTGGTGAAGGACAATCATATCGAGGCCACCGGGTCCATCGCCGAAGCCGTCAAGGCGGTAAGACGCCATGCGCCGTTCATGGCCAAGGTCGAAGTGGAAGCCGGCAACCATAAGCAGGTCCAGGAGGCCGTCGATGCCGGCGCGGATGTCATCATGCTCGACAATATGTCCATCGCCCAGATGGCCGAGGCGGTGCGCCTGGTCAACAAGCGGGCCTGGTTGGAGGCATCGGGCGGCATCACGCTGGAAACGATCCGGCAGGTCGCCGAGACCGGCGTCGATTTCATTTCATCGGGAGCGCTGACCCATTCCGCGCCGGTGGTGGATTTCAACATGAAAATAACCTTGAATGTTGCCGCGTGATCATAACTATAGTTGCGCCATGACGGCGGAGTCGGGTCCCCTGCGCATCCGCGACGTCGAAGCTGGCCTGGCCACCGGACGCCTGGGAACCCGGTTCCATTATTTCCGCGAAATCGACTCGACGAATAACTATGCGCGAGGGCTGGCCGAACGCGGCGAACCCCAAGGCGCGATTGTAATTGCCGAGCGGCAGACCCTGGGCCGGGGGCGCCTGGGGAGGCGTTGGGTCTCGCCGCCCTATGTCAATCTGTATTGCTCGATTATTCTCCGTCCCAATTTGCCGCCGGCCCATACGCCGCGGATCACCTTGACCGCCGCGGTGGCTTTGGCCGACGCCATTGAGAGTTTTAGCCCGGTGGCGCCGGTAATAAAATGGCCCAACGATATACTGGCGGGGAACAAAAAACTGGCCGGGGTGCTGACGGAAGCGGTGTCGAATTCCCAACGGGTCGAGTTCGTCATTCTCGGCATCGGAGTCAATCTCAATTTTCCGCTTGACTCTATGCCCCCGGAGATTCGTGAGCGCGCCACTTCGTTGTCCGTGCTGGCGGGAAAGAGCGTCAGCCGGGAGGGCTTCTTGCGGCGATTGCTTCAAGACCTTGACAGGTGCTATGGAGTTCTCGAAGAAACGGGATTCGCGGCGCTCGCGTCCCGGTGGGACGCCCGCTTCGGCTTGCGCGGGCGGCGCGTGCGCGTCGAGATGACGGACCGGACCATCATCGGGCGCGCCATCGGCATCGACGCGGACGGAGCTCTACTTATCGAGTCGCCCGACGGCGGGCGCCAGCGAATCGTCGCCGGCGATGTGATTCCCGTTGACGAGTGAAGATAACTAAAATGCTTTTGGCCATCGACATCGGCAACACCAACATCGTTCTGGGCCTTTACCGGGGTAAAAAGCTGATTACCCATTGGCGCCTGGCCACGCAATCTGAACGCACCGCCGACGAATACGGCGTGTTGATCGCGCAACTCATCGCCACCGAGGAGTTCCGCTGCGAGCAAATTAGCGCCTGCGTAGCTTCCTGCGTGGTGCCGCCCATGCTCACGACGACCCAGGAGCTGGCGCGAAAGTTTTTCAAACTCGATCCGCTGATCGTAGGCCCGGGGATCAAGACCGGAATGCCGATCCTGTACGAAAGCCCGAAGGATGTCGGCGCCGACCGCATCGTCAACGGCGTCGCCGCCTATGAAAAATACCATGACACCTGCATCATCGTAGATTTCGGCACCGCCACGACCATCGATCTTATTTCCAAGAAAGGCGAGTATATCGGCGGCGCCATTGCGCCGGGGCTTTCGATTGCCCTGGAGGCGCTGGTAGAGCGGGCTGCCAAATTGCCCCGGATCGAAGTCATAAAGCCTAAAGAGGTCATCGGTAAAAACACTGTAAGCTCGATTCAAGCGGGCATCTTTTTTGGTTACGCCGGGTTGGTGGACGGCATCGTTCGTCGCATGCAGATCGAACATGGCGTGCCGTCCAAGGTGGTGGCCACGGGCGGTCTGGCCTCGTTGATCGCCTCGGCGTGTTCGACCATCGGCGAAGTGGACGATTTTTTGACTCTCGACGGGCTGAGAATCATTTATGAACGCAACGTGTTGCGAGAAGTGCCAGCCAGGGCGCAAAAATAATTTCACCGGAAGGACGCCAAAGTCATGGCAATAGCGGAACTGGAAAAACTTCGTAACGTCGGCATTTTGGGTCAGGGCGGCTCGGGAAAAACCTCGCTCGGCGAAGCGATGCTGTTCACGGCGGGGGCGACCCAGCGGCTCGGGCGGGTTCTGGACGGCACGTCGGTGTTTGATCATGAACCCGAGGAGGTCAAGCATCATGTTTCGATTTCCACCGCATTTCATTCCTTGAACTGGACAAAGCATCCCATGACCCTGGTGGATACGCCGGGCTACGCGGCGTTTCTGGCGGATTCGATTAACTGCCTGCGCGCATTCGGCGGCGCCGTCTTCGTGCTCAATCCCATGGTCGGTCTCCGGGTCGAGTCGGAGCGCTTGTGGATCGAGGCCAACGAGCAGCGGATTGGCCGGATTTTTTTCGTCAACAAAATGGACCACGAGCCGGCGGACGCCCACGAGCGCGTCAATAGCTTGCTCGAGACCTTGGAGGCCAAGGGGCTATGTCTCCAGCTACCCATCGGCGCCGAAGCTGAGTTTAAAGGTGTCGTCGATCTGCTCTCGATGAAGGCCTATCTCTATGAAAGCGACACCGGCAAATCCTCGGAAGCGGAAATCCCGGCCGATCTTAAAGAGACGGCGGAAAAGATGCGCCTCGCGCTCATAGAAGCGGTCTCGGAGACCGATGACGCGCTTTTGGAAAAATATTTGGACGGCCAGGAGCTTTCGCTCGATGAGCTGAAGCGGGCGCTGCGCAAAGCCACCTTGGAGCGCCAGGTTTTTCCGATCCTCTTCGGCTCGTCGACCCGCCAAATCGGAATTGACCGATTGCTGGACGCGGTTGCCGATTATTTGCCTTCCCCCATCGACGAAGGCGAACCTGAAGGCAAAAATCCCGCCACCGGCGAAGCGGAAAAACGCAAGCCGGACCCGAGCGCGCCGTTTTCGGCCTACGTGTTCAAAACCATCAGCGATCCCTTCGCCGGCAAGTTATCCGTGATGCGTGTCATGTCGGGAACGCTTAACCACGACGGCGCTTGTTACAATTCGAACAAACAAAGCAAGGAAAAGATCGCCCACATGTTCCGTCTGGAGGGGAAGAAGCAGGAACCGGCCAAAGATGTCTCAGTGGGCGATATCGTTGCGGCGGCCAAGCTCAAGGATATAACCACGGGTGATACTTTGTGCGACGAAAAAGCGCCCATCCAGTACGCGGGCCCGCCGCGCTTTTCGCCGGTGATTTCTTTCGCCCTGGAGCCCAAGAGCAAAGTCGATGAAGAGAAAGTGCCACAGGGGCTCCATCGCATGATGGAGGAGGACCTGACCATCGAAGTGCACCGGGACGAGGAAACCCGGGACTTTATCCTGTCGGGCATGGGGCAGCAGCATATCGAGATCATCGTTGAAAAGTTAAAGCGCAAATATGGCGCCGACGTCGTGCTCAAGGCGCCCAAGGTGCCGTACAAGGAAACCATCCGGGGAAAAGCCAGCGCCCAGGGACGACTCAAGAAACAGACCGGTGGGCGCGGCCAGTTCGGCGACACCTGGCTCAGGGTCGAGCCGCTGCCCCACGGCGCAGGCTTCGAGTTTGTCGACGAGATCGTCGGCGGCGCGATTCCGCGCAACTATATTCCGGCGGTGGAAAAGGGAATCAGAGAGGCGATGACCGGCGGTTATCTCGCCGGTTACCCGATGGTGGATCTGCGCGTGACACTCTATGACGGTTCCTATCACGACGTGGACTCCTCGGACATGGCTTTCAAGATCGCCGCTTCCCTTGGATTCAAGAATGCCGTGGAGAAGGCGAAGCCGGTGCTCCTCGAGCCGATCATGAACATGGACGTAACGGTGCCGGATGAATGCATGGGCGACGTCATCGGCGATCTGAACAGCCGGCGCGGCAAAGTCCTGGGTATGGACACCAAAGGGCATAGTCAGATAATCAAGTCCAAGGTGCCCATGTCCGAAGTGTTAAAATACGCGCCGGATCTCCGCGCGCTCACCAGCGGCCGCGGTGAGTTTCATCTGGAGTTTTCGCATTATGAAGAATTACCCGGTCATTTGGCGGAGAAGGTAATTAAGGACGCCCAGGCGCGCAAGAGCGCTGAACAACAGGAGCACTAGAATTTAATTTCAAGTTTCTAGTTCTAAGTTTCCGGTTTTCGAGACCAGACTTACGGATTCTTAAACTAGAAACAAGGAACAGTTCAATTTCGGATTTGGGGTTTCGTGTTTAAGGTTGAAACTCGAAACCGCGATAGCGACGGAGGAGAGTCCGTGGAACCAAGCTTCGGCCAGTTCAACGCGACGCTACTTTACTGTAACAGCTGCCGCAAGGCGATGCCGGTGCGCGAGCGGCTTTTGCTCGTGCTCCCCGATGGCGAGCTTTATGACTATACTTGCCAGGGCTGCAACGCTTCGCTGGGATCCAAAACGGATAAAATCCAGCCCGCGCCCGCCTTGGCGAAGAAAAATTTAGGAGGGCTTTAAAGATGGCTGTTATCGATGCTGATGCACATGTGTTGGAAACCGAGCGGACCTGGGATTACATGCTGGAGTCGGAGCGACAGCATCGTCCGCGCATCGTGCCAACGCCGAACGATCCGACTTCCGGCGGCGAATCATGGCTCGTCGACGGGACGCATATTGGTAAGGCGCGTAACGTCGGCCACGATACCGCGAAGGAATCGCGAGAGATGGCGGATATCGCGGCGCGCCTCAAGCATATGGACGAGCTCGATATCGACGTCCAGGTGCTCTATCCGACGATCTTCTTGCGGCCGTTTACGCGCCGGCCTGAAGTTGAGCTGGCAGTGACCCGGAGCTACAACCGGTGGCTCGTCGATATTTGGAAAGCTCAGCCGGAGCGGCTGCGTTGGGTGGCGGTTCTACCCCTGCTTTCCATGGACGAAGCGATCGAGGAAGCTCGCTTCGCCAAACGGAACGGCGCCTGCGGCATCTTCATGCGCGGCCTGGAGGGCGACAAGCATGTTAGCGACGCGCATTTCTTTCCGATCTACGAGGAGGCCGGCAGGCTGGATCTGCCGATCTGCGTGCATTCCGCCACCGGGAGCTTCGTCGTGCACGATTATTTTCTCAACGAGTGCGGCTTTAACAAATTCAAGCTTGCCGTGGTCGGTTCCTTTCACTCGCTGATTTTCAACCGGATTCCAGAAAAATTTCCCAAGACCAAATGGGCCTTTATCGAAGTCAGCTCGCAATGGGTCCCGTATGCGATCCACGACTTCGCGCGGCGTTTTGAGCGCAGCGGAGTCAAAGTCGACAAGAGCGAGGTGTTGCGCAAAAACAAGATCTGGGTCACCTGCCAGACCGATGACGATCTTCCCTACGTGCTCAAGTACTCCGGCGACGACATGCTGGTGATCGGCACCGACTACGGCCACAATGATACCTCTTCGGAGATTCTGGCGCTGCGCAAGCTCAAAGAGGATGGCGCCGTGCCTACTGCTGTCGTTAACAAGATTCTCGACGACAACGCCCGGGCGCTCTACGGGTTATGAAACCGTTCAAAGTTCAAGGTTCAATGGCTTCGCCTGTTCAACGTTCAACGTTCAAAGTTCAACGTCCCCACCTCCCACCTTAAACCTTGAACCGGCCGAAGGCGCCACTTTGAACCTTGAACTTTGAACGTTGAACCGAGTCCGACTATGATCATCGATTTTCAAGCGCATGTATTTCCGCCCGACTATCTCGCCGAGATGAAACGTCTCGATGGCGCGGTGATTCTCGAGGAGCCCGATCCGCACAGCGGCATGAGCTATTTTTACGACAAGAAGCTCAAGTGTCGTATCAATACGGCAACGTTTCAGGGGCAAAATATCGAGCGCCGGCTCGAGCACATGGACGAGTTGGGAATCGACATCCATGTGCTTACGATTCCCGCGCCCGGCGCGGACCGCTACGAGGGAGAAGGCGCGATCAAAATGGCGCGTATTGCCAATGACGCGATCTCGGCCATCTGTAAGAAATATCCCAAGCGGTTCATTGGCTTTTTCACTTTGCCGAGTTGTAGCGTGCAGGCATCGCTGGACGAGCTCGAACGATCAGTTAAGGAATTGGGATTAAAAGGCTTTGGCTGCTTTGCCAACCTTAACGGCCAGGCGTTGGACCGCGAGGAACTGTTTCCGATTTATGAACGGCTGGCGAAGTATAAACTGCCGGTGTACATCCATCCCACTGCGCCGCTTGCCAGCGAAGCCACCGGTATCGATATCATGCCGACCTTGATATTCGGCTGGGCCTTCGACAGCACGGTGGCGATGACCCGGCTGGTTTACGGCCGTGTGCTCGAGCGTTTTCCGGAGATCCACTGGGTCGTTGCCGACGTGGGCGGTGTGCTCGCCTTCTTCGCCCAGCGGGCAATCAACATTTACAGCGGCCGCACCGACGAGATTCGCCACAAGTATGGGTTGCAGGAAAACCCGCTCAATTCCTTCCGGCGCTTATACGTCGATACGGCCGATCATCCGGCCTCGACCTTGCGTTGCGTCAAGGATTTTTTTACCGCCGACCGCATGGTTCTGGGCACGAATTATCCTTATGGGCCGGAAGAAGGTTGCGTGCTGGTCAAGAATAGTTTGAAAGCCATCGACGGGCTTGAACTGGATACTACCGACAGGGAGAAAATCCTCGGCGGCAATGCGGCGAGAATCCTTGGGATGGGGGCAGCATGAAATTTACCAAAGCGGCGCGGCCGGTCATTATGGGGCAGAACGGTAT
>Ga0105092_10001010_pt1 | contig 14931 bp, 8 predicted proteins | sample PPLLak2March2015_FD_87021 | JGI IMG/M metagenome (GOLD analysis project Ga0105092, IMG submission 87021) | Freshwater sediment microbial communities from Prairie Pothole Lake near Jamestown, North Dakota, USA - PPLs Lake P7 Core (1) Depth... | ecosystem: Environmental > Aquatic > Freshwater >... | reverse complement strand
CATCACGTTTTACGCCGGCTGGTTGGCGACCTGTCAAATGAAGAGCGTGTGCTGATAGGGCTGGATTTACGGCCTAAAACGTGATGTGTTGCCGGCAGGAGTGACATCTCAGTCACTCCTGCCGGCAACACATCACGTTTTAGGCCGTAAATCCAGCCCTATCAGCACACGCTCTTCATTTGACAGGTCGCCAACCAGCCGGCGTAAAGGCAGGGGCAGCTTCTTGATCAGTGTCGGCGCCGCAATGATCTGTTCACCCTGTGCCAGGCTGGGTTTCTGGTAAATATCGATAATTTCCAATTCATAGCGCCCCTTGAGATGGGCTTCGCAGAGGGTGCGGATATTCTCAATGGCTTGGGCAGAGCGGGGCGTCATCCCTGTGATATATAGCCGCAGGATATATCGCTCAGACTTGGGTTGGGCAATGGCTTCTTCGAATTCTTCGACGGTGGTTTTCTCTCCGGGTCTATGCATATAAGCATCCTTTCGATGCAGTTTGGGTGCGCGGGCGCAGATCAAGGCCGATCGGCACACGCTCCGTATTCGACAAGTCGCCGATGATCTTGCGCACCAGGGTTGGCAGCGCGAGGATCTGGTCAACCCGCGCCAGTTGAGGTTGTTCGATCAGCTCGATTACCTCGATTTGATATTGCTCCACCAAATACTCCTCAGGGGTTATTCGTCCGCCTGGCGCAGCCTGGCAATCGTGGCGCGGTCCTGCCGGGTGCGCTGGTCGGCGTGTTGAGTATTCTCAAGGCTCTTCTGGAATTCGGCTTCCTCGCCGGCCAGCTCGGCTTGCAGCGCGGCGATTTGAGCGTCGATCAGCTTGCGTTTGCGCTCCAAAACTATTTTCTGGCGTTCGACTTCCTGCCGCTGCGCCTCCGCTTCGGCAGCCAGGTTGGCTTCCTGTGCCAGACGCGCCGAACCCATCAGAGCGCCGTTGGGTCCGAGATAAACATCCACCAGCTCGACACCATGATCCGTCAGGATGAATTCGCGGATCTGGTTCGAATGCGCCATGCCGCGCGATTTCAGGATGTACATGCCGCGGGCGCGTTCGCCGTTCATCTCCACTTCACGCACCAGCAGCCAGGTGTCTATCAATGAGGAGATACCGACCTCGCTCTGTTCCAGCGCGGACCCGCCGGTGGTCAGGCTGGTGCAGAGGGCGGTGATCTGGAATGATTTCAGGAAATCGATCAGGCGTACGAGCATCGCTTTGACTTCCAATGCTGAGCCCAACGCCACCAGGTCGGTGATTGGATCAATCACTATCACCTGCGGCTCGAATTCGCGGATCACCTGGTGCATCCGCGCCAGGTGCATTTCGAGGCCGTATTGCGATGGGCGGATGGATTCGAAACGCAGCAAACCGTTCTTTACCCACGGTTCGAGATCAATACCGATCGAGCACATATTGCGCAAGATCTGGCTTTCCGATTCCTCGAAGGCGAAGAAGAGACATTTCTCTCCACGCTCGCAGGCGGCGCTGGCAAAATGGGCGGCGAGACTGGTCTTGCCGCTCCCGGCCGTGCCGGAAACGAGAACGGTCGAACCGCGATAGAGACCCTGGCCGCCGAGCATCGTGTCGAGCCGCGCTACGCCGGTCGAGACGCGCTCGCGGGAGACTGCATGCTTCAAACCCAGCGAGGTGATCGGCAGGACTTCGAATCCGTTTTTACCGATGAGGAAGGGGTATTCGTTCGTGCCGTGGGATGAACCGCGGTATTTGACCACCCGTAAGCGCCGGGTGGAGAGCTGATTTTCGATGCGATGGTCGAGGAAGATGACCGCGTCGGAAACGTACTCTTCCATGCCGTGCCGCGTGAACCGGCCGTTGCCTTGTTCGGCTGTAATGACCGTAGTGACGCCCTTCTCCTTCAGCCAACGAAAGAGGCGGCGCAATTCCGAACGCAGGATCATTTCATTCGACAGCCCGCTGAAAAGCGCTTCGAGCGTGTCGAGCACGACGCGTTTTGCGCCAATGGTATCTATCGCCAGGCCGATGCGGATGAACAATCCCTCCAGGTCGTACTCCCCGCTCTCTTCGATTTCGCTGCGCTCGATGTGGAGATGGTCGATGATGATGCGGCCCTCCGCCTCCAGGCTTTTGACATCGAAGCCCAGGGATGTGACATTTTTGGCGAGTTCCTCGGCGGTCTCTTCAAAGGCGACGAGCACACCCGGCTCATTGTATTTGACTGCTCCACGGATGAGGAATTCCATGGCGAAGAGAGTCTTGCCAGAACCGGCACCGCCCACAACAAGCGCGGGACGGCCTTGGGGCAACCCGCCATCCGTGATCTCGTCGAAACCTACGATGCCGGTAGGGACCTTCAAGATCCCCGAGAGGGTTTTGGTGTCATCAGCCCTATTGGTTTGCTGGTTGTGAGTGAAATTTGGTTGTGTCATCGCTTTTCCTTCTTGGAACCTGGGAGAGAGCGGGGCGGCTCCTCCCACACAATTCGGTTACTTCTTTTTGCGCTCAATAATAAGATAAAACACATCTACTTAGTAGTGATTTTTGTCATTAATTTGTCTAGAAGTATCATATGGTTTAACGGTTATAGCTCTTCGCTTGTGCGCCGAGGATTGGAAAAGACTAGTGCGATTTGGATTGATGATTTTCCCCTTAAAAGAGCATTTCCATAGCGACAACAGATTATGCAGATACTTTCGAACTCTGTGAAGGCTGCGAATATGCTCAGAATGCTGTCACTTGCGTACTAGCGCTGGAGGACAGGCTTTGAAATCGGTCTGAGCGGTTCCACTCGTAAAGACATTATTTCACTACTTTGAAAAACAACTCCACGACCCGGGGGTCGAGATGCCTGCCAGATTGTTCGCGGATGTAATTCAACGCCTCTGCTTCAGACCAGGCAGGGCGGTAGGGGCGGTCAGAGGTCAGCGCGTCCCAGACATCGATGACGGCAAACAGGCGCGCAGCTACAGGGATCTCCTCACCCTTCAGCCCGCGCGGATAACCGGTCCCATCCCATTTTTCGTGATGGCTGTAGGGAATGTCCAGAGCCGGGCGCAGGTATTCAATGGGATGGAGCATGTCATAAGCGAGTTGTGGGTGCTGGCGCATGATGCTCCATTCTTCGTCGGTCAGGGCGGCAGGCTTGTGCAGGATGGAATCGGGAATGCCGAGCTTTCCCATATCGTGAAGGAGGGCGCCGCGCCGCAGGTGCACGATCTCCTCGGCGTTCAGGCCCAGGGCTTGAGCCAGTTCCACGGTCAACTCAGCGACGCGCCGGCTGTGACCCTCGGTCTCGCGGTCACGCAGGTCCATGGCGTGAGACCAGCCCTCGATCGTCGCTTCATAGGCGGCGAGGAGTTGTGCATTTGCCTCCTCCAGCTTGGTGCGCTCCTCGATGAGTTTCTTGTAGCGGTTCAGGCGTGTGATGCCAAGCAGGCGGGCGCGCAATTCGTAGCGGTCGAAGGGCTTGGAAATGAAATCGTCCGCGCCGGCTTTCAACGCGGTGAGCAGGGATTCGCGGTCGTCCAGGGCGGTCAGCACGATGATCGGGATTTCCGCGATCTCCGGGTCGCTGCGGATACGCTGGCAGACTTCGAAACCGGTCATGCCCGGCATCATTACGTCCAGCAGGATGACATCCGGAAGGAGCCTCTTTGCCTTTTCAATGGCCTGAGGGCCGTTCTCCGCCATGACAAGATGGTACCCTTCCCCTTCGAGAATCGACTGGAGAGTCTCGCGGCCCACGGATTCATCGTCGACGATCAACACCGTGCTGCCCAGGCTGCCTGCTGTGTGGGAATAAGATGAGTCCATATCAATTACCCTTCGCCAATCGTCAATCGCAAATCGCGGATCGCCGATCCCAAATCGCACGCTTCGTTTGCGCAGCACTCAGCGCGAAAATCGTCAATCGTCAATCGCAAATCTACTTGTCCACCAGATGATATTTGACTGCCATCCTGACCAGCCCGGCAAGGTTGCGAACGTTCAATTTCTCCATCAGGCGGGCGCGATGTTTTTCGACGGTTTTCTCGCTGATGAACAGCATTTCGCCGATCTCGGCGCTGGTGTATTCCTCGGCGATCAGTTGCAGGATCTGCTTTTCGCGCGGCGACAGACTGGAGAGCGGATCGCCGTTTTGTAACATCGCGCGCGGGTTAATGGCGCTCTCCACGACGATCTCCGAGATGGGACTGCTCAGGTAGGTTTTGCCGCTGGCGACGGCGCGCACAGCCCAAAGCAACTCGTCGCTGACTGATGATTTCAGGACATAGCCTTTGACACCGCATTGGAGAGCCTGGTGCACAAATCCTTCGTCCGAATACATCGAGAGCAAAAGGATCTGCGTGGGCAGCTTCAGGTCACGCATGCTTTCCGCCGCCTGGATGCCGTTCAGACGCGGCATCATGATGTCCATGATCAGCACATCGGGTTTCAGCTGTTCCGCCATTTCGATGGCTTCCTGTCCATTGGAAGCCTCGCCCATGACATGGATATCGCCGGCTTTTTCAAGGAGGGCGCGGATGCCGGCCCGCACCATCAGATGATCTTCCGCGATCAGGACTCGGATCATTTTGCCTCTTCGATAGACCCTAAGGGTTTCTTTTTCGATAATGGGAATTGCGCCGAGAGCACGGTCCCGCGACTCGGCGCGGAGCTGAGATTGAGTGTGCCTCCCGCGAGGGTGATCCGTTCACCCAGGCCCGCCAGCCCGATCCCGTTCGAGCCGGATTGCTCTTCGCTGAAGCCAAGGCCATTATCCTGGACGGTCAGGTGGACCATATCCTCCTCCACGCTCAGATCCACCCAGACCTGAGTCGCCTGGGCGTGTTTAACCACGTTGGTCAGAGCCTCCTGCAGGACGCGATAGAGCGTAATGTTGTAGATGTCCGGTAATGCAGGCAGGATTGGATCTGATTCGAAGATGACCGGTAACAGAGTTCGGCGGGTGAATTCGGTGCAATAGGTTTGCATCGCCACTCTTAATCCCAGCGCATCGAGGACCGGCGGCCGCAAATCCTGAGCCAGCCTGCGGACCTTGACAAAGATTTCATACGACTGATCGTAGAGCGATTGCAGGCGTTCGAACATGACCTCCACCGGCAGGGAGAGATCCTGCTGCAGGTTTCGCAGGGCGAGCAGGTGAGTCGTCAGTGCCTGGCCCAGGTCATCGTGCAGCTCGCGTGAGATGCGCTGGCGCTCCTCCTCCTGCGCCGCCACCACACGTTCGGCCATGTGCCGGATGTCCTCGCGCTGCTCCATCAGGGTGTGATAACGGTTGAGGCGGATGATCGTACGGACGCGTGCGGTCAGTTCACGGCGATCGACTGGTTTGGTGAGAAAATCGTCAGCGCCAGATTCAATGCCGTTCAGCAGGGAGTCGCGGTCGTCCAGGGCGGTGAGAATGATGATCGGCACCTCCGCCAGCTGAGGCGTGGAGCGGATGCGCCGGCAGACCTCGAAGCCATCCATGCCGGGCATCATGATGTCCAACAGGATCAGATCAGGCTGGAGCTGCTCGAGCATGCGCAGTGCCTGAATGCCATCCTTTGCCAGCTGCAGGTCATAGCCTTCGCCCTCCAGCATGGCGACCAGGGTTTCCCTGGCGGTCGGATCATCGTCTACGATCAAAACGGTGCTCATCCGGGTTGAGACTCCTCATGATTAAAAAGACAACTTTGAATGACCCTGGCAAGCGCCTTCAAGTGGATCGGCTTGCTGATGTATTCATCCATGCCGGCTGCCAGACAGCGCTCGCGGTCGTCCGGCATGGCGAGGGCTGTCAGGGCAATGATAGGAGTATATCTGAAATCGGGTTCACATCTCAGTTTGCGCGTGGCTTCCAGGCCATCCATATGGGGCAGTTGGATATCCATCAGGATCAGATCGGGCCGCACAAGCCTGGCCTGCGCGAGGGCTTCCACTCCATCATGTGCGGTGACCACTTTGTATCCCGCAAGTTCCAGGTAATCCTGGATCATCATGATCACGTCCTGTGTATCTTCCACCAATAGGATGGTGGGCTTTTTGGTCGAGTCGAATTTCAGGGCGGGGAGCTTGCCGGTGTTCCTCAGCCGGGCGGAGGTCTGCACTGTCAGGGCGGGCTCCCAGGGCAATACGATCGTGAAGCGGCTGCCTTTCTCCGGTTCGCTCTCGGCACTGACATTGCCGCCATGCAGGCGCGCCATCTGTGCCACCAGCGCCAGCCCCAACCCGGTGCCGGTGGCTTCACGCGCCAGGCCCGAATCCAATTGCACAAAAGGCTGGAACAAGCGCGCCAGGTCGCCTTGCCTGATGCCGATCCCATGATCCCAAACTGTGATCATGATCTTGTTTGCAGCCTGATCGCCATGAACTTCCAAACCAAACTTCCCATTCTCAGGAGTGAATTTCACCGCATTGCCCAGCAGGTTGACAATCATTTGTTTGAGCCGGCGTTCGTCGGCCTGCATCAACCCCAGGCCCTCATCGATCGCCAGGCTGACCTCCTGGTTCTTTTTCTGCGCGAGTTGTTTGACCATGCGCAGGCTGGCCTGGCACACCGACCGGATGTCCACCTGGTTGATGTCGAGGGTGATCTGCCCCGCTTCGATCTTGGCGAGATCGAGAATATCATTGATGAGCGAAAGCAAATGATGCCCGCTTTCACCGATGGTAGTGATGTATTTTTGCTGTTTCTCGTTGAGCGGACCGGCGATCTGTTCTCCAAGGCTTTCTGAGAGACCCAGGATCGCATTCAGCGGTGTGCGCAATTCATGACTCATGTTTGCCAGGAACTCATCCTTCACCCGCAAGGCGCGCGCCAGGCTTGCGTTCACCCGGCTGAGATCGGCAGTGCGTTCTTCGACGCGCCGGGCAAGTTGATTGCGCTCCACTTCCAGCGCGACCGCCATTTGTTTGCGCTCGATGATATCCCAGGCATAATCTGCGAGGCGTTCGGCGATCTCAAGGTCATACTGCGTGTACTCCTGCGGCTTGTTAGCGACTCCCATCATTGCCATGATCCGCTCATTCCGGAGAACCGGAATGACGATCTCACGCAGGATGGGCACGTGGCCCTGCGGCAGACCCTTCCTTTGATGCAACGATCCGTAATCATTGTGGATGAGTGAGCGGCGCTGACGGGCCGCCTCCGCCCAGACCCCGGCCTGATCCAGCGGAAGATGTGCTCCCTCACTGACGGAGACATCGAAGAGCTGGAGCGCGTTCGTGGACCAGGTCTGCGCCCCCAGCGTGGTTTGATCGGCTTCCACAAAGTGGAAGAAGCCGATCGAGCTGCTGGTCAATCCGCTGACTTCATCCACCGTTCTCTGCAACAGCTCATTCAGCGTGTGAGAGGCGGAATATTCCATCAATTCAAGACGCTTCTGCATGATGGTCTCGGTGCGCTTGCGTTCCGTCACATCCTTGGCAACCACAGACACGCCGCGCGTGGACGGATAGGCGTTGATCTCAAGAGTCCGTTTTTGCCCTTTGACCACGAGCTGTGTTTCAAATGTTCTTGCCTGTTGTTCCTTAAGAATACTTTTGTAGATTTCCTCCCGTTTGGACTGTTCCTCCGACGCCTCAAATAACTCCTGCATGGATTTTCCAATTGCATATTCCGCAGGGATGCCTGAGAACACTTCAGAGGCTTTGTTCCAATGGGTGTAGTGGAGATCCTGATCTGTCTCGAACAGAATGTCTGTAATGCTGTCCGCCAGTTCGCGGTAATGTGTTTCGCTGGAACGCAGCGCCGCCTCTACCCGTTTGCGCTCCGATAATTCCTGTTGGATGGCCTCGTATAAGCGTGCGTTTTCGAAAGCGATGGCAGCCTGGCTTGCCAGGGTTTCCAGCAGGCGTTCATCCTGCTCCGTGAAGGCCTCCGGCGCTTCGCTTTCGACGCTGATCACGCCGATCACCTGCTCGCCGGCCTTGAGCGGCACATATAGCCCCGACTGAATCCCTGCATGGCTGCTAATATATTGGGAGTGAGCATGAACATTGCCAGTACGAAGCGGTATGCCGGTTTGGATGACCCAGCCGCTCAAGCCCTGCTTGACTTTGTTGACACGCGCGATGAAGTGTTGTTCAGCCTCCGCGCGTTGCTCATTTCGCAAGTTGGGCAGGTTGAATGCGACAAGTTCCAGGTCATCGCTGCCTTCCCGCCTCAGGCGGATCGTGACATGATGCCAGGGGAGATAGCGTGCGAACGTTTCTATGACTTTGTTGCCAATTTCGGCTGGCTTGAGCAGGCGGCCCACTGCCAGACCATTCTCGTACAGCGCCTGCAACTCGGCCAGATGGCGGCGGATTTCCATTTCGCTTTGTTTGCGCTGGGTAATATCCTGGGTGATCCCCCGCATTCGGATGCCCTGGTCGGCATCCACCACGATCTCACCGCGTGTGTGCATCCAGCGGATTTTGCCATTTGCCATCGGGATGCGGTAATCAGAGTTGAAGGACTGTCGGGTTTGAAATGCCTGCAGCAGAACCTGCGTGATCCGTTCCTGGTCGTCGGGATGAATACGTGTGGTGTATTCTTCCAAATTGAACGGTGGTAACTGCGGATCACGGTCGTAGAGCTGGTACATCTCGTTCGACCACGTTGTCGCGCCGGTTTGAATATCTGCCTCCCAACTGCCAATGAGACCAAGCCGCTGGGCTTCCTCCAGTTGTTGTTCACGCCTCAGGAGCGCTTTCTCAGCCTGTTTGCGTTCTGTGATATCGCTGATCGAGACGATTACTTTTGACCAGTCCTCTGCGTATTCATGAGGCATCGAACCGGTGACAATCACCTCAATTTGTCTGTCGTCGAGGCTTTTTTCTGTTCCTTCCCATGTAAATCTTTTTAGCGGGCTTAGCAACCCCAGGATCTCTTCTTGAAAATGACCAAGGTTTTCCCGGCCCAGTGCCCGGGTCATCATTTTGAGCAGTTGTTCTTTTTCTTCCACACGATAAAGTTCCAGGGAGGCTTTGTTTACATCAGTGATCTTTACCAATGCTGCAAGCTCATTGACTGCGTCTGGATGACCGGAAAGATATTCACTTAGATCAGTGACTCCGCTTTCCAGCAAACCATCTATTTGTTTTTTAACGAGTGAAAAATCTTCCTCCCAGATGGAAATGGGCGAGCTATCAAAAAGCTCTCGATAACGGCTTTGGCTTTTGATCAAAGCCAATTCTGCCTCTCTACGTTCTGTAATGTCAGCCGAGATGCCTGCGATCCTTTTTACCTTGCCTGAGTCATTGAAGATCGGAAAAGCACGATCCCACACCCAGCGCAGGGAACCATCCGGTCGCATGATGCGGTATTCCATTTCCACGTTTTCCCCGTTTCTTTCCCTTTCAACGGCACGTAGCACATCCGGTCGGTCCTCTGGAAAAACACTGTTGATGAATGCATTCGGTTCGTGAAGCAGGGTTTCAATCGGTCGTCCCCAGATCTCTTCAGCGGCAGGACTTTTGTAGATTTCCCTGCCACTTTCCGTGTCGGTCATCCAGAATACTTCCTGAATATTATCTGCCAGTTGGCGGAAACGCTCTTCCGAGGCCCGCAGCTCAGTCTCTGCTCTCTTGCGCTCGGTGATGTCACGGAAACTCCAGACGCGTCCCACAATGATGTTGTCCAATTTCTGTGGCTGGGAGAATCGTTCGAACACCCGTCCATCAAGAAATTCCAGTTCATCGAATGAAATGGCTTCCGGCGATTGATAGAGCCCATCCACTTTGGAGAGGAATGCAGATGGATCTTTCAGTTGGTTCAACACGAATTCCAGCAGGAAACGGTCATCTGGTTGCGCTGACAGGTCGTAGGGGATCTTCCAAAGTTCCATGAATTTCTGATTGAAATTGGATATTTTCCCATTCTGCTCCACCACCAAAATACCATCGGCTGTAGATTCAAGTGTTGCATACAGGAGGGAATGCGAGCGTTTCAATTCAGCCTCTGCCCGTTTACGCTCGGTGATATCCTGGATTTGAGAAATGAAATAAAGCGGTTTTCCTTCATCATCCCGAACCAACGAAACGCTCAGTAAAACCCAAACCACATGGCCCAATCGATGGAAGTAACGTTTCTCCATCTGGTAGGAGTTTATTTCTCCCATCAGAAGTTGATGCAAATAATTGAGGTCACTCTCCAGGTCATCGGGGTGTGTAATGTCCTGGAAGGTCTTACTCAATAACTCTGTCGTTGAATACCCAGTTAAGTCGCATAACGCTCGATTCACTCTGAACCATTGCCCCGCGGGTGTGACCAGTGCCATGCCGATCACGGCATATTCGAATGCACTGCCGAAGCGTTCTTCACTTTGCCGTAATAATTCTTCAGCCTGCTTGCGCTCAATCGCCGACGCGACCTGTGTGGCAATCGAGACCATGAAATCCTTGTCATGTTCCGAGTAGCGATTGTCACTTTCATAGTCCTGGACGGCCATCACGCCAATGGTCCCCCCCAATGTTTTCAGAGGCACTCCCAGCCAGGATGCGGAATTGGTTCCAATGAGTTTTACTTCGTTCCGTGCAGCCAGTTCCTCAAAGCGTGCTTGTGTTAACAAGAGCGGTTCACCGGAACGGAAGACATAGGAAGTAATGCTTTTTTCCAGTTTGGCAGGCGGCTCAGGCAGATCGTAACGATCCACGGAATAGATTTCTTCAAACAAGCCGCTATTTGGATGATACAGGACCACAAAGAAGTTTTCGGCAGGAATCACTCTGGCGATTGAATGATGTATAAGCTTTAGGAGTTCCTTCAGGTCTTTTGTGTTGGCGAACCCCTGCATGATCTCCAAAAGCGCCTGGCGTTCGATCTCGGCTTGTTTGCGCTGGGTGATATCCTGCACCGTTCCGATCAAACGCAGATGATTCCCTGTGGAATCATATTCCGCCTGTCCCAGGTTCGAAAGCCAGCGTATTTCACCATCCGGGCGGGTGATGCGAAACTCTTCTGCGAACAATGTTCTTTCATTCATCGTTTTCCGGGCCGAGGCGATCACACGGTCAACATCATTGCTGTGGATTAAATGTGTAAAGGATTCGAATGTCCCGTCAAACTCAGCCTCCCGCAGGCCTGTGATTTCGAAAAATTCGGGTGACCAAAGAATCTGATTGGACTGAAGATCCCATTCCCAAACGCTCATTTGCGCCCCATACAAAGCCAGAATTAATCGGTTTTCGCTTTCACGCAATGCTTTTTCTGCCTGTGTACGTTCGGTGATATCTGAAAGGGAAAGAAGCAAGTGATCTTCATCTTTCGATTTGAATGTCACACAATGGACCGTCAGCCATAAGTCTTTTCCGAAGGTACTGACATGATGGACATCACTTCTGGCGGGCGCTTGCGTTGTGATCGCCTTTTGGACCAGATCATACAAACCTGACTTCTTCCATGAGTCGAGGGTGTGGAAGTTCTGCGCCTGCAGTTCTTCGACCCGGGTGCCAACGATGGTTGCAGCATTTTCATTGGCATAGACGCATTCACCCGTGAGTTTGTACGTGAGAATGCCAAGCGGGGTGTGGTTCAGGATCTTTTCATTGAAAGCCAGCAGATCGTTGATGCGCGCCTCCGCCTGCCTGCGCGCCATCAGCAGCTCCCTCTCCTCCAGTGCGTGGATCACAGCCGGTCCGAGTCGCCTGAAGTTCTCTTTGAGGACATAATTGTTTGCGCCGGCTTTCATACAAGCCACTGCCACATCCTCACTGATCGAACCGGTCCAGATGATCAGGGGTGTCAGCGGCGCGTGTTTAAGCGCCAGGTTCAAAGCCTTCATGCCATCGAAGTGCGGCAAACTATAGTCCGACAGGATCACATCCGGTTGGAAAACCTCGAGCGCCTTTAGAAACTCTTTGCGGGTTTCCACAACCTGAACTTCACAGTCTTTCAATATCTTGCGGAGCAGACGTGTGGCCAGATCAGCATCGGCCGCCATGTCTTCGACGATCAGGATACGAGTCGGATTGTCCATGCCTGGTTCCTCTTGCGTGTTGTTTGCCACGTGTGATTATAGGTCACCCTGAACGCAGTGAAGGGTCTCCCGTGGATTTGAGCCCTATAGGCTCAAATCCACGGGGATTCTTCACTCCCTTCGATCGTTCAGAATGACATAGTGTTTCTGATGTGAGACATTCCTTAGCTAAATGTCCATGATTTACTTCAGGGCATGATTGACCATGAGCCAGTACATGCCGAGTTTGCTCATGGCTTCCATGAATGCATCGAACTGCACAGGTTTGATCACATAGCTGTTTGCACCCAGCTTGTAGGCAGCCTCCATGTCCGGGTCTTCGGCCGACGAGGTTACGATGACCACCGGGATGGTAAGCAGGCGCGGGTCGCTTTTGATGATCCGCAGGACTTCCAGGCCGTTCACCTTGGGCAGTTTCAAATCCAGCAGGATGACTTTTGGGGCCGCCTCGGTATGGCGACCTTCATACTTGCCGCGCGCAAACAGGAAATCCAGGGCTTCGGCGCCGTCTTCTGTGTGAACCACCCGGTTGGCGAGGTTATTTCTTTTCAATGCACGGAGGGTCAACTCTGCATCCCTCAGGTTGTCTTCCACAAGCAGGATTTCCACAATCTCATCTTGGTTCATCAGGTTTCTCCTTGCGCGGCAGAGCAAAATAGAAAGTGGCACCCTTTTCCATTTCCCCTTCCGCCCAGACGCGGCCTCCGTGGCGGCGGATGATCCGTTGCACAATTGCCAGGCCTACCCCCGTGCCCTGAAATTCACTTTCGCCATGTAAGCGTTGGAAGACGCCAAACAGCTTGTCCACATATTCCATGTCGAAACCCGCCCCCGTATCCTGCACGTAATAAATGTATTCAGCGCCGCTTTGCCTGCTTCCCACCTTGATGACGGCCCGTTCTTTCCTCGACGTGAATTTGATCGCGTTGGAAAGCAGGTTGACCCAAACCTGACGGATCAGCGACGGGTCTGCCTGCACGCTGGGCAGTTTTGTAACCTGAAAGTCGATGCGCGCCGGATTTTCTCCCCTGATCAACTCGTCAAATACGGAAGCTGCCAATGCTTTCATGTCTATTTTGGAGGAGTACATTCCCTTGCGGCCGAGTCGTGAAAAGGCAAGCAGATCATCGATCAATTGCCCCATGCGGCGCGCTTCCGCGCTAATGATGCCGCAGACTCGTTTGCCTTCAGGGTCCAGCTTTGCCTCGTAGTCCTCCACCAGGATGCGCGTGTCTCCATCAATGGCGCGCAACGGGGCACGGAGATCGTGTGAGACGGAATAGGAGAAAGCCTCGAGTTCCTTGTTGGCGGCCTCCAATTGGGCAGTGCGTTCGATGACACGCGCCTCCAACTCCTCGTTCAGGCGGCGTATTTCCTCCTCCACCTGTTTACGCTCGGTGATGTCTGTGGAAAGGATGAAGATGCCCTCCTGTGCGGGCTGGATACTCAACTCAAACCAGCCAATACTGCCGTTGGGGAAAACGAATTGGTTCTCCAGCCGACGGGGTATGCGCTCTTCCATGCATTGCTGCAGGGCTGCAAACAGTTCGGTATTTTCTATGCCCGGATACATTTCCATCATTGTGTGGTGGAGCAGCTCTTCCGGTTCAGCTTGCCCCTGTTCCGCGAGCACCTCGTTGACGTAGACATATCGCCAGTCGAAATCGATGATCTGGCAGCCTTCCATCATCGCGTCGAGGACACGGTGGTAGCGCAGTTCACTTTCAAGAGCGGCCGCTTCCGCTTTCTTGCGCTCGGTGATATCGCGCACGATGCTGATCAGGGCCCGCACGCCTCCGATGGTTGCTCCCCTTGAACTGACTTCGACGGGGAAGGTAGTGCCATCCTTGCGCCGGTGGACGGTCTCGAAGAGAATACCTCCGGTGTCCGCCTGCGCTATTTGGTCCGCAGTCAGGCTGTGAGTGCCATCGGCACGCAAGTCCTGAATGAGGAGCGACAGCAGTTCAGCGTGGCTGTACCCGTACGCCTGCATCGCCGCGGTGTTGGCTTCCAGAATACGCCTATCTTCACGTCCTATAAAAAGGATGATATCCCGGCTGTGCTGTGATAACAACTCGAAGCGGCGCAGGTTCTCTTCCGCCCGCCTGCGCTCTGTAATATCGCGATCGATCCCCAAGAGCACATCCCGCCCGCCCAGCGAGATCAGGGAAGTGGATACTTCTATGGGAAACTCGGTCCCATCCCTGCGGCGGTGTACGGTCTCGTAACGCAGGACGCCCGCCTGTCGAATGTCTGCCAGGTATTCATCACGTTTGGCTGGGCGCCAGGGATTTGGGTTGAGGATGTCTATGGATTGCCCAACAAGCTCCTTGTGTGTGTATCCATTCATCTGGCACGCAACTGCATTGCAATCCAGGATGGGCCAGTTGCCGCTTGGGTCGATCAGCAGGTTTGCATCCGGTGAAGCTTCGAACAGGGTACGGAATTGCATATTGCTTTCCAATAAAGCCGTCTCAGTTTTCTTGCGTTCAGTAATGTCACTGCCATATAAATTGACATAGCCGGCATCCGGGATCGGGGCAACTATGATGGAGTAAACAATGTCCTGACACTGAACATCTATGGTTTTTCCTGCTTCTGCCTGGATCAGTTCTTTGATCAGTGCCAGCCACTTGGGTGGCAGATCGTCCCTGACCTGGCAATGCCAATCCTTTAACAGAGGTTGACTCGCTTCATTGGCATAGATGATTTTCCCCTCATAGGTGACTCGTAAAACCGGATTCGGGTTTTCATCGGGGAAGCGGGCCAGGCTTTTGCTCTCGGCTTCTGCCTGTTTGCGTTCGGTGATGTCCTGTACAGCACCATACAACCCGACGGGGTGTTGCTGAGCAGCATCCCATATCGGATGGGCAATATCCTGCAGCCAGCGCATCTCACCGCTTTTCGTGATCGCACGCATTTCTCGGGTATCGGCTTGCCCGGCAAGAAGTGTCTGAATATGCTGTGCCAGAATAGGGGTATCGTCCGGATGGATAAGTTCTT
>Ga0105092_10001009_pt1 | contig 14934 bp, 16 predicted proteins | sample PPLLak2March2015_FD_87021 | JGI IMG/M metagenome (GOLD analysis project Ga0105092, IMG submission 87021) | Freshwater sediment microbial communities from Prairie Pothole Lake near Jamestown, North Dakota, USA - PPLs Lake P7 Core (1) Depth... | ecosystem: Environmental > Aquatic > Freshwater >... | reverse complement strand
GGTGGCTTTGCCCGGAACCCGAGCAGCTTGCGAAACTTGTTGGTGATCCCGCGTGGCTTGGCCAGCCCATTCATCTCGGTGAGCAGCGCCTGAAGCACACCCATGCCCCCGCCACCCCCCATCCCACCCATGATGATGCGGTCGATGAACCCCCGTGCTGGCTGTGCGGTTGCCTGAGTCTCTTCGCCGGCCCAATGGTTGGTCAGCATGTCCTGAGTCTGCGGCGTCAAGTAGGTGAACCCGTTGCATGAGAAGCCCCCGTAGGACATCGCCGCTGCTCCGAGCTGGCCAGTCGGCGACCCCATCTGCCCTCTCGACCCCAGCGAATCGGCTTCGTCGAAGAAGACGATCACGCCGCCGTGGCGGAGACTGAGCTTGCGCAGCTTGCGATACAGGCCCTTGACCTTGAGCAGGCCGATTCCCATGAACATATTGACGAAGGCACCGGGCTCGACGAAGACATAGGGCCGCCCTGTCTCCCCGGCAACAGCCTGAGCAAGCAAGGTCTTTCCCGTCCCGGGAGGACCCCAGAGGAGGATCCCACCGGGTATGTAGCCACCCTTCTCCTCGATCTCGTCGGGTTTCTCCAGGAAGGCGATGTTCTCTCTGATCAGATCGAGGACGTGGTCTTGGCCCCAGACGTCGTCGAAGCGAGTTGTGACCTCTTCGGGAAGGATCACGTCGGTGCCACCCCGGGACAGCAACCAGAAGATCCCGATGAACTGGATCGCCACGAAGAGGAAGCCAAAGGAGAGTTGGAGGATGAAGGGGAAGGCTTGGGCGAAGAGGCGCGGCGCCGCGACCAATGCCTCCAGCGGACCGTTGACCTCGGGGACGAAGTAGTCGATGAGCAGGGCCGCCACGAAGATGTAGATCACCCTGCGGATGAAGCGACCCACCCGGAACCGCGTCCACGGCTTCATGTGGGCGTGCGTCCAACGCTCGATCCCGCCAAAAAAGCTGTCCTGCCAGAACGAGTTGTAGGCGGCTGACCGCTCGGACAGCCAGTAGTGGATCTGCCGGGTCAGCTCGAGCAGGAACAGGATTCCGAGCGCCATCCCGGCCGTGGTCGAGAAGAAAACGGCGGCGGCTTCCCAGAAGGTGATGAACCCGACATCCTCGCTACTGGCGATGATGGCGCCGATGATGACGGCGAGGAGGACGAGGATCTTGATTCGGTCCCACATGTCGGCCCGGCGCCTGGTTTCGCGTATGTCCCGCTGCCGGGTGTTCAAGCCCTCTTGTTTACGAGCCATGAATCGACCACTCCCTCGATCGCGTCTTGATTGGCGATGAAACATTCACGATTGCACCCGGCGATCATCGAATAGATGCGCGTGTCGTCTTCATTGGACACCGAGATCAAATAGGCCACGCCTTGCGCGGTAGCCGCCTCGTCCTGGAAGGCAACCAGCACTCTGACCCCGTCGAACCCGTTGCCGAAGCTGAAGTCCTCCTTGGTGATCTCCTCGCTGTTGGAGAGTCCGTAGTACGGAAGGACGGATTGGGTGAGCATGGCCCGGGAAAGGAGGTCCTTCTCGACCTCACCGACCTGCCGCACCGACATCGATCCGATCGGGTAGTCCGCTTGGGCAAGGTCCGCCGCCACATTGGAGACGTCGCGTACCGGTCCACCGTCGAATCCGACGCTGCTGATGGCGGGAAAACTGAAGCCCTGGACCTGCTCGTCGAAAGGCATGTCCTCCAACTCGGAGAGCTCCGAGAGCTCGTAGACATGCCATGACTCCGGGATCTCGAACCGGCTCAAGCGCTCGTCGTCGGTGAAGGTGACGACACCATCCGACTCCGCGCCAGAACATGCCGCGAGCAGGAAGAAGAAGCTCGCCGCGATCATCAACCCAGGACGGGACGTAGCGATCCTTGTGATGGCCACCAGCCTAGAGCCGGTCCCGAGTTTATTGGCCAGATCCTGGACGTTTGCCGCTATCTTCCCCAGCCGTGAACCCCGTCACGAGACATGTGGTCCTCCGTGCCGAAGATGCGCGTTACGACGTGCCGCAGGAGATGGCGGATCACGCTTCCGGGTATTCCCGATGGTCGATGGTCGACCACACCACCCCTGGTGCCGTCCACACCGGGTTCGGCGTGAGCCGGCTCGACGCCGGCGGGCGCATCGATGCACATGTCCACTCGTTCGAGGAGTCCTTTTACGTGCTGGATGGCTCGGTCATCGTGGAGACGCCCGAGGCAACGGTCGACCTGGTGCCGGGTGACTACGGGATGATCCCGATCGGTCTGCCCCATGCCTGGCGAAACGAATCAGGTCATGATGCGAGCTGGGCCGATCTGATGACCCCTCAACCCCGCCCCTGGTTCGACGGCGACACCTACTTTGTTCCCGGCCTGCCCGATCAAAAGCCGATACCCGTTGATCCCCGTGACCCAAGGGCCCGCTCTTTCGGGCACATCGCGCCGGAGAACATGGATCCCGGCCAGCAGAGCCAAGATCTGTTGGCGGTGTCGGCGAGCATGCGCACCGCCCTACTCGTCTACACCGGCATCACAGTCAAGATGATGTCCGACACTGACCTAGGCGCCCAGCTGTCCACGATGTTCATGGTCCAGTATGACCCTCGGGGTGGTCCCGGGTTCCACGACCATCCCCTCGAGGAGACCTACTACATCCTCGATGGCGAGGTCGAGGCATGGTTCGATGGCGAGCAGTATCTGCTGAAGGCCGGCGACGTCGCCTTCGCTGGGGTGGGAGCGGTTCATGCCTTCAACAACGCCACCGAGACCACGGTGCGCTGGCTGGAGACTCAGGCACCGGGCCCTCCGGCTCGGCATTCCTACCGCTTCGCCCGGGACTGGGACTACCTGTCAGAGCGTCTCGACGAGGGCTGAGCTCAGTCCTGCGTCAGCGACAGCCGGTCGTAGGCGACACCGCGTCCGGGCTCCTCCGCCCGACAGGTCAGATATTCCTGTTGGGGTAGCTCCCGAGCCGCCACCTGGACCCGGTAGTCGATTCCCTCAGGTACGCGAAAGACCACCTCGGCGTGTTCGTGGCCGGACCGTCGGTATGCGACGACCGTGAGATCGTCGAGTCCGCTCAGGCCCATCGATTCGCGTAGAAAGTGCTCGGCGGCCTGCACCAACCGGGGATGGATGCTTCTGCCCCGATGATGAGAGAGGTCGAGCCTCCCAGCCTCGTACTCCGCGACGAGATGCGCCGCATCTTCTGGCTCGACACGACCGAAGTAGTCACCTCGCGGGAGCACGAGGACGTTCCCCGCGAAGCGGTCTCCGCCTATGTGGGAGACCTCCCACGTCTGATCCGGCTGAAGCTGTGACATGGCTCGATAGAGGGGCCGTCCGTTGTCGGCGCAACATATGTCATGTCGGCCGTGGGTGCAGACCAGGTAGATGGGATCCTCGACCGCCTGGCCGAATTCGGGCATGGTGCCCTCGACCAGTCCTGCGATGTCGAGAGCGGCGATCTCGGCCGGATCGGCGAACGAGCCTGCAACCAGCCAGGGCTGGCGATCGGGGCCGCCGGAGGTGGCCAAGTAGACGACGGGAGGCCGATCCTCACCATTCCGTCTCCGTATGAGCAAAGTCCTGATCCCGAGTCGGTTCGCGGCTTCGGTCAGCGGGCGAGCACTTTCGGGGAACCCGCTCTCGGTGAGGGCGTCGGGGCCCCACGCTCCCGGCTGTTCGAACAGGATCCAGGTGTTGACCAGCGAGGCGGTCGCGAACAATTCCTCGTCACGTCCCACGGACTCGGCGGAGCAACGAGGGCGCCCCGGGATCACTCGACGACCTCGAGCAATCCTTCCACGATGAGGCGGCGGACGAGCGCGATGCGACCGGCTTCGTCGAGATATGGGGCCAGGTGCGATACCGGGAATTGCTCGTGTTCGAGCATGCTCTGTACGGCCGGTTCGAGCCAGTCCGGCATTCTCAACTCGCGATCACCAAGGAGCACGGATAGCTCACCATCAGCCGACGAAAGGGCGCACATTGCCCCCTCCCGCTTGCCTACGACGGAGTCGTCTCCGAGATCGTCGAGCGCTAGCAGCTGGTGGATCTGCCCACGTAAGACGGTTTGTCGCGTGGTCAGGAACCGTCGGCGGAGCCGCTCGGTGATGATGCCGGCGTCTGCCTTGGCGAGTAGTGCGCCAAGCTCGGTGAGCCGCTCCTCGACGATCTGACCCAAGTCGTCCCTGTCGGCGAACCTGAGGGGCAAAGGCTCTTTGACTATCAGATCCCCGCCGGTGAGCTTCACGGCCTCGTTCAACACAGTCGACCAGGTGAGGCTGAGGATGCCCACCGTGACATGGACTGAGGCGTCTTCCTGCGTACTGGCGGAGTGTGGGAACCCGGCCGGGATGTAGAGGGAGTCACCCGGGCCGATGGCCGAATCGATGAGCGCTGGCCTGGTTGGGGGCAAGTCGTGCCGTTCGTGAACCTTCCACTGCTTTGTGCCGTGCGATTGCAGGACAAACACGTCGTGCTCATCCTCGTGGGCGTCAAATCCCTGCGAGCCGGGAGGGGTGACATAGGCGTTGGCCTGAACGGGGTGCCCCAGAGACTGTTCGAGTTGCCTGCAGAAGAGGGCGAGAGGCTCCCAATAGCGGTGCATGCCCTGGAACACCATGGTCGCCCCAGAGCCGAACTCGCTGAACACCGCCCTGGCATCGAGTACGCCGGTCGCAGCCTCGGAGCCGGTGCGGGTCGTCTTCGTATAGCTGCCAGAAGGAAGGCTGTCTCCGTCCTTGACCAATCGAAAGGCCGGAAGGCGAAGACCTTGGGAGGAGACGATGCGATCGACGTCGTCCAAGGAGAGGAGGTCGTCGAACCCCCGACCCCCTCGGGCCGTTACGTGGAGCGGCCTCTCACCCCAGAACTCTTCTTCGAATCGCCCCGGATCCCCGACGCACCGGGTGAGGGCGCCGGGATCCGAGGATTCGCTTTGGCTGGAACCGGAATGCAGGGTCAGCTGTCCTGCGAGTCGGTGTCGGTTGTGTCGACACCATCCGTATCCGTCGTATCCACCCCGTCTGTGTCGGTGGAGTCGACTCCGTCGCTGTCTGTCGAGTCCACACCGTCCGAGTCCGGATCAGTCGTATCGCTGTCCCGCGTGGTCGCCCTCGGTCCCGCAGGGATGACGGTACGGATGTCTTCGTCGCTCAGGGTTCCGGGAGTGGTCTCACTCTCGCTCATGTCGTCTCTCCTCGATCGAGGGCATTCAAGCCCGAAGGTACAGGCGGATTCCTACCCGGAATCAACTGGTTCTACGCAGACGCCTCGACAGCGGCGTTGTCACTCGTCGCCAGCACGAGCTGCCCGTCGCAGGAGATGTAGACCACCTCGATGTTGGCGCCGGCATCTGCCACGCGTCGACCGATCTCGCCCATCTCGCCGGGGCGGTCCTCGAAGGCGACTTTTACGACTTCGTTGTCCGCACCAACCTGGATGCCCGCGTCGGTTAGGGCCGACCTCGCCGCGGCGGCGTCCTCGACGAGGATGTGCACCTCGCCCGACGCGGCCGTGCCGGAAATGCCGTCGATGTTCACGCCGGCGCGTCCTAGCGCATCGCCCATGTCGGCCAGAGCGCCAGGGCGGTTCTCCAATGTGATTGCCAGATCGCGTGCCATGAGTGCTCCTTTCTGACGGTCGAAACCTACGCCGATGGGTCGGCGTACGGTTGAAGGATGGCCACCTGGGAGGACGTCCGCCGGATCACACTCGAACTCCCGGAGACGTCGGAACGGATGAACCAGGGCGTGCTGCAGTGGCGGGTCGAGGAGAAGGTGTTGACCTGGGAGCGTCCATTGCGACGGGCAGACCACCAAGCGCTCGGCGACGCGGCTCCGGACGGTGACATCCTGGCGGTTTGGGTCGATGACGTAGGAGTCAAGGAGGCGCTTCTCTCCGACGACCCTGATGTGTTCTTCACGACTCCCCATTTCGACGGCTATGCCATCGTCCTCATCCGTCTCGAGGAGATCCCTGTCCCCGAGCTCGAAGAGCTGATCATCGAGGCTTGGCTCGATCGTGCTCCGAAGCGGAGGGTTAGCGAGTATCTGAAAGCGTCTGAGTAGGAAGAGGTCGCCGCCCCAGCAGCCGTGCTACGCCGTCAGCCTCGTCGTCCGCCAGGATCTCGAGCGCGGCGAAGGCTTCCCGAAGTTCGCCGCGTCGGGCGCGGAAGCGACCAGACTCGCCACCAACTTCGCTGAGGCTGGCGATGGCGAGCAGACCACGGGGCGCCAACCGCTCGATCAATTCTCGGTCCAGCCGTGGCTCCCGGTACATGTGGCACACCACGAGATCCAACGGTGGCCCTGGAGGCAAACCCCCATCGAGGTCCCACACCTCGAAACGGCAGCGGTCAGCAACACCGCTGCGAAGGGCCAGCTCGTCGGCAAGATCGACGGCTACCGGCGACACGTCGACACCCAGTACTTCCATACCGCGAAGGGCGAGCCAGACAGACAACTCGCCACGCCCGGAGGCGATTTCTAGAGCGCTACCTTCGATCGGGAACAGATCCTCGATCGAAGCGAACACTGACGGCGCACCCGGGTCAGCAGAGGCAGGACCCGCCTCGGCGTGCCGCTCGTCCCAACGTCGGCGGTCAGCCTCACTCACAACTGGCACAATATGGCCTTGGCGGCTTCCGATCCCGTATCCCTGATTCGTCCCGAAGATCGTGTGGAGGGTGACCCGACGCCAGGCATGGTGCGCGAGCAGGCCGTGATGACCGGAGACATGTGGGCGGGCTTGGTCAGGACTGCTCCTGACATGGTCTCGGCGTGGCATCACCACGGTGACCATGAAACCTCGATCTATGTGATCACGGGTTCACTGCGCATGGAGTCCGGTCCGGGAGGTGAGTCAGTTGTCGAGGCAGGGCCAGGTGACTTCCTCTACGTGCCCAAGGGAGCGATCCACCGAGAGGCCAACCCCGGCAACGAGGAGAGCCAGATCGTCGTGGCCCGGGTCGGACACGGGCCCACTGTCTTCAATGTGGAGACTCCCGAGAACCGTCAAGCCTGAAATTCCACCTGGCTCGGTGAGAGCAAACCCGAACGGACGGCTGCATTGGGCTGATACTCCGCGAGGAGATTGAGCAAGTCCTGGGTAGCTCCGGCAACATCTGTTTCGGCGTCGGGATGCTGGCCTTCGACTGTGATCAACACCTCGACTGTCGTGTCACGGGCGGCGCTTTGGTCGCTCTGTCTCCAACACCATCGACGGGCACTGACCATTCCCGCCTCGTCGACGAAGACAACCTCACCCGGCTCCGGGTTCGTCGGCAAATCGCTCCCGAGGTCTGTGAATTGCTCCTGCCCTTCAGCGAATCGAACCGTGGTGGGGCCAGTCGCCACCGCCTGATCGAACACTGCGACCGGAATCCGCCATCGGATACTCACCATGTTGGCCAGATCGACCAACAGGTTGATCGACGGGATATCCCCTTGCTTGGTCAGACGTCGGAGAAGCGCCTCGGCTGCGCTGCGGTATTGGGTGGGTTTGACTCCGAACCCGCTGAAGGTCGCCCGCCATGCCTTCAAGCTGGGGATCTCGGATAGTGGCATATCACCGATCGCCTCCCTCACCTGCGCCTGCTCCGACCGATAAAGCTCGCCGAGTGATGACGGTGAGGTCGTGTGGTCGAGCGCAAGGGCGTGGATGACGCCACCCCGGGTCCCGGGGAATGTAGATATGACGTCGTTGGAATAGCGGAATCCGACCATTCCCGTCAGTCTGACATCACCCTTGGCGTGTCTCGACCGCAGCCATGGCTTCTGTGTAACGCTGCTGCCACCGTTGGACATCGGCATCCTCCAACGGACCGACAGTCCCGGAGTCGAGGAGCTCGATTAATCGGTCGAGGCAGACGTGGTAGCCGGCGGCCGCGTCCTTGGCGATGTCGACATCCTTGCCCAACCACGTTGTGAAGGTCAGCAGGGTCCCATCGGCGACCGCATCCAACTCCCAGCGGAGCACGTCGGTATCCCAGGTCCACTCGAAGACCTTGTAAGGATCCCACACCAGGATCTTCCCGTAGAGGACCGGCTCCTCGATCGCGTATCGCTCGATCGCGGCCGGCCAGAAGGGCAGTTCGATGTCCGCCCCCTCCTTGCGCTCACCCACGATGTCACAAGGCATCCAGTGTCTGAGGTTTTCCGACTCCGTCAGACCAGCCCACACCTTCTCCGGGGGATGGCGCAGCAATCGCTCGTATCGGAGACCCCACCGCTCGCCGTCGTGGAGAACGGTTCCCATCGGTTGGTCTCTTGTGCTCATATGACCTCCATCTCGTCAAGACGACGCTCGAGGGCATCGAGTCGCTCCATCCACACCCGTCGATAAGGATCGAGCCAGGCGTCCAGCTCGATCAGGGGCTCGAAGCGGACCCGGTACATGCGTCGCTGGGCGTCGGGCCTCACCGAGACCAGACCCGCCGTTCTCAGCACCCTCAAGTGCTTCGAGACACCTGGCTGTGAAATGCCCAAGGCCCGGACCACGTCACCAACGGGCCGCTCCTCCTCACGGAGGTACTCGAGAATCCGACGACGGTTGTGATCGGCCAGCACCTCGAACGTGTTCACACGGTCATAATAGCACACGTAGTTATATAACCGGACACGTATCTATCACTCATCACCAGAACTCATCTACATCCCACTACCACCAACCCAACCCGGCCCACATCACCCAATCACCAAAGGAGGAGATGCCTGCCCTCGCTGGTCCCGGACCGGGACTGGCGCTCGAGCTGGTGTGGTTTACTGCCCGGAAGTCGACTAGTCGGTAGCCTCGCTCGGTGCACCTGGCCCAGCTGAACGTCGGCCGTCTGATCGACCATCCAGACTCCCCCACTGTTGCCGAGTTCATCCGAGCCCTCCCCGCCATCAACCTCCTCGGTGAGTCGAGCCCCGGATTCATCTGGCGCCTGAAGGATGACGAAGGGCCGGGCGCCCTCGAGCAACGGTTCCCGGGGCACGAGGATGACGATCGTTTCATTGTGAATCTGACCGTTTGGACCGACTACGAGGCCCTGCGTCATTTCGCGACCCGGTCCGGTCACGGCATTTATCTGAGACGGAGGTTGGAGTGGTTCGAGAAGGCCTCCGAGCCGACAACCGTGCTGTGGAGGGTCGAAGAGGGCCACATCCCCGATCTGGAGGAGGCAGCCGGCCGGCTGGCACATCTCCGCCGGAATGGGCCATCGGCTACCGCCTTCGACATGAAGACCACCTACCCGCCTCCTAATGAGGCGAACAGATCGGGATTGATCCACGATGAGCCCCGTCTAACGGAAGTCCCGTGACTGCACGGTCTGCACCCCGATCGGCTCGAAGTCGCGGGCGACGATGTTGGTCACCCCGTCGTGGTACTCGAGCCGGCCGTGGATCACCAGCGCCGGGCTCTTGCGCACCACCTGACGGTGCCTGGCCCAGACATCGGGCAGCACAATGATGTTGAGCAGCCCGGTCTCGTCTTCCAGGTTGAGGAAGTAGACGCCCTTGGCGGTGCCCGGCCGTTGACGATGGGTGACGACGCCGGCCACCTTGATTCGGGAACCGTTCTTCTCCATGGCGAGGGCCTCGGCCGCGGTCAGACATCCGACCATCTGGTCCCGGACGAAGCTCATCGGATGGCAGTTGGACACCCCGGTCGACCACAGATCGGCCCGGTGCTCCTCCTCGGGAGCCATCAGGGGAAGAGGCGGCGCGTCCACCCCGGGTGACAGTGCCAGACGCTCGGGATCGATCTCGGCCAGGGCGCCCGCCGCCCACATCCCCTCCCGGCGGCCGAGCCCGATCGACTCCAACGCGCCGGAGGCGGCGAGACCCTCCAGCGACTCCACACCGAGCCCGGTCCTGGCTGCCAGATCCTCTCCAGAGATGAACTCCCCGCCCAGGATCCGAGCCGCCTCGACCCGGGTCACTTCCTTCTCCCCCATGTTTCGCACATAGCGCAATCCCATCCGCACCCCGACCGGGGGCCGGACCGGGTCGTCGATCATTCCTCTCCCCCGCCGCCATCTCTCCCCCAGATAGCCCACGACATCATCGGGATCCGCCTCGATCGGCTCGATGGTGCAGTCATGCCACGAGACGTTGACATCGGGAGCCATGACCACCACGCCGTGCCGCTGGGCGTCCTGAACCAACGAGTTAGGGCTGTAGAAGCCCATCGGCTGGGCGTTGAGCAGCCCGGCCAGGTACTCGGCCGGGTAGTGGAAGCGGAGCCAGGCGGATATGTAGACGATGTAGGCAAAGCTCACCGAGTGGCTCTCGGGGAAGCCGAAGCTGGCGAAGCCCTGCAGTTTCTCCCAGATCTCGTCGGCGGCGGCGCCGACGATCCCGTTACCCGCCATCCCCTCGTAGACCTCGTCCCGAAGCCGCCCCATCGCCTGTTCCGAGCGTTTGTGGGTCATCGCCTGGCGAAGCCGGTCGGCCTGGCCCCCGTCGAACCCGGCGCAGATCCGGGCCAGCTCCATGAGCTGCTCCTGGAAGATGGGGACGCCCAGGGTCTTCTCGAGGATCTCTTCGGTCGAGGGGTGGGGGTAGACGACCGGCTCCTCGCCGTTGCGCCGGCGCAGATAGGGATGGACCGATTGCCCCTGGATCGGCCCGGGGCGGATCAGCGCAACCTCTATCGCCAGATCGTAGAAAGTCTTCGGCTTCATCTTGGGCAGGGTGGCCATCTGAGCCCGGGACTCGATCTGGAACAGCCCCACGGTGTCGGAGCGCGTGATCGAGCGATAAATGGCCTGTTCTTGTGGGATGGCAGCTAGGTCGACGTCGATGCCGTGGGTGTCTTCGATCAGGTCGTGGGCGAGATGGAGGGCGTTGAGCATCCCCAGCCCGAGCAGGTCGAACTTGACGATCCCCACTGCCGCCGAGTCGTCCTTGTCCCATTGGAGGACGGTGCGGCCTTCGAGCCTCCCCCATTCCAGGGGAACCACCTGCCACAGGGGCCGATCGGCGATCACCATTCCCCCGGAGTGGATCCCGAGATGGCGGGGGAAGCCGTCGAGACGCCAACAGATGTCGTAGATCATCTCGGCGGTCATCCCCTCAGGCAGCGGGCTGTCGAGACGGATCTGAGCCGGATCCCGGGTGTCCACATACTTGGACAGCCCGTCCACCTGGGCCTGGGTGAACCCGAAGGTCTTGGCAACGTCACGGAGGACCGACCGTGCCCGGTAGGTGATCACGTTGGCCACCATCGCTGCCCGCTCCCGCCCGTACTTGTGATAGCAGTACTGGATCACCTCCTCCCGGCGATCGGCCTCGAAGTCGATGTCGATGTCGGGTGGGCGGCCCCGCTCCTCGGAGAGGAACCGCTCGAAGGGGAGATGGAGCCGGATCGGGTCGACCCGGGTCAACCCGAGACAGCGGCACACCGCAGAGTCCGCCCCCGAGCCCCGTATCTGGCAGTAGATGTCTTGGGTGCGGGCGAAGTCCATGATGTCCTTCACCACGAGGAAGTAGCCGGGAAAGCCCAGGGACTCGATGATGTCGAGCTCATGCTCGAGCCGGCGCCGGGCACCGGGGTCGATACCGTCCTCGCTCCCCGGGTACACCTCCCGTGCCCCTTCCCAGGTGAGATGACGCAGATACTCCATCTCATCCCGGAAGTGGCCGGGCATGGGGAAATCGGGCAGATTGGGCGCCACCAGCCCCAAATCGAAGGCGAGCCGACGGCCCAACTCGGCACTCCTCGCCACCGCCCCGGGGTAACGGTTGAAGCGCCGGGCCATCTCGGCGGGATGTTTCAGGTATCGCTCGTCGCTGGCCGGGCGAAACCCGTCGGCGACTGCAAGGGTGCGGCGGCCTCCGATAGCGGCCAGCACTTCGGAGAGGTCCGCGTCTTTCGGGTCGTGATAGTGGACCTGGTTGGTGGCGACAGCGGGGAGGGAAAGCCTCTGGGCCACCTCCCACATCAAGTCGTTACGAGGGTCGTCCTCGGGCATGCGGTGATGCCAGAGCTCCAGATGAAGCCGGGTGCCGAACAACTCGCGGAGACGGGAGGCCTGCCGCATGGCGCCACCCAGATCCCCACTGGCCGCCGCCTTGGGCACCGCGCCGGCATGGCAACCGGTGAGGACATGGAGGTCCTGATTGCCGGCTGCAGTGGCCAGGTCTTCCCAGTTGTAGATCGGGTGGCCCTTTTCCCCCCGCATCTGGGCTCTCGTCACCAGATTGGACAGGGTCCGGTACCCGTTGGGGGATCCGGCGAGCAGCACCAGATGGTCGGTCTCGGGGAGGTTCGTCGCCTTGGCGCCATGCGAGCGCACACTGCGCCCTCGACGCAGCCGCCCTTGACCTCCCTTGGCCCGAGCGTGACGATGCTCATCCCATTCCTGAGCGGCCGCCACCGGGTCACCGGGGCCGGCTGGGTCTGTCTCGAGCCCGATCTCCACTCCGTAGATGGCGGGCAGACCGGTTTCCTTTGCCGCCTGCCAGAACCTCGACACTCCGTAGAACCCGTCGTGATCTGTGACCGCCAGTGCCTCATAGCCGAGATCGATGGCCCGTTCCACCAGGTCTTCGGGATGTGAAGCGCCATCGAGGAAGGAGAAGTTGGTATGACAGTGGAGTTCGGCGTACCCGGTCACCCAGCTCACTATATCGAACATATGTTCGACTGCTCTCGAGAGCTTAGGACTGAGTCCGTCCTGGTTTCCTCTTAAGTTCGGTCTCATGGCCACAGAGATCAGTTCCTTCCGCATCGACATTCCCCAAGAACAGCTCGATGACCTGCATCGGCGACTGGACGCCACTCGCTGGCCCGACGAGGTTCCCGGCGTGGGATGGGCACAGGGCATCCCGCTCGACTACACCCGGGAATTGGCCGACTACTGGCGGACTACCTACGACTGGCGAGCACAGGAGGCCTGGCTCAATTCGTTCCCGCAGTTTCACACCGAGATCGACGGCCACGATCTGCATTTCATCCACGTCCGCTCGGCAGAACCCGATGCAATGCCGTTGGTGCTCACGCACGGATGGCCCGGGTCGATCGTGGAATATCTCGATCTGATCGGGCCGCTGACCGACCCGGCGGCGCACGGCGGCTCCGCGGAGGACGCGTTCCACGTCGTCGTGCCGACAATCCCCGGATACGGCCTATCCGGCCCCGCGGTGGGCTGGTCGACCGCACGAGCAGCGCGGGCGTGGGCCGAGCTCATGAGCCGCCTCGAATACGACAGTTACGTGGCGCACGGCGAAGACACCGGTGCAGCCATTTCACGCGAGCTGGCGGTTATCGATCCCGAACACGTGGCTGCGCTACATCTGACGATGATCGCCTCGGCCACCGTCACGGCCGAAACCGCCGACCCTGACAATCCCGCCGAGCAACGGGCCGTTCAAATCGCTCTCCGCACCCAATACCAACTCGGCGCGTATGCATTGCTGCAGGCCAGCCGCCCGCAAACTCTGTCCTATGCGCTCACCGACTCGCCGGTGGGTCAACTGGCCTGGATCGTCGAACGATTCAAGGACTGGACCGACTCCACCGACGCACCCGAGGATGCCGTAGACCGCGATGCCATGCTCACCAACGTCATGATCTATTGGCTGAGCGGCACCGCCGGCTCGTCGGCCCGCTACTACTACGAAGGCGCGGCGACCTGGGGCAAGCCCGCACCTGACATCGATGTACCGGTGGCCGTCGCGGTCATGCCCCACGATATCGGCCACCCCGTCCGCCGCATCGCCGAGCAGAACCACAACATCGTGCGTTGGACCGAATTCGACCGGGGCGGCCATTTCGCCGCAATGGAAGAACCCGACCTCATGGTCGCCGACCTTCGTGCCACGTTCCGCGATTACCGCAAGTAGACACCGGACACGGCCGATCGACGGACCCCACTAGGTCCCAAGAACACGAGACTACGTTTCAAATCATGGACACGCGGTCCACAGTCATGGATTGGGACAAGGCACTGCGCGATTCGGATTGGGAGAAGGCCCGGTCTCTCCTTTCCGACGGCGCCACCTACGTCGCCTCGAACCCACCGATCAATTGCTCGAGCGCAGACGAGATCATCGATCTGATGCGATCGTTCAAGGGCGTCAACCCAGATGTCGATTTGATCGATCTCGAGGCGATCGGCGACTACGCCGTCGCCAGCCTTAGGCAACCAGCCTGGGATTGGGAGTGGTTTCAGCTCATCACCGTCGACGGCGAACACATCGTTCGTCTCGAGGACTTCGTCAGCCGGGAGGCGGCTCTGGCCGCCACTGAATGAGCTCGCCGATGGCCCACACCGGGGTTAGCCGCTCGCAACGGAAACTCCGTCAGCCTGGTCGACGTTCAAGACTTAGAACACACTCTCGAGGGGGACTGGAAATGAGATCCCGGGTATTGCTTGCGGCGGGGATCGCTGTGTCGATCGTGAGCGGTGCCTGCTCCACGGAGGCCGAGACGACGACCACAGTGGGAGCCACTACGTCGTCCTCTTCGTCGTCGACCACGGAGGCCACCGCTGTCCAAACGACCACATCTTCGACGGTCGAGACCTCTACTACCACCACCGCACAATCGCCGACCACGACGCTCCCCGCGTTTCCGCCGGCTCGACAGGATCTGGAGCACGGCGGCTCCACATGGGTCGTTGTCCTCGGCGGGTCCGAGACGCCCGACGACCCGGTGTTGGCCGAAGCGATCCTGGCGGCAGAGCAGGCAGGATATGTAACCGGTGCGACGGATTGTGACGATGGTGCGCCCGAGGCATTGGGCCTACCGGACGGAACTTCGACCGTGAGCGTCTACCTCGAGAACGAGGCGGACGCCCATGCCGCTCTTCTCGCTTTCGAGGCGCGCGGAGTCAGCGGCGTGGTAGCGGAAGTGCAGACCTTCTGCCTCGACTGAGGTTCAGCTGCCGCTCAGGGAGAAGTGCATCCAGTCCTTGAGCGAGCTCCAGTGCCCTCCCCAACCCCAGCC
>Ga0105092_10001007_pt1 | contig 14945 bp, 12 predicted proteins | sample PPLLak2March2015_FD_87021 | JGI IMG/M metagenome (GOLD analysis project Ga0105092, IMG submission 87021) | Freshwater sediment microbial communities from Prairie Pothole Lake near Jamestown, North Dakota, USA - PPLs Lake P7 Core (1) Depth... | ecosystem: Environmental > Aquatic > Freshwater >... | reverse complement strand
GATATATCGGTTTCGTCTGAAGAAGAGGACATATGGGGTGCCGATGTGGTGATACTGGCAGGTCCGGATACACAGCTTGGCAAAGTTTCTGCCATGCTTATACCCCGCATGGGAAAGGACAGTCTGGTCGTCACCCTTGACCCCGCAGTGGCTCGTGCCGGAAAGCTTTTCCTTCGTAAGGACACCGGTTATTTCATAACGCATCCGGCGCACCCTTCCGTTTTTAACTGGGAACCCACCCCTGAAGCACAGGCTGACTTTTTTGGCGGAAGCCTGGCCAAACAAGCCATAGTATGTGCACTGTTGCAGGGCAGTGATGAACAATATACAACCGGAGAATACATTGCGAGGCAGATGTATGCGCCTGTTACAAAGGCATTCAGGGTGACCATGGAACAGATGGCACTGCTTGAACCTGCCCTGGTGGAAACCCTGTCTTCATCCTGTCTTGACCTTGTCAGGGAAGGTATGGAAGAGATCATTAAAAGGGGTGTTCCCGCAGAGGCTGCGAGGGAGTTCCTTCTTGGTCACATAAACATTCAGCTGGCAGTCCTTTTCAGGGAATTACCCAACGCGGTATTTTCCGATGCTGCCAATAAGGCATTGGCCAGGGGACGGCGCATTCTTTTCAGGGATGACTGGAAAAAGATATTTGAACCCGGTAATGTTTTACAGCAGGTTCTGGATATTACGTGAGAGGCCTGCCTGCCTGGTTAGGGCTTAGCGTTGGCAGGCAGGCTGTAGGCTGAAACCCCACACCAGAAACCATTTGACAAAATAATAATCACACATCTACATAAATGAAAAAATTAAAATTCGCCGTATTCGGATGCGGATTCTGGGCCAAATTTCAGATAGGGGCATGGTCTGAAATACCAGGTGTTGAATTGGTTGCCCTGTATAACAGGACCCTGTCAAAAGCTGCTGATCTGGCAAAACAGTTCAACGTTCCCCGTGTATATGACGATGCCGAAGCATTGTTAGGAAACGAGAGTCTTGATTTTGTCGAGATTATTACGGACGTGGATACCCATGCCCATTTTACTGAATTAGCGGTTAAACACGGGATCAGGAACATTATTTGTCAGAAGCCGATGGCTCCCGGATTTGAAGTGGCCAAACACATGGTGACCCTATGCAGGGAAGCCGGTGTCAACTTCTATATTCATGAGAACTACCGGTGGCAGGCACCGATCCGTCGTTTACGGGAGATCATGAATTCAGGGATCATCGGTACGCCATTTAAGGCAAGGGTGTCCTTTCTGTCAGGATTCCCTGTATTCGATAATCAGCCATTTCTTGCAGAGCTCAGGAATTTCATAATCACCGATATGGGCTCTCATATTCTGGATGTTACCCGCTACCTGTTCGGGGAAGTAAAGACACTCTGGTGCCAGACCCGATCAGTCAATCCGGGCATCAAAGGTGAGGATCTTGCCGTGGTTTCCATGGAAATGAAAAACGGAATGCCGGTTTATACCGAGATGTCCTATGCATCAATTGTTGAGCATGATTCCTTTTCGACGGTCTTCATCCTGGTTGAAGGCAACAAAGGATCAGTATATCTGGGCCCCGGATTTGAGATCAGAACCACCACACGTGGCAAATCATTTTCCGAAATTGTAAAATTTCCATCGTATCCATGGGCAGATCCCGATTATATTGTGAATCATGAAAGCGGAATTCCTCTGAGCAGAAATATCCTTGCTGACATGCTGAAACAGGGCAGGGCCGAAAATACGGGTGCTGATAATTTTGAAACCGTCAGACTGGTATGGGCATCCTATAAATCAGCCTCAACCGGTAAATTAATTGATATGGATTCATTTGACGGCTGATACGAATCCTTTTGAAGTTGCTTTATCTACCAGGTATACAATGGATTTATAGCTAATTCCGCTATGCAGGCTTAATCCGATCTCACATGTCCGGCTTGTGCTGAAACCTTCTTCAACAGCCTGTGGTAACCGTGATTTCAGCGCTTTCAGGGCAGAAGCGTTCAGTTCAGGGTAACTAAATCCCCGGTCCCCGGCCCATCCGCAACAGCCAATTTCATCCGGAACGACAACTTCCTTTGCGCACATCCCGGCGAGCACGACCAGTTTCTGATCCAATCCCATTTTTGTATTGCTGCAGGTACTGTGAAGGGCGACGGTCACCGGCAGCCGGCTAAAATCAAGGCGGCCGGGAAAATATGTAAGGATGAACTCCACAGGTTCAAACAGCCTCAATCGTTCGTCGAGCGTCTCTTTCATTCGCTGCAGGCACGGGCTCATATCACAGTAAACCGGTATTCTTCCGTTTTCCGTTGCGCGAAGGAGATACTTTTCGAGTTCCCTGGCCTTCCGTTCGCCCTGCCTTTTGAATCCTTTGCTGTCAAAGGCCATGCCGCAGCACAAATGATCCGTATTATCAGGATACTTAACTGCAAAACCTGCTTTTCTGAGAAGCGCTTCCGTTTTACGGATAAGATCGGATTCCTGACCGTAGTCGGTTGACTTGCCAAATGTCCGGTTTATACAGGACGGGAAATAAAGGACCTGGTCTTTTAGATCATCAGCATCCGATTTCAGCTGAAGGTTTTTCGTATTTGAAGGCATAAACGGATTCCAGAGCGGTATTTTCCGGCCCGAGGCTTTATGCAGGAATCCGGTTGCCGTGGTCATAAACCTTGTTCCGATCAATGTATGGATGAAAGCGATAAAGCCAAGCACATACCTTACTGCAGCGGTAACAACAGCCATGTTGCCGGCCAGCCGGTCTGCAATCCAGTCCGCATAGATTCCATGGCTGTTCATTCTCAGTTTCTTGACCAGTATCCCGGTGTTGATATCAACAGGACAGGCCGTGGCGCACATACCATCCGTTGCGCATGTGGCATCACCATTGTATTGGAATCCCCTTTGCAGGGTCCTTAGACGCTTTGCATCGGAACCATCGGCTAAAAGACGGGTCATTTCGCGGAAAACCACAATACGTTGCCGGGGTGTAAGCGTTAAAGATCTGGAAGAACAGCTTACCTCGCAAAATCCGCATTCAATGCAAGTGTCTATAATTTCATCGGCAACAGGATAAAACTTCAGATTTTTGGTATGCACAAAGGGATCGGAATTCAAAATGACCCCGGGATTAAAAAGGTTGTCAGGATCAATGATCTCTTTGATTTCCTGCATTACCCCATATATATCATTTCCCCATTCTTCCTTTACAAAAGGTGCCATATTCCGTCCTGTTCCGTGTTCTCCTTTCAGACTTCCGTCATATTTCCGGATAGTAAGTTCAGCCATTTCCTGCATAAACCGGTGGTAATTCTCCGTGCTGCCCTGTTTATTGAAATCCGGGGTGATGACAAAATGAAAATTTCCATCCAGAATATGTCCCCATATTACTGTCTTCCGATACCCGTATTTTTCAGTAAGTTCCCTCAGATCCGCAATGGCATCCGGTAATACATCTGCCCTGAAGGCCAGGTCTTCTATGATACACGCTGTACCTGCGGGCCTGGATGCAGCTGCGGAGGTGAACAAGCCCTTTCTTACCTTCCATAATTTCGCGTATTTTATCCGGTCACTTGTAAATTGCACAGGAAACAGCGACAGGGAACCTGCAAGGACCTGATTTATCCTTTTGATACTGGTCTCCAGCTCTTCCTGTGAACGGGCCGACGTGTCAATTAACAGTGCCGCAGATTCATCATCCAGGATCTTCAGTTCCTCCGGCATTCCCGGCCTGGCCTGTACCGCACGCAACGCATTTCTGTCCATCAGTTCAGCGGCGGTGATGAAACAATCCTTTAAAAGTGAAATTGCATGACATGCGTCCCGTACAGTCGGAAAGAACACCAGGGAAGTGGCCTTTAAGGGAAATTCCTCAACCGTTTTGAAGGTCACTTCGGAAATAAAACCGAGAGTGCCCTCTGCCCCTACCATAAGGTGTTCCAGTATATCCAAAGGATCGGTAAAGTCGAGCAATGCATTGACTCCGTAGCCACAGGTATTTTTCAGTTCGTATTTATGCCGGATTTTATCTGACATCTTACTATCCGATCTCACCCGGATTGACAGGTTTTCCAGCTTTTTGAGCATGTCATGATGGGAAGAACTGAATTCCTTCCTGGAAACGGGATCGCGCGTATCAATTAATGAGCCGTCCGCCAATATGATCCGCATACCCTGCAAGGTATTGTAGCTGTTGTGTATAATGCCAAAAGCCCCACCGCTGGCATTGTTGGATACTATCCCTCCGATCCGGGCGGAATTGAGAGAGGAGGGATCCGGACCGATACGCCTGCCGTATTTTGCGAGCCTGGCATTTGCAAGGCTTCCCGTTAAGCCACATTGCAAATTTACCGTAAGCCCTTTTTCATCGGTACTGAATCCGGAAAATCCGTCACCTGTTTCCACAAGTACGGAATTTGTAATGGTCTGGCCGCTCAGACTTGTACCTCCGGCTTTGAATGTTATGGGGAGATTCGATTCCCTGCATTCATGTATCAGGGAGATTAATTCGGTTTCGGAGTCAACACGCACTACGATACCCGGAATAAGCCTGTATAAGCCTGCATCCGTTCCCCTGGCCAAAGTAAATAAGGGATCCGTGCAGATCCTTGATGCCGGAATGGTGTGGCTTAGCCTTTTTGCGAGAAGTTCAAATAATGCGGGAGACAACATTGCATGACAATTGGATTGCCCATGCAAGTTAGTTAACAATTTAGAAATTGCATTCCTCAGTTCACCGTTCTGGCCATTTTTTCAAGTACCGAACTTGACATGAGACCGCTCTTTTTCAGGCCTTCCTTATCCATTTCAAACTGCATCATGCCATTTACAGAAACGAAATTGATCATGGAACCTTTGCCGATAAGGCCCTCAGTTTCGGTTACGATGAGAGTTTTGCTTTCACTGATCTTCTGAATCAGCAAATTAATGTTACTGCTTTGCCAGTCATCAACGAACACGATATGCTGATATCCGGAAATTTCACCCACTTTACTGAAATGTCTGATCTGAATGGGTTGCATTCCCACTTTCATATTCTGGGTCAGCCTGATCATTTCATTATAAAGCTCTTTGTTACCAACTATGGCAATGATAAAATCCCCCGATTTGTTTTCTACCGGCCAATTGATATTCCTTGAAAAATTGTACAGGCAGTTGGAAAGATATTTTGTCATAGAAACTACCTTGACTTCCTGACATTTGAGTAAACCGGAATACAATATGAATATCAAAATAATACCCATAACCCTTGAACCGGGTTTCCGAAAAATTCGATTCATCATAATCCAAATTTGTTTGATTGACCTTTCAAATCATTTCAGCGCGTAATCTCTTATTTCAAAATCACACCATCACTTTCACCGGGTCTGGTCAATGCTAAAGGCAGAAATTGATAAATACTTTACGAAAAACCAGTGAAAATGTTACGGAAAGGCCACTATTTGCAATGCTTTTTGATAACTGCCATCAATTCGGATTTTTTTACAGGCTTCGTAATATACCCATCACATCCGGCCTGCATCGCCTTTTCTCTTTCTTCATTCATGTTGTAGGCTGTCTGGGCAATGACAGGCAGTGCAGGGGCCAGGCTTTTGATTTTCCTTGTGGCTTCGTAACCGTCCATTTCAGGCATTTTTATGTCCATGAGAACCATATCTATGGAGTTTGACCTGACTATTTCAACCGCTTCTGTACCATTGACAGCCCTTAAAATTCCTATTTCAAGATCCGAGAAGATCTCCTTCAGCAAAAGAAAATTGGAATCATCATCTTCGGCTACCAATAATCGGGCACACTTCTTAAATTTGATCTTTTCATCCCGCATTGGCATATTTTCTGTATCTGTATCGGTAATTGCCTTCCTGAAAGGGATTGTAAAATAAAATATAGATCCTTTTCCGGTTTCCGAGGTAAGCCAGATCTTCCCGCCAAGCAGCTCAACATATGCTTTGGAAATGGAAAGGCCAAGTCCCGAACCGCCAAAATGCCTGGCAGCCGAATATTCAGCCTGCCTGAATCGCTTGAAGATCTCTTCATGCAATTCAGGGGATACTCCAATGCCGGTATCTTCGGTGTAAAATTCGAGAAAATTGTTTTTCACCGTATAACCAAATCTAACATGCCCCTTAGTGGTGAATTTCAGGGCATTGCCAACCAGGTTTCCAAGAACCTGTTTCAGTTTTGTTTCATCAGAAATAACAATCGCGTCATTCCCGGTCAGGGTGTAAGTATAACTCAGCTCTATTCCCTGATTTTTGGAAACGGTTATGTACTGCTCATAAATAAGTTCGCACAGCGAATTGAGGTTGATCTCCTTTTCATGAATTATTTCCTGGCCTGCTTCGATGGTCGCGATGTTAATGATGTCTGTAATAATTGAAAGCAATTGTTCGCTGCTCTGAATAATTATGCTTGTGAAGAATTTGCGTTTTTCGGGGAGTAATCCGGGATCATTGAGAAATTCTGAAAATCCGACTATCGCGTTCATGGGTGTCCGGATTTCATGTGAGATATTATGGAGAAAGGCGGTTTTCAGCCTGTCACTTTCCTCGGCCTTTTCTTTTGCTAACATGAGGTCATTCACCATTTTTTTCTTTTCCGTTATATCTTCCGAAACCAGGATATAATTGCTGAGTCTACCGCTTTCTTCCAGGAGGGGAGCGATAATCACATTTTCCCAGAAAAGAGTCCCGTCCTTTTTCCGGTTCAGGAATTCACCCTGCCAGGAATTTCCGTTATGAAGGTTCCGCCACATGAATTCATGCACCTCGTTGGTTTGATGTCCAGGGTTAAATATCCTGGGATTTTTGCCTGCTACTTCATCCAGCGTATATTGCATTTGTTTTGTGAACTTGGTATTTACAAATTCGATTTTTCCTTCGGCATTGGTAATAATTATTGAGGAGGGGCTCTGTTCGATGGCAAGCCGCAGTGTTTTGATCTTTCTTTCGGACAGCTTACGTTCCGTAATGTCTTCCTTAAGAGCAAGGAAATGGGTTATCGATCCTTTTTCATCTATAATCGGCGAGATGGAAGCAGCTTCGAAATAGATTTCGCCATTTTTCTTTTGGTTCTGAAATTCTCCATGCCATTCCTGTCCTGAAAGAATGGTTTCCCAAAGTTGCCTGTATTCATCGGGTGATGCTGTCCCTGATTTCAATATCCGGGGATTTTTTCCAATTACTTCCCCGAAACCATAACCTGTTAACCACGTAAATTTAGAATTGACATATTCAATATTTCCGTCCGTTCCGGTAATTACTATGGAGGCCGGATTTTGTTCAACGGCGCGTGAAAGGATCCTGAGCTTTTCCTCCGCTTCAATTTTCATGCGGATAATATCCCTTTTTTCCAGCGACGTTTTAATTGCCGTTCCGATACGCGTGATATGCTCTTTGATTACATAATCGTCGGCTCCGGCTTTCATCACCTCCACAGCGGTTTCTTCATTCATCGAACCGGTCACGAGGATAAAGGGTATATCCGGGGCCATCTGCTGTCTGATCCTGAGCGCCTGCATCCCGTTGAAAGAAGGCAAGATGTAATCGGATAGGATAAATTCAGGCTTGAATTCATTCAGAGCATTGATGTACTCATCCTGGGTGGTAACGATCATTTCCGTAAACTGAATGCCGCTTTTTCTGATTTCATATTTTATAAGTTCGGCATCAGAGTCAACATCTTCGACCATCAGAATTCTCAATTTATTTATCATAAGTGTACCCCCTGGATCCAAATAAATCGAATTTTAAACTCAGGTTGTGTATGGCTTGCCCAGGTTATGGTTGGGCAATGCGAAATAGAAAGTTGCCCCCTTCCCTGTTTCACTTTCTGCCCAGATGCGGCCGTTCATTCTTTCTACGATCCGCTGAACAATCGCCAGGCCCACGCCCGTTCCCTCAAATTCCTCCTCAGTATGCAACCGCTGAAAAACCCCGAACAACCGGTCGTAATACTTCATGTCGAAACCAACGCCATTGTCTTTCACATAATAAACAGTCACTCCGTCTTGTTTTCTGGCACCGATCTCGACTAAACTGTCTTGTTCTTTTGATGAGAACTTTATTGCGTTGCTGATCAGATTTAACCATACTTGATGCATCATTGATGGATCGCCGTAAGCGTTGGGTAACGGGTATAATTGAAATCTGATCCTTTCCCTTTCAAAATTATCCGAAAGTTCCTGAAAAACAGTATTGGCAAGCATACTCATATCGACCATCATGATCTTCAGTTCATGCTTGTTGATACGGGAAAACGACAGGAGGTCTTCAATAAGATCTCCCATTTTTCTGGCATTATCCATTATAACCTTCAATAGCCGGTTCCCTTCAGGTTCAAGGATCTGATGGTAATCCTTTATCAGCATCCTGGCAAACCCGTTCAATGCCCTCAGAGGTGCCCGGAGATCGTGGGATACGGTGTAGCTGAACGCTTCCAGTTCCTTGTTGGCTGCCTGTAACTGTGCGGTTCTTTCCTGAACATTTTCTTCGAGCATTTCATTCAGTTTCCTGATTTTCTCTTCTGCCTTTATTCTTTCACTGATGTCAACGGCGACGAGAAGAACTTTGTTTTCATCACCGGCTATTATGCCTTCAATGTGAACATAAATGGGTGGCAATCCCATTGGTGTGAGTCTGACCTCACAGGTTTGTCTTGAATTTGAATCTGCCAGGTTCTTCAGAAAAGTATTGAGTATTGGCATGGTGTCAGGGGTAACGAATTGGTGGAGGTAACTGCCAGCCAGGCCGGATCTGCCAATACCAAGCAATCTGGCGGCTGCCAGATTTAATTCCTTGATTCTGAATTGGAAATCGATCGTAAAATAACCGGCAGGGGAGAAATCATATAAGGCTGTTGCTGTATTGGCCTTATCTATTGCTGCTTTAAGTTCCTCATTCTGCATTTGAAGCTCCAGTTGATGAACCTCCAGTTCATGGATGAGCCTGGCTGCATCGGCACCCGAATATTTCACAGAAGGGCCTGAAGGTCCTTCTTTTAACCGTTTAATAGCTTTTGAACGCAGCAAACGTATTTCAGAATTCCCTTTTTTCGTTTTACTCATGATTAAGTTTTTTTGCCGACAGCAATAATACCGATATCCAGATCAGTCACCTGGTCAGTATATTTCCTGCCGATACAAGGAACAACACAGCAATCTCAATACTGTTAAACAAATTAATCATGTCATTGTTAACCCTTGCCAGCTCCTCAATTTTGCTCGGGAGATGCACCTATTCCCACCACAGGGACCGGGGCTTTCCTGATTACAGACACTTCTTTTTGAAGCCGGTTTTTCGGTTCCATTTGACTGACAACTGACTATTATGCCATTTGCAGGTGCCTTATGGATGCGGTTTCCGGGGGTTACAGATTTTAAACTTTTTATGATTCGGTTTGTTTTTTTAATCAACTGACAGATCAATCAATTTAAATCCTAAATCAGACTAAGGTTATGAAAAATTTAAAACCTGTTTGCGTCATTCTTTTCATCATCGCAACCTTTGCATATTCAGTTGCACAGGATAACATTAACAATGAATCCACGGCTATGCCCGATCATTTGGGTGCCCCAAATACGGCGGTATGTGTTGTTTATCCGACTCAGGGCAGTAAAGTAACTGGCACGGTTATGTTTACAAAAGTAAGCGGCGGTATTAAGGTCGTTGCAGATATTAAGGGCTTGAGTAAGGGGAAACATGGTTTTCATATTCATGAAGTCGGGGATTGTTCCTCGGCAGATGGTAATGCCGCCGGTGCCCATTTCAATCCGATGGCAAAAAGTCATGGTTCTCCCATGGATGCCATGCGTCATGAAGGAGACCTGGGCAATATTGAAGCCGATGAATCCGGGAAGGCTCACCTGGAATATGTTGATAAGACCATTTCATTTGAGGGTGCTAATTCCATAATCGGCAGATCAGTTATAGTCCATCAGAATGAAGATGATTTTAAGACACAGCCAACGGGAAATGCCGGTGCACGTCTTGCCTGCGGAGTGATCGGGTTAGGGAAGTAGGGCCTGAAATATGGAAGAATATATCGTTAAGATCCTTTCCATCCGAAAGGTCACCCATGATGTCCGGCGATTTAGAATTGAAAAACCGCCCGGATTTTCATTTATTCCCGGACAGGCTACCGAAGTATCAGTAAATAAGGCTAAATGGAGGGAGGAAAAACGGCCGTTTACTTTTACATGCCTGAATTCGGAATCGTATCTCGAATTTACAATTAAATCCTACCCGTCTCATGGCGGGGTAACCAATGAACTCGCTAAACTGGAACCGGGTGCAGAACTGATCATCCGGGATGTCTGGGGCGCAATATCCTATAAGGGCAAAGGAGTGTTCATAGCCGGCGGTGCCGGGATTACACCTTTTATTGCTATTTTCCGTGATCTTAATGCAAAAAATGAACTTTCCGGGAACCGGTTGATATTTGCAAACAAAACAAAAGCTGATATTATCCTTGAAAGTGAATTTGCTTCTCTTCTTAAGGAGGATTTTATCAATATTCTTTCGGATGACAATATTCCCGGGTATTTTCATGGTTTGATCAACAAGGATTTTTTAAAAACCCGCATTGGTAATTTTAAGCAGAGTTTTTATGTATGCGGTCCACCTCCCATGATGGATGCAGTTATAAAATATCTGGATGAACTTGGCGTTGGAGAAAACTCGATTACTCTTGAACTGTAATATGAAGTGAAAGATAGAATTCCGGCCGGCCCGATAACCCAGTGGAATGAAAATTGTACTTGTTTTCGTAATAACCCTCGACGGAAAAATAACAAGGTGGGGCAATCCCAATGTTACCATTTGGTCTTCTGAAAAGGACAAGGAGTTTTTCAGGAGATCATGGAATGAAGCTGGACTCATAGTCATGGGAAGCACTACATACCGGGCGGGAAAACCAGGAACCTCCCGGGATCAGCGATTAATTGTCATGACAAGAGATCCTTCTTTTTATGAAAACCAGGCGATTGCGGGCCGGATTGAATTTACCGATGAATCACCTGCGCAGCTTACCGCACGACTGGAAAAAGAAGGGTTTGATCATATGTTGCTGGTTGGGGGTGCACATGTTGCAACTTCATTCTTCAAGGAACAGTTGGTGGATGAAATGTGGCTGACGATCGAACCCAGGATATTTGGCACGGGAGGTAATTTTGTTTTGGAAGAAAAACTGGATATCAACCTGAATCTGATCAGTTGCGAAGTGGTGAACAGCGAAGGTACCCTGATCACAAAATATGCCGTGCAAAAAGAAAAGCTGCCATGACAGGCCAAAAAACACCGATACCCGCAATGACCTGGTTTATAGGATAAATGCCATTCTAAATTTCAGACAATGTTCAAAAAAATAGAAATGATCCCCGCCACGGATCCAGAATCCTTGAAGGAAAAACTGGAAGAAATGGTCAATGACGGATGGGAAATCAGGGGTTTCGTATGTTTCAACTGCGGTAATCCCACGTGTGAGTCTTTTGCCGTGCTGGAAAGAATTTCTGAAAAGGAAATAATTCCTGGAAAAGAATATGAGGCCGAAATAATTCCTGAACCGGCGTCTCCCTATCCAAAAACACCCCGGAAGAAAGAGGCTTCGATCAGCATCGGCGGCAATTGAATTTCAGTGTTCGAACCGGCTCCCCGCGCTCTCAATCTTTTGTGCAAGGTCGAAGTCATTTTGCGTTATTCCCTTTGCACTGTGGGTATTGAGGGATATGTTAACCGTGTTATAAACATTGGACCATTCGGGATGATGATCCATTTTTTCCGCTTCAAGGGCAACGGCAGTCATAAAAGAAAATGCCTCAACAAATGTTTTGAACTTAAAATCCTGTTTAATGGCGGTTCCCGTGTATGTCCATTTTTTCAGGTGAAGGGAGAGATAACCAATGATCTCCTCTTTTTTTAGTGCTTTCATGATTTACCTTAGTTATTGATTATTATTCTTTAAGATCTATTTCACGTGTACATTGCTGAATTTAAATATTTTAAACAAATAGGCAAAAGCGGGAATAATAATGACGATGCCCACCCCCAGGGCAACCAGTAACAGATACATTGTTTTTTCCGTGGCCTGCGTATTCCATACTGTAAGGTTATTCCCTCCGGCCCGGTACACCATAACGGGAAACTGCACGGCAAACCATCCGGTCACTATGCAGGCAGTCTGTGTCCCTGCCAGAAGCCTGGTCCGCAATACATTTTTCTGCGAAATTGCGATCCACAGGAAAGGGATCAGAATTGTGGCAAACACAACGCAAAACATACTGATGAAGGTTTGTCTGAATTGCATAAACAAATGTATCTGATAATATTCAGATGCCAGAAATACGGTAAGTCCGCTTATGATAAGCATAATAAACAGCCGGTAGCTGGTTTGTCTGAAAAGTGGAAAAGTATTTCCGGTAGATTCCCCGATAAGATAAACGGATGCAATCCAGCCGAATAACAAGGTCACAAAAATGCCGGTTGTAACAGCAAACAGATTTAACCAGGGGAAAAGAAAAACGTGATAGAAACTGCCCTCGGGGGTCACCGGGATCCTTCCCAGCATGATGGCACCCAATACGATACCGAGGAAAAAAGGAGTTATCAGGCTGGAGATCCTGAAAAAGGATGTGTAGTAATTGTAAATGCTGTCTGCTCCGGTATGATAATATCTGAATGTAAAGGCGGCCCCCCTGATTATAATCCCTGTCAGCACCATCAACAGGGGTATATGAAGATACGTTGTGATGCAGGTATACACCATGGGAAATCCATTAAAAAGAATCACCACAGCCAATATGATCCAGATGTGATTTGCTTCCCATACCGGGGCCATAGCCCTGGATATTATATCAGCCCCTTTCCTGCCGGCAAAGAACTCTATTATACCGCCACCGAAATCAGCGCCTCCCAGCAGAACATACAGCAGAATTGAAATACCCAGGATCGATATGATGGCTTCGGTCATGTTTTTTTTTCATTTAAAGCACCGGAATGCAACGTGGTGATCTGTTGCCTTAACAGCCAAAATACGATCCCGGCGAGTGAAAAATAAAGGAATGTGATCAGGTAAAAAGAATAGGTAATGCCCGGCATGGGGGTGACCGACTCGCTGGTTTTCATTATGCCATAGATAATCCATGGTTGCCTGCCTGTCTCGGTGACTATCCATCCTGCTTCGACCGCAATGAATCCTGCCGGGGTGATCCAGACCAGCATTCTGAGCCACCATTTTCCGGGCGGATTTTTTTTCTTTCTTACCAGGAAATACAGATGCATTACCCCTGCAACGGCCATGATCATACCCATTAAGATCATGATCTGGAATGCAAAGTGAACAATAGGAACCGGTGGCCATTCATTTTTTTTAAATTTGTCAAGGCCTGTTACTTCTGCATGAAAATTACCATGGGCCAGAAAACTCAATAACCCGGGAATACGAATTGCATGTTTTACCGTCCGGGAGGATGTATCGGGAATGCCCCCGATTAAAACCGGTGCGGGGGCGGATGTCGTGAATAGGGATTCCATGGCTGCAAGCTTTGCAGGCTGGTACCGTGCTACATTTTTTGCTGAAATGTCACCGCTCAGGGGCTGCAATATGGCTGCAACAGCAGCAAAGGTAAGTGCAATCCGAAGTGCTTTCTCATGTATCGGGTGATCCCTGTGCCGCAGCAATAAAAAGGCATGAATGCCTGCAACGGCAAAGCAGGTTGAAGCAAAGGCTGCAATGGTCATATGCAGGGCTTGCTGAAACCACGCCTTATTGAACATGGCTTTCAGGGGATCGATGTTGATTGCATGTCCGTCCACCCAGTCAAATCCTGACGGAGTATTCATCCATGCATTAGCTGAAACCACAAAAATACCCGAGACCACTCCGGCTGTACCCACTACAAGGCCCGACATAAGATGAACCCACTTGTTCACGCGATCCCATCCATATAAGAAAATACCAAGGGCAATTGCTTCCAGAAAAAAGGCCGTTCCTTCCCATGAAAACGGCATGCCAATGATGGGCCCTGCGTGTTCCATGAATTTGGGCCATAATAATCCCAGTTCAAAGGATAATACGGTACCTGATACGGCTCCAACGGCAAAAAATATGGCAACACCCCTGGACCAGGCTTTTGCGAGCTGAAGGAAATCCTCCTTTCCTGTCTTTATCCATTTATATTCGGCCACAAACATCAGCCACGGCATAGCCATACCGATACATGCAAAGACGATATGGAAAATAAAGGAAACGGACATCTGAAATCGGGCAGCCAACAGGTTATCCATTGTTCGATCACGATTGGATCCGGTTCATGTCATCCCGGATTATGAAAAAACAATTGATTATTCCTTTTGTTCCTGGATTTGCCGTGACGGTGGACGGAATGGGACTAATTCATCAGGGCCAGGCGGTCAATGATTTCCACCAGGAAAGAAGGCAGGAGACCAAGGAACAGGATTCCGATCACCACAATGGCCAGCACCAGGTTGCCTGCAAAGGAAAGATTAACATAACCCGTGGTTTCCGATGGAGTGAACATGACCTTAATTACCCTGAGATAGAAATATAGGCTTATTACACTATTGATAATTAAACTAATAACCAGCAACCATAAATCTGACCTGATGCCGGCCAGAACGAGATAGAATTTAGCTATAAATCCTGCCGTGAGCGGGATCCCCGCCAATGAAAGAAGAGTCAGGGAAAGCACGACAGCAATCCAGGGATTTTTCCAGAAAAGCCCTTTCAGATCTTCAACGTTTTCAGCTTCGCTCTCACAGACAGAAAGCATTGAAATTATGCCAAAAGCTCCCAGTGTAGTGACCATATAGGAGATCATGTAAAAAATCGCTGCCTGAAGTCCATAGGATGTTCCTGTCAGCAGGGTGATCAGAAGATAACCAAGATGTGCAATAGAGGAATAGGCAAGGAGCCTTTTAAAATTATTCTGTC
>Ga0105092_10001006_pt1 | contig 14951 bp, 11 predicted proteins | sample PPLLak2March2015_FD_87021 | JGI IMG/M metagenome (GOLD analysis project Ga0105092, IMG submission 87021) | Freshwater sediment microbial communities from Prairie Pothole Lake near Jamestown, North Dakota, USA - PPLs Lake P7 Core (1) Depth... | ecosystem: Environmental > Aquatic > Freshwater >... | reverse complement strand
TTCGCACAGTCTTTAACCAAATAAGGAAAACGAATCAATTGAAGATTTATCTGTCTGGTTTTTTCTTTACAACGATGGGTCTTCTAACAGTAATGTTCATGGCTGCTACGTATGCCACAAAGGAATTGGGATTGGCGGATTCCGTGCTGATTCCTACCATACTGCTGATCCAGCTTGTAGGCATGCTTGGAGCCTTTCTGTTCGCCCGGTTATCCGGACGTTATGGCAATATCAGGGCTCTGATCATTTCTATTATCATCTGGATTCTGGTATGTATTGGCGTATATTTTATCACCAACGCCCTCGGTTTTATCTTAGTTGCCATAATAGTGGGATTGGTAATGGGTGGCACACAGTCGCTTGCCCGGTCTACCTATTCAAAAATGCTGCCCGAAACCCGGGATCATACCTCTTTCTTCAGCTTTTATGATGTGATGGAAAAATTAGCAACGGTTGGCGGTACTTTCAGTTTTGGGATCATTGAAGCGATAACGGGAAGCATGCGCTTTTCCGTATTGGCGATCATTGTTTTCTTCATGATTGGTCTTGTCTTCATGTTGGTCCTGCTTAGAAAACAACAACTTGCCTGAAAAGAACATTAACCCGGTAAGATCAATGCGTTCAAAGTACCTGATCATTATTGCCGGTCCCACTGCTGTTGGGAAAACGGATACAGCCATTCGGCTCGCCAAACATTTTGGCACTGAAATTATTAATGCTGATTCAAGACAGGTATACCGCGAAATGAAAACGGGTACGGCGTTGCCATCAGCTATTCAACTGGCTCAGGTTAAGCACCACCTGGTTGGTCATCGGTCTATTCACCAGCATTACAATGCCAGCCTTTTTGAACTGGAGGCCATCGGAATTCTTGAAAATCTGTTTGCGGAAAAGAATGTTGTGGTTATGGCAGGAGGTAGTGGAATGTACATAAAAGCGGTCTGTCATGGAATTGATGATATACCATCCGTTGATCCCCAAATTCGTGAACGTTTTCAACGTGAATACCTGGAGAAAGGACTACCTGGCATTCAAAGCCGGCTGCTTTCTGCAGATCCCGTATATTATAATAAGGCTGATCTGAATAATCCCAATCGGATTCTCAAAGCACTTGAAATAACAGAGATGACCGGAAGACCCTATTCTTCTTTTCTGACGGGCCATGCGAAGAGCCGGAATTTTTTTCCTGTCCGTATTGGCCTGAATGTCCCCAGAGTTGAATTACACGCAAATATAAACCGGCGGGTGGATTCCATGATGACTGAAGGCCTGTTAGATGAAGCGCGAAAGCTTTATCCGCACCGGGAATTAAATGCATTGAATACAGTAGGTTATAAGGAATTATTCGACTTTCTTGAAAACAGATGTTCGCTGGATGAGGCAGTACAAAAGATCAAGGACCATACAAGGCAGTATGCCCGCAGGCAACTTACCTGGTTCAGAAAACTGGAAGATACCAAATGGTTTTTACCCCACGAGGATGAGTCAATTTTGAATTTCATACATGAAAATATGTCCCGAAATGAACATCCATGAAACAAAACATTTCAACCTGAGGGTTTATGCCCTGATCATTCATGACGGGCAAATATTGCTCAGCGATGAGTATGTGCATGACATGAAAATGACAAAGTTTCCCGGGGGCGGTTTATCATTTGGGGAAGGGCCTGTGGATTGCCTGAAACGCGAAGCTATGGAGGAATTTGGCCAGGAAATTGAAATTATAGACCACTTTTATACTACTCACTTTTTTCAACAGGCTTTGTTTTATAAGGAACATCAATTAATCAGTATTTATTACCTGGCCAGGTTCCCAGAAAGTCCCCGCTTCAAAATATCGGACAAACCCTTTGATTTTCCTGACCTGATTAATGAAAGTCAGTCCTTCCGTTGGGCCGCGATCGCAGAGCTTTCAGATAATGACCTGAGTTTGCCTGTCGACCAGTATGTATTCAGAATGCTTAAAACAAACACAAAGCCAAAATATTGAACCAACCCAATTGTTTCTTGTTGTAGTTTCAGATAGGGGAGTCCGGATTTCTGAACTTGTAATGGCCTGATATTTGTTATCACCTATTTCATTTTGGTAAAGAAAATGTAATATATATATTTACAGATGTTATGACAACCAACAAGTATAAACCTATAATCTGAAACTTTATGAATTTAGTTGCCATTAAGAAAGTTGCCGGGCTTTTGATAATTCTCGCAGGTTTACAAGTAAGTCTGTTTGCCCAGGAAAAGAATGACGCCATCAAGGCTTTCAACGAAAGCGTGGAATTGATGAAAACCGATCCGGTCAGCGCCATCGCATCATTTGAAAATTGTGTTAAAATATGTGAGCAGATAGGCGATTCGGCCAATGATATTAAATCCAAAGCAATAAAAGTCTTGCCGGATTTATATTACCAAAAGGCTTCCGACCTTTTGCTGGTTGATAAGAAAATCCCGGAATCAATTGGTGCATCAAAGACAGCTATTGAAGTGGCTAAAAAATATGATGATACAACGGTGGTTGGCAACGTACAGATGATTATGATACAGGCATATTCAGCCATGGGAGCCTCATTGGCAGCCACTGATGCGGAGAAAGCCATTCTGGCCTATGACAGCGCACTGGCAATTAACCCGCGTCACCAGGCATCTTTATTCAACAAAGCATTGATATACAGGAAAATGAATGATTCTGAAAAATTCGGTCAGACAATCGATCTTTATATCGATGAGTTGAGGCCGGATGAAGAAGAACCAAAGATAGCCCAGGCGAATAAAATTGCCCTGGATTACTATCGCCTGGCTGCAGGAAAGGCCAATCAGGCCAATAAAACCGCGGAAGCACTCGGCTTATTAAATTCATCCCTGAAATACGGTACCGATAAAACCGTTTATTACTATTTTGCCAACATCTACAATAAGCAAAAAAAATATGCTGACGCAGCCATAAATGCACAAAGAGGACTCGAATTGGAAACCGGTGACGCTGATGCAAAAGCAAAATTCTATTTTGAGCTGGGTCTGGCTCAAAAAGGAAAGGGAGAAACTGCTGCTGCTTGTGAAACATTTACAAATGCCCTGTATGGTCAATTCACTGCTGCTGCCAAAGCAGAAAAAACCAATCTGAAGTGTAAGTAAAATATTCTCTGAAATGTTGCCCCGGTTGTTATGCCGGGGTAACAATAAACAACTGTTTGAGAAAATTTTCAAAACTTTTAAGGGTCAGTTTCTTCGATCTGTATGCGATATACATATCAGGCCGGATAATATAACAACCGGCTTTGCTTATACCAAGCCGTTTGTATAACGGTTTTGTCCCTGAATCAAAAGGCATGAATTCGGTGGATAACCAATTACTGTATTTTCGGGCATAAACCATAAACTCCACCGGTATGGAATATCTGGAAAAAAGAAAGCAGTGAAAGGTCGTGCCTTTAACCATATCCTGGATATTCATCTCAAGACCATTCAGGTCAAATACAATACAGGGAAGTCTGTCCCCCGGCCTGGGTGCTCCCATCCTGAATGACCCCTGTGAACCATTTGAGGATAGGGAGCTATTGCGGTAATGAATTCCAATTTCTGATATTCCCTTAAAAAGATATCGCGACAAAAGTTTTTGCCTTTCAATGACCGGAAATATGAGTTTAAGCAAAAGGGGAGCCACATGAAGACGGATTTTTTTGTCGATATAGCCATTGCCTGTCACCATACGGAACAAATGGTCGGTTGATTTTACCATATTTATAGCCAATGGTTGCCGTTCCTTTTGATAGGATCCAAGAAGAGATTCATCCGCATAACCCTTCAATACCATGGAAAGTTTCCATGCCAGGTTATATGCGTCCTGCATGCCGGTATTCATGCCCTGTGCGCCTACCGGACTAAATACATGGGCAGCATCGCCAATCATGAAGCATCGTTTATATTTGAAGGCTCCGGCAAATTGCTGATGAGAATGAAAGATTGAAAACCATTCCGGTTCATGCAATTTTATTTTTAGCTGGTTTCTTAAAGCAAATTTTGGTTCGATGTCGCCGAAAACAATTTCCTCCCTGGATGAAATCTCCCGCGGTATGGTACCATCAACCCTCCATCTGCCCCCTATCAAAGGGAATATTCCTGCACTGGAATTTTCGGTAAAAGAAAAGCAGATCTCATCCGTGGGAAGATCAATATCCGCTTTCCCATCAAAAACAAACAGCGAAAGCCGGTATGTTTTACCACGAAAAGGAATTTTCAGTTGATCCCTGATAAAACTGTGACTCCCGTCCGCAGCTATAATATATTTTGATTTTGCGATTACACTTTTACCAGTGGGTAATCTGAGTATATTGGTGCAACCTTCATCATATTGTGAAAAGCCGGTCAATTCGGTTTTTCTTTCTACCGAATGACCGTATGCATGAAGAAAGTCAAGCAGCAATTGTTCTGTCCTGGATTGCTCCAAAAGGAGTAAACCCGGAAATTTGGTCAGCTTGCTTCCCATTTTTTTTAAAACCAGGCCAAATGGTTTGTTCCCATTAAAAACGAGATTGATTTTATGGGCCAAAATTCCCTGGCTGATAGCCCGATCCGCAATTCCCATCTGGTCAAAAATTTCAAGGCTTCTTGCATGAATTATCAATGCACCTGATCCGGTAATATGCTGATCGTTCTTGTCAATAATCCGGAATGGAATATTCCTGATTGCCAGCTGGCACGCCATCATTAATCCGGGAGGACCGGCACCCACGATCAGCACCTGCGTATTGGATGTAACTTTCCCCACAGGACAATTATTATATTTAAGAAAACAATATCAGTTTAAAGAAGTGCAATGACCAAAAACCGGAAAGCCCATTTGCGGCTAATAGAATAGTTTAAAATGTGCGCCCGGTTCAAAAAAGATTTCAATTCATCTTCCGTAAATCCACGTAATACGGAAACAGGCCCATCATGCCGCGACAGTTCCGACCCGTTTAAAAGGGAGGTAAAAGCTTTCACGGCACACCAGGCCAGGCGTGTTCGCCGTAAATCGTTAATGATAAATCCTACCTGGGCCCTGGTTTTCAATAACCGGATCAATTCAACTAATTCTGTATCTGTAAGATGATGGCAAAATAATGAACAGTGAATGATATCAATGTTTTCCGCTGTTTGTAAAAAAGATTTGTAATCGTTTTGTACGCCCGTAATTTCTGAATATCCACGGCAATGATGATTTAAGAATCCGATGGCGTATTCATTGATGTCAATTCCGGTAAGCCTCACCTTGTAACCGCTCTTTCTTGCCCATCGGGCAATGCGTTTCAGCGAATCACCGCTTCCGCACCCCAGGTCGGCAATATGGTATGGCTTGTCTTTTATTCGCACGAGCTGTTTAATTCCCTGCAGGGTAATTTTATGACCACCCAGAGTCCTGTTCAGGAAATCAAGTTCCCTCAGATTTTGAATCAGAAGCTTTTTTGAAATGAGGGGTCCATCCATCATTTCTTTTTGGCCGGACCGATATTTGATTTCAGGCAACATAAGTAAACAATGCTGAATCAATTGTAAGGCCCGGACCAAAGCCAACAGAGAAAATTTTTTCGCCGGATTTGGGTTGTGCCTGCAAAATCTCATTCATAACAAATAAAACAGTGGGCGATGACATATTCCCATATTCCTTTAATACATCATAAGAAGGACGGAGATTTTCATGTTCAAGCTGTAATTTCTTTTTGAATATGTCAAGGATCTTTTTACCACCGGGATGGATCGCCCACTTATTAATCATTTCCTGATTAAAATGAAGTTTTTCTCCGGCATTTCTCATAAATTCATTGGCCACGGTGCCAATAAATTCAGGTAATTCCGCATCCAGGATCATTTCAAAATTAACCGGTGTAATATTCCATCCCATTAAATCCTTTGCATTGTCATATAATACAGAATAAAATCCATCAATTGTCAAACCCTTGAAACCATGGTCCCTTGCGAAGGATTCGGAAGTGATCAATACAGCTGCGGCACCATCTCCAAAAATTGTATTGGATAAAAGATTGTCATTGTTGTTTTTGGGCTGAAAATGAAGTGTGCAAAGTTCAACACAAACGATCAGGATCCGCGCGTTCTCTTCCACACGGGCAATCATGTCAGCTATCTTTAAGGCATGGAAGGCCGCATTGCATCCAAGAAAATTTACGGCGGTCCTGAAAATATCGGACGGAAGTCCCAACTTTCCAATTAACCCGGCATCAATGCCGGGAGCATAAAGGCCCGTACAGGTAACTGTGATCAGATGTGTTACTTTAAAATCAGCAATTGAAGTATCCAGTTTTTCAAATGAATTGTGAATGGCACAGATTGATAGCAATACAGCGTTTTCTATAAAGGCATTCAACCTGTCTTTTACTTCCGGAATTTCACAACCGCGCTGGAAAAGCCTGCCTTCCCCATCGTTGACCATAAAATCGGGAACCGAAGAATACCGCTTTTCGATTCCGCTGCGGGAAAAAAGGACATTTAATTTGCGCAAAGCAGTTTCATCTGTATAGGCACCTTGCATAAAATCCAGTATTTTGGTTTGCTTCAAACCAAACTGCGGTACGGCTGTTCCGATGGAAATAATTCTGCTCATTTTCTTAAAACCATGACCAATGATGATTTAATACCAGAACAAAAAAATAGGAGTTCATGCAGCAGGAATTGATGATATTCATGCGCATGGTATTTTCATAACTGGCATGTTCCGTATTTCGCCTGACCTTGTTGAACCAGGCAGTTAGTGCCCATACCACCGGAAAAACAAAGAGCAGGAAGAGTAACATTTCAATATGCTGGTTATTCAGTCTGAAATAGTAATAAAGCAAAATGGCAGCCAGACCAAACAGGGCGGATGAAAACAGGAAGGTTCCATTATAACCCAGTTTATAGCTAATTGAAATCACACCGTCGTTTTTATCTGCCTCGTGCTGGTAGATCTGGGTGAGGGGATAGGCACTTCCCAGAAACAGGCTTGATAGCAGCATGCAAATCAGGTTGTTCATTGTAAAGAAGTCATGAGGTGAAAAAACTGAAATAGCGGAGGCCGATATTAGATAAACAAAACCTCCCTGAAATATGAATACGGTCAAAAAGCCCGGAACAGGATATTTTTTAAGGCGTATTCTGCGGTAACTGTAGGCCCGCGACATAAGAACAAATACAAGGACAAACAGCGAAAAGTAAACCGAAATAAATAGTCCGCATAATATCCCGCTTACATCAAATGCCACAGTCACATAATACAGGTTCGCGGTAACTTTAGGCGGGTATTTCAAGCCGCCTATGCTGGTCTCATCACGATCCTGGTAGCTATTGTAACCATTGCTGGATGGAAAGATCAATACATGTAAAATAAGAAAGGCAAGGATTGTATTGCCCCATTGGATTTCTGTTGCCTGGCTCAATGCAAATAAAAATACAGGCATCAGGAAAAAAGAAAACGGAAAACGAAGATGTTTTACAGTACTTGTATCCAACCATCTTAAAAAGGGAGGCTTTGCCATAATTCCCTGCATAAAACTGATTTGTATTTCTTCTCTTGCAGATACGGCTTCCTGCGAATTAACCGGATTGTTTCTGACAGGATAAACAATCCGCTGAATGGTATTGTTTAATTACGCGAATAGACACAGATTTTTTCCCGCAGGATCTGTGTGGGTAATATTTCGGGATCATTGGGGAAATATGGGATTACAAGCGGGCAAGCTCCCTGAAAAGTTCTTTTTGTTTTGCGGTGAGATTGGTAGGAATTTTAACGGAATAGGTAATATAGAGATCTCCAAATTGACCCTTGTTCTTATAAGCCGGAAACCCCTTGTTTTTTAGTTTCACATTCGTCCCGTTCTGGGTTTCGGGCTGGACCTTCACCTTTACTTTCCCGCTGAGGGTATCAACGGTGATTTCACCACCCAAAACGGCAGTATATAAATCGAGGTCAACGGTTGTATACAGATTATTTCCCTGTCGCTTAAACCGGGGATGATCGGCAATGATGAAAGTAATATACAGATCACCATTGGATGCACCGTTGATTCCCGGGCCTCCATGACCTGTGATCTTAATTGTCTGACCATTTTCAATTCCTGCCGGAATGGTGATCCGGATGTTCTTGCCGTTAACAGTTAATGTCTTCTGGTGAGTTTCAAATGCATCAGACAGGTCAAGCTGCAATTGGGCAGTATAATCTTCCCCCCTGACCCTCATCTGCCGGCCCCTGGTTCTGCTTTCAAATCCGCTGCCAAACATGGATTCGAAAAAATCGGAAAACCCTTCAAAATCCCCGGCATCTGAAAATCTCCGTCCCCGTTTTCCGGAAGTTTGTTCCTGGTAATGACCGGCATTTTGAAATTGCTCTGCATGCTGCCAGTCCTTTCCATACTGATCATATTTTTTGCGCTTAACAGGATCGCTCAACACCTCATGCGCTTCATTGATCTGCTGAAAATTGGCCTTGGCACTATGATCATTCGGATTTAAATCGGGATGATATTTTCGGGCTAATTTCCGGTAAGCATTTTTTACATCCTGCTGGCTGGCATTTTTGTCAATTCCAAGAACCTTATAATAGTCGATAAACATGGGTGCGATAATGAATCATCAAATTTATGAATCATTTTTATATTTTGCGACCGTCATTCGGGCAATCAAATAGCTAACCGTTGATTCCGCACCCTGGTTGATATTCACATGCGTTTCCTCCAATCCGTCATAGCATCCGCCTGTGCATGGGTTATACACAATATGATGCAGCCGGTTATTTCCTGAAAACCAGCTGAACGCAGTGGTCATCTTTCGAAGATATTCATGATCATACAGTGCGTCATAAAACTGGCTCAATGTGATAATGGTATAGGCTACATCGATGGGCTGTTCACCGTATTTTGCCGGTTCTTCACCCTTTATGAGCCAACTTTTGTTGGAGATGACTTTTATTTCCCTGTCAGTGAAAATTTTGGACAGCAAAAAATCAAATGATTGTACAGCTATATTTTTATACTGCACATCGCCTGTCATCTGCCATGCACACATTATAGCCTCAGGCAGAACACTGTTTGCATAAGTGAGATAACTTTCATACCATTGCCAGTTCTCAGATGATTCATGTTTATACATTTGAACCAACCTGTTGGCCAGAGTTAAGGCAATGGATTTATGCAGTTCAAGTTTGCCCTGGGAATAAGCATAAGTCAATCCTTTAATGATAAAGGCCATGGCCCTTGTGGAATAAATGTTTTCAATATGCTGTAATGCTTTTTGCAGAATATTCCATGCCGTGATGATTAACTTGGCAGGCAAAGATGATTTCTTTGAGATGATAAATCCCAAAGCCCATATGGCCCTTCCATTGGCGTCGTCGAGGTTTATACTGTTCTGATCGGTAAATTTTTTATCCTTATCGACATAATTCAGGAAATTACCTTCGGGTTGCTGGCAAAACCTTATGAAATTGAGATACTTACGAATTCGGGTTAAATCGGTAAAAATTCCCGATGATTCATAATGCATACATACAGCAATTAATGCCCTGGCATTATCATCGAGCGTATACCCCGATTCAATATCCGGATGATTTGTATTCGCAAACTGCACAATTCCCACATCCGTAGTCATGTTCTGCAGATGATTCAGTGTTAGCGGGGGGAGATTATAATTCAGTGAAATCTTCGCAGAGGGAACCTTTTCAAGAAGAAGTGCATGGGCGATGGCTGAATTTTCCCAGCTCGTGGAGGTTATTTTCTGTAGAGAACTGACTGTGATCTTCGTTCGCAATACCTCGTCGTTTAAAAGACGGATCACCGCAGTTTCAAGTTGTTTTGAATTCCTGAAGTCAATGATAATTCCGGCATCGTCGCCAAGCACTTCCTTTGCATGAGGTATGGGAGTTGAAATAATGGGGCAACCGCAACTCATGGCATAGGAAAAGGTACCACTTACTGCCTGATTCGGATCATTGGTGGTAAAAATGTAAATATCTGTAAGTTGCAGGTATTCGAGCAATTCTGGCAAGGCCAGGTAACTGTTTATGAATTTAACATGATCGGTAAGATTATTCGATTTCACCCGGGCTTCCAGACCTTCCCGATAATGTTCTCCCTCAGATTTTACCACTTCGGGATGGGTTTTACCAATAACCAGAAAGATCACGTCAGGATTAATCTTGACAATGGCAGGCAAGGCATCCAGGGTTGTCTCTATATTTTTTCCGGAACTGAGCAATCCAAATGTGGTAAGTACTTTTCGGCCTGCCAGCCCATATTTTTGCTTTAGCGATTCCCTGCTTAAATGAGCAACCAGGTGGGTACCATGAGCAATTACCGAAGTTTTTTGTTCCGATACTCCATAATCACTTTTCAAAATGGCGGCTGCATTATGTGTCATTACAATAATTGATTTTGATATGGCCGCCATACTGATGACTTCTTTCCTCAGTTTTTCGTCCGGATTGGGAAGTACTGTATGAAATTCGAGTACAACGGGTTTATTGAGTTCATACATAAACTGCTGGAATGCTTCAACCTGGTTTCGGAAGAATCCAAACTCATGTTGAACCACCACCATTTTAATTTTACTGTTTTCATTGATTAACCGGGCCAGCCGGGAATATTCCCATCCATTGGAAGTGTTCAGCCTGAATTTTACTTCAGGCGGATAGTTATACCTGGACTGACCCGTTTCCAGAGCACACACCTGGATTGAAAAAGAGCTTCCGAATTTTTCTGATAAAGCCCTGATCAGATCCTGGGAATACGTGGCAATTCCACAAACCCGTGGAGGAAAAGAGCAGATAAATAATATTTCAGGTATAGCCTTTTCAACAGATGTGCCTTTGATTTGTACTTTTTGATTGCGGGTTTCTGTGTGGTTGGATTTAACCCTTATATATTGTTGCAAATCAGTAGACTTATCTAAAGATCGTTTGCTTATATCATTTTTCATTTTCTCGCTTATTTAATGTCAGTTCCTTCAACAAAGCAGAAAAACTCACCGATGCACACGCAATCCGCTCATCAGCAGCGCCATAGTATATATATAATCTGTCACCGAATAAACTGGTCCCGGTGGGAAAAACTACATTATTGACTTCACCATTGCATTCCCAGTCAAAATCGGGTGAAAACAATGGATATGGCAGGCGGGCAATTTCTTTCAAAGGATTGTTCAGATCCAGCAATGCAGCACTGGCTGAGTAAATCCTTCCCTTATTCTTTTCATGAACTCCATGATATATAAATAACCATCCATCTTTTGTTTCTATTGGCGGACATCCCCCGCCGATGTGGGCTGATTCATGTTTATAAACAGGATCCATTACAATATGTTCCTGCAGATTGAGAAAATATTCATCCCAGAAGCCTGGTGTTAAGTCTTCTAAGCTGTCAATAAAAACAATCTGAATACCGGGCCTGATCCTGTGAAAAAATACGAGCTTCCCACCCAATTTTTTTGGAAAAAAAATTACATTTTTATCCCAAAGCATCATTTTTTTATCCGGATCTCTTTTCTGGTAGTAAAACTTATGATTACGATAGTAATTTTCATTTACCCTTCCTGCCGGTTCGGCAGCCAAAAAAATAAACTCGGCATACGTGATGGGAGGTACTACCATACCATTTTTTTTAAAATGTATCATGTCAGTTGAGGTAGCTACGGCACCCCTGGCACTAATTCCATCATAACCGGTATATGACATGTAAAAAGTATCGTCTATTTTCACAATACGCGGATCCTCCACGCCCCTCGATTCAAAATCCAATTCCGGTACCATCAGCGGACGCTGCCATCTTTCCACAACGGTCAGCGGACCATTCAACCTGCAATACCCGATGGTTGAATGATTTCCCTTACGGACAGCCCTGTAATAAAGATGAACTGTATTGCCATCCTGGTAAACAGTTGGGTTTAATATATTTTCATTTTCGAATCTGAGATGGGTTTTTTCCAACAAAATGCCTTCTTTTGTCACTTCTAACATGTGTATGGTATAATGGAATTTATCCGGAACACATTTGTGTACCTGAATGTAAAGGTCACTACGCGGGAGACAAAAAGTATTACATAACTTTTAAAAAAACTTGCATTATTCACACATTCCGCGAATGCCAAGGAACAGAGATATTATATTACGCGGCCGGGTTCACGAACTGCATGCTCTGCAGGAGCTGTTTTCCCATGGAATACATCGGAATACACCTTGGTAAATTCAGCGCCAAAAAATACGATCATGGAGGTATAGGATGTCCACAATAAGATCAGGATAATTGAGCCTGCTGCACCATATCCTGATCCGGGATTAGCTTTTCCAAAATAAATGCCCAGTGCGGCCTTGCCCAGAATAAAAAGCAGGGATGTAACAATTGCACCAACCCATACGGCTGACCATTTGATTTTGGCATCAGGTAAAAATTTAAACATCAGTGCAAACACTGCCGAGATAATTGCCAGGGTAAACAGGAAATTGAAAACCTTCAATATAATGAGCAATGAATCCGACCAATAGGTCTCTATCCAATTACCCAACGCAGAAATCACTGAGGATATTACCAGTGAAATCAACAACAAAAAAGCAATAGACAGGATTAAACCAAAAGAAAACAATCGTGTTCTGACGAATCTCCAAATGCCCGATTTCCGGGGCGCACTTTTTACTTCCCAAATGATATTCAGGCTTTTCTGGAGTGCGACAAAAATTCCGACAGCACCAATTAAAATGACGAGTACACCCAGGATAGAAGCCCATACAGAATCTTTTGTCGCTGATGCCGACTCTACCATCTGCTGAACCTGATCGGCCGTGTTTTTTCCCATGGCACCTGTAATTTCCTGGTGCAAACGGTCACTGATTGTATCGGTACCGAAAAAATAACCGACCAGGGTGATCACCATTACCAATAACCCCGGCAAGGCAAAGATTGCACTATAGGCTACCACTGCACCTTCACGAAAAGGATCGTGCGCATTCCATTTTTTAAAAGTGGTTTTTAATAAGGCCGGCAGGCTTCGAAAGAAATTGTTTTTTTTCATATCAAAGCGTAATTCGATCCAGGTATCTTTTCACGGGCGATTTATTATCCAGTTCATTCATATCAAGATATGCTTCCATCAATTGTTCAGGAATGTCGCCCTCATAATCGATCTTATAGAAGGAAAATCCGTCAAATGGCACGGTAGCCTCACTCCGGCCAATTCTGATGCGTTTGTCAATCCCGTCTTCCTTAAAGTAAGAACGGAATTTTGTTACCCTGTTTTTTTGGAGTGTTGCATACTGTGCATCCACAATTTTTTCGGTTTGCTGCAATATCTGAACACTGTCCAATCCCTCCTTCTTTCCTACAAAGACCTTGCATTTATCCTGTATGGAGAATATGGTCGTGGTATCAAGCTGCTTATTAAGGTATCGCATAAATTGCGATTCCTTAACTGACATTTTATCCACGGCAATTGAATCATCTATGCTGTAAGCGGAAGCATCTTTATGTTGCGTGGCAAGAAAATATTTCTTTTTGGCCTCATAAAAGAGAATGTATTCTTTTTCCTTTTCCTCATAGCTTAAGGGTGTAATTGAAATGGAAGCTTCGGGATTATCCTGCAGGAAATCATTTATTTTTTTCAGAAACCTTTCCTGCTGCTCGCTTAAGTTGGTCTGGCGAGGCATCCATTTTACGGCCAGAAAATTTTCGAGTTCGTTGTTTACGTGATCAACTTCAACCACATAGGGAAGAGAGACGGGTTTAACAAAAATATTTGCCAATACGTCCGTCACTACATCCCAGAGAACAAATTTTGGATCATTCAGATCTCCCTTGATTGGAATCTGATAATCCACTAGATTGTCCCGCTCACGCACAAACGCCAGTATGAGCGGCAGCGGTACCTTTTTTTCCTGCCGCCTGGTCATGTTTCTTGTAATATGGGGATCGTTCAGCACAATGTGATTCTCACTGTCGATCTTTCCGTTCCGTACCTTCCATTTGCCGTTAAACTCGAGCGTTCCCCTGTCCAATGGAAAAGAAGTATAGGTGATCACATAGGGATTAAACATGGGGAGCGGCAAATTACTTATCTTGTAATTTAAGTCGAAATCATCCGAGTCACGCGGATTGACATTTATGGCTACCGATACATTGCCATAGGGTTTTAACCTGGTTTTAAGATGTAAATCCACTTGTTCTCTGCTTTTATCAATCGAATCCGCCACGAAATTGAATGGACTCATTGCCAGTACAAATTTTTCATTCAGCGAGTAATCCCTGAAATGAAAATCCCCCTCATAAATGCCTACCTTGTTTATGTTGTAATCACTCCTGAAGAAATTGTGAGACAGAAGCTTTATATAGTTTGCCAACTCAATGATCAGATTAAATTTCTCTTCCTGTTCCCGGGCAGCCTCCTTTATACCGGACCCTTTTTTACCGAACATCCGCTGAATATTATCTAGGTAGTCATAGCGTTCATACGCCAAATAGGGCTTTACCAGGATCACGGAGTCGAAAGTATAGGTCTTGCCCGGACTCAGATCTTTTATGCTGAGTATCAATTTACTGAATGAGACATAATCATTTTCCTCCGATTTTCCAAAATGAAAATCATTCAAATAGATGAGCCCCCGGACATTCAAATCCTGCTTATCCTTCATATTACCAGATACCTTTAAATCAGCGTCAAGATTCGCCCTGAATGTTCCATAACTGGCCATATCACGCATATATTGCTGGATAAACCGGAGGTCGTATTTTTTTATCGCAATATTTAACCGGTAAGTGTGATCATTCAGATTTTGGGTATAATCCCCTTTCATCTCGCCTGGCGCGGGCCCTGAAAGAAATGAAAATGCTGCTTTGACACTGTCTGAATCCCATTTTAGTCCTTCGCTTTCTATATTTACCTTACGGATATGATACTTCACCGGAATGGATTGCTCCCAGTAATGGAATTCCCCATTGGTGATTTTT
>Ga0105092_10001005_pt1 | contig 14951 bp, 6 predicted proteins | sample PPLLak2March2015_FD_87021 | JGI IMG/M metagenome (GOLD analysis project Ga0105092, IMG submission 87021) | Freshwater sediment microbial communities from Prairie Pothole Lake near Jamestown, North Dakota, USA - PPLs Lake P7 Core (1) Depth... | ecosystem: Environmental > Aquatic > Freshwater >... | reverse complement strand
CCGCGGCTTAAGAGGTTCCTCAATTCGCTCCCTCCCCAATTGGCTCCTCGTCTCTGCGTTCTGGACTCTCCTGACTCTTCTGGTCAGCGGCCAGGCCCTCGTCAGCCTTCTTTTGAGCACCACTCCCCGCTCTCTAAGGGACGCGCTTCTTAACCCGGTCCCTCCGCCCTGGCTGAATCCGGTTGTCTGGTCAACCATCTGGCTGGTCTGGATCGGCACGACCCCGCTGGTCGTCGTTCTCGCGCGCAGGTGGCCGATCGAGCGGGACCGCTTGTTCCGGCGGGTTCTCGCTCACACTGGACTGGCGCTGACTGCGGCCCTTGTTCAGAGCTTCATCCAAAGCGTCCTCATCCACCTGATCTGGATCGGAATGGGCAGGCCGCTGCCGTATTCATTCTGGATCTCGAAGACAGCCGGGCAAGCGCACGTGAATTTCCTGGTTTATTGGCTGATTCTTGGCACCGCCCTGGCCCTTGACTACTACTCGCGGTTTCGCGCCAGCCAAATCGAGGCGACCGAGCTGCGGATCCGGGCGGCCGAGCTTGCAGGTGAAGTGGCGAAAGCACAATTGCAGGCACTCAAAGCTCAAATCAGCCCGCATTTTCTCTTCAACGCGCACCATGCGGTGGTCGGTTTGATTCTCAAGAACGAGAACGAGAAAGCCGTAGAAATGCTGGTCAAACTCGGGCAGCTCCTGCGTGCCAGCATTTCTTCCCGCTCCGATGAAATCTCGCTTGCCGAAGAGCTGGAATATGTCCGCCTGTATCTGAGCATCCAGGAGCTGCGCTTTCCGGACCGCCTCCGGTTTGCCCTGGATGTTCAGCCGGGGATCACGAGCGCCGCAGTGCCCTGCCTCCTCACGCAGCCGCTGGTGGAAAACTGCGTCAAGCACGGGGTGGAAAAATCGGCCGTCTCCAACCTGATCCAACTGCGGGCGTTTCGCCAGAACGGCCACCTGATCGTGGAAGTCGAGGACGACGGGCCGGGAATCTCCGATTTTGACCAGCCTCAGGACAGCCCCGGCACCGGGATTCGAAATGTGCGGACTCGGCTGGAAAAGCTATACGGAACGGACCAAGCCTTCCGGTTTTCGACAGCGCCGGGAGGCGGCCTGCTGGTCCACATAGAACTACCTCTTAAATATGTCGGCCCGGAGATTCGAGAAAAAGCAGGTTATGGCAACCAGGGTTTTGATCGTTGATGACGAGGCGCTCGCACGCGATGTTGTTCGCCACTATCTCGGCAAGTGGCCAGATGTCGAGATTGTCGGCGAGTGTGCGACCGGGGCAAATGCTCTTCGTGACATTCAGCGGCTTAAGCCCGACCTTGTCTTCCTCGACATTCAGATGCCCGAGCTCGGCGGCTTGGCCGTCCTCGAGCGGTTGCCCGCGGAGTCGCGTCCTCTGATCGTTTTCGTCACGGCCTACGATGAATACGCCATCCGCGCCTTTGACGCCCAGGCGCTCGATTACCTCCTCAAGCCTTTTGACCAGGCGAGATTCGACCGGGCGATGAGACGCGCGCTGGAAGAGATCCGGCACTTCCACAGCTGCCGGGTGGCCGAGGGGATCCGCGAGCTCCTCGACCAGGATTCCCGCTTGCCCAATGATTCGCGACGCCCGTCCCGGCTGGGCGTGAAAGACCGTTCAAAAACCGTCCTGTTGAAGGTTGACGAGATCGACTGGATCCAGGCGGCACGAGATTATGTTTCGGTGCATTCCGGCGGGCGGAGTTACCTGGTCGACCAGAGCCTGACGATGCTTGAAAAGCAACTTGATCCGGCGGTCTTTCAGCGAATTCACCGGTCCACCATCGTAAATCTGGAACGGATTAAGGAGTTGCAGACGCACAACAACGGCGAGTATTTCGCGGTCCTTGAGGACGGCTCCCGCCTCAAAGTCAGCCGGACTTACAGCGCGAAACTGGCAGCGGTGCTGAATGTGAAGTAGGCACCACCGGATTCAGCGCCGTTTTTTTTGGAGTGCGGTGCCAACGAGAGGCCGACGCTTTATCAGGTCTCGAGGCGACACCGCTTTGGTATGTGCAACATTGTGCCAAGCCGCCAGGATGTTGCACCAAAAAACGGTGTCGCCTCGAGACCTGATAAAGCGTCGGCCTCTCGTGGCCGCCGCACTCCAAAAAAACCGGCGCTGAATCCGGTGGTCACCTACCCCAAATTCTGTCTGCGAACCGCCCCACCGCTCCCTCCACTCGGCTCGTCGACGGAAAGACTCGGCTCGCAGAGGAACTGTTCCGCCGCTCTGATCCAGGCCCTATCCTGTTACGGGGCTGGTCATGATGGAGAAACAGAAATGGTTAGCAGGAAAGCAGCTCTCACTCTGGTGGTATGGTCCCTGACCGTTTGCGTGGGCCTTTGCCAGTACCCCTCGGTGTTCTTCCCTCAGTTCGTTCAGGGCGGCGGTATCGCCAGCGAATTGATCATCACGAATCCAGGAGACGCCAGCCAAAACGGAACGATCAATTTCTTCGACGACTCCGGCCAGCCGCTCGGCGTACAAATCGGCGGCGAGACCGTCTCATCCTGGTCTTTCTCACTTCCTCCCGGCGGCCTGGCCCGACTGAAAACCGGTGCAAACGGCCCGGTGAAGGCAGGATATGCGGAAATCCCTTTTCCCGAGTCTGAGCCGACGGTGAACAGCGCACTGATCTACAACCTGGCTGGCCAGGTATCCGTGGCGGGCAGTCAGCCTTCCAACGCCTGCCATCTCTATGTCGAGAGGACTTCAAGCTACAACTCGGGTATTGCGGTGGTAAATCCCGGTTCGCAGGCGCTCGACGTCGACCTTCTCCTCGTGGATCAAAACGGAATCCCGCGTGCGGAGCGCAAATTAACGCTCGCACCGAAAGCGCATCTGGCGCAGTTTGTCGACGAGATGTTTCCAGGACTGGACTCCGAGTTTTTCGGCACTCTCAACGCTGTTTCTACAGCAGGATTTTCGGTAGTCGGCCTCCGGCAGAACCGGGCCGACGGGAGCCTGGCCGTTCTGGCGGGCGGTCGGGGAGCTTTCGGTACGGAGAGACGCTGGCTCCAGGCGACGGAGCATGCCGACTTCTCGCCTCGACTCGGTCACGAGATGATCACTTTTCATGGTAAAGCCTGGGTTATAGGCGGAAAGGTCGGGCCTCAGCCGCCGGACAATGGCAAAGATGTCTGGTGCTCTGACGATGCGATTCACTGGAGCCTGGCGACCGACTCCCCCGCTTTCCCGAAGCGCGCTTACCCCGAGGCTACCGTTTTCAGTGACAAGCTCTGGATTGTCGGGGGACGGTGGGAGCCCGGCGTAGAACTTGCCGACGCGTGGTACTCAGCAGACGGTCTGACCTGGCAGGCAGCAACCGAGACGGCGGAGTTTGGACCGCGATGGCTCCACTGCCTCGTCGCTTTCCAAGGACGGCTCTGGGTCATTGCCGGCTCCAGAACCGCGGGTGCCGGCAGTGGGTTCTTTGACGATGTCTGGTCATCCGCCGACGGAGCTCACTGGCAGCGCGAAACCGCCCATGCCGGATTCTCACCGCGCTCAGCCGCCCAAGCGGTTGTTTTCAAAGACAAGATCTGGGTCATAGGCGGCGGGCAGGGGCAGTCGACAGGCAATCTGAGTGATGTCTGGAGCTCAGCGGATGGGGTGAACTGGACGCTCGTCACCGCGGACGCCGGTTTCGCCGGTCGACACGGGCTCCGCGCCGTCGTCTGGGATGATGCGATCTGGGTGACCGCCGGAGTCACGAACGGCGGCTATGGAAACGAATTTTTCATGAACGACCTGTGGAAATCGACCGATGGCGAGCACTGGACGGCCGTTCAGACAACCGCCCGGTATCCGGGGCGCATGGCGCCCGACCTTCTTCTCTTCGGCAACCGTCTCTGGCTGACAGGCGGCACCCGCTTTAATGCTCAAGGCAGCTTCGACTCGCTAAATGACGTGTGGTACTTGTTCTGACGGGGAATTAGCGCGTTCTTTTGAAGTGCGGAGGCAACGAGAGGCCGGCGCTTTATCAGGCCTCTCGTTGCCTCCGCACTCCAAAAGAACCAGTGGTAGAATCTGCCCGTGGAATGGCGGCGGGCCCCGGTTCTGCTCCTGGCAATCTCGGCCGTGTTTATCGGTTCGGCCCACCTGTCTGCCGCCGCAAGTCGCCTGCCGGTTCAGCTCGTCGTGGATGAATGGCTGGTTAAAGACGGCCTGCCCCCAGGCGGTATCCGCTCGATTGTTCAGACGCCGGACGGATACCTCTGGCTGGCAAGCTCGGGCGGGCTGGTTCGTTTCGATGGGGTTCGTTTCTCTCCATCCCCGGAATTGCAGAAGGCACTCGGAAGCGATATGGTCGTCGCGAGCGCGCTTCTGCTGAGTCGTGACGGCGCCCTTTGGGTCGCCGGACAGGGATTTCTAGCTCGCCTCAAAGACGGACAATGTTCTATCTTCAAGGGGGAAATCGTCATCTCCTGCCTGGAGGAGAGTGCCGACGGCAGTATCTGGATCGGCCTGAACTGGGCGGGGTTGCGTCGTTTCAAGGACGGCCGGTTCATCAACTACCCTTCTGTAACCGGTCTCATAAGGGCGATTCATGAAGATCGGCAAGGCAACGTCTGGCTGGGCGGAATTTGGGACGGACTGTATCGGCTGAACCAAAACGGCCTCGCAGGCTACACGACCAGGGACGGCCTGCACGATCCCCATATTAACGCCATTCTGGAAGATCACAGCGGGAATCTCTGGGTGGCGACCCGGCGTGGTTTGAATCGCTTCACCAATGGGAAATTTGTAGCTGTCGGAATTCGGGAGAGTGTGTCCTCCTTGTGGGAAGACCGGAAGGGAGATTTATGGGTGGGCAAGTCCCCCGGTTCGATAAGCCGTGTTGGTGCGGGGGGAATCGAGACCGTTCCCGAGATGGACCGATCCGACAATGACATTAACTGCCTCTACGAAGACCGGGAAGGCAGTATCTGGGTCGGCACAAACGACGGCCTGAGTCGACTGCGAAAGAGCCGGTTCAGACTTTTCACGACTCGAGAGGGCCTGGCCCACAACAAGGCCGCAGGGATTATCGAGGGACAGGATGGCACCGTCTGGGTATTTTCGGACGGCGGGGGGCTTTCGGCGATCAGGGATGGAAAGATACGCGTGTTCACCAGCAGCGACGGGCTCGCGAGCAACTTCGGAGGATCCCTTTTTGAAAGCCGCGATGGAAGCATCTGGGCGGGAACCGCAAACGGTCTAAGCCGGGTCCGGAATGGGAGAATAAAGTCGTTCAGCACCGGTTTGCTCGCCCATCGGTACGTCTCGGCGATTTTCGAAGACGACGAAAGCCTTGTAATAGCCATTCCGACCCTCGGCCTGTTCAGGTTTAGTGAAGGCCGCCTGCGTCCCTACTTGCCGGATCAGATCGGCGATTCTCCTTTTATTTATCAGGCTTACCGTGCCAGGGACGGAACGATCTGGCTGGCTACCGGGGCAGGCTTGATCAGTATCAGGGGGCAGCAGTGCATCTTCCTGACTCATGAGGACGGCCTGCTTGACAACAATGTACAGTCGGTCGGGGAGGATCTCGACGGCACACTCTGGCTCGCAAGCGCGAAAACAGGCGTCGCTTGCCTGAAAGACGGGCGCGTCTGGACCCTTACGATGAAGGAAGGGCTTTACGACGATCGGGTCGCCAGGATTCTGCCCGACCAGGAAGGAAACCTCTGGATGGCCTGCCCGCGCGGAGTCTTCCGGGTCGCCAAGAGACAGATCGAGGCTTATTTGAACGGCCGGGTTGCGAAAATAGATTCGGTCGCTTACGGAACGACAGACGGGATGAAGAGCAGCGAGTGCAGCTACGGCGCACAGCCCCCCGGCTGCCGGACACGCGACGGGCTCCTCTGGTTTCCGACGACCCGCGGCGTCGTTGCGGTGGATCCGGGTGAGACAAACATCAACTTTCTGCCACCCCCAGTCGCAATCGAACAGCTCGTCGTCGACGATGATGAACTGTCGCCGACCGAGAACCTGGAACTGCCACCAGGCAGGCGGAGAATCGAGTTTCACTTTACGGCGCTGAGCCTCCTCGTCCCCGAAAAGGTCCAGTTCAAATACCGCTTGGAAGGCTTCGACCAGGGATGGCTTTCCGCTGGAAGCCAGCGCGCCGCGTATTACACGAACGTCCCTCCCGGCCGTTATCGCTTCCGGGTCATTGCCTCAAACAATGACGGGATCTGGAACCAGGCCGGCGCCTCCTTCACGCTCCGCCTGAAGCCCTACTTTTACCAGACTCCGTATTTTGTAGGGTTTGTGCTCGCTGTTCTGGCCTTAGCGGCCGGCGGGGTGTACCGGCTGCGCATGTTCGAGCTCAAGAAGCGGTACCAGGCCGTACTGGAGGAGCGCAACCGGATTGCGCGGGACATGCACGATACCTTCGCTCAAAACCTGGGCGGCGTCGCACTTCAGCTCGACTCGATCAAGATGCAGTTCAACGATATCCCTCCGCTGCTCCTGAAGAAGCTGGACCAGACGAGCCAGATGATCCGCTACAGCCTGGCCGAGGCCTATCGAGCCGTCAGGGATTTGCGGGCCAACATCCTCGAGACGCGTGACCTGGCAGAAGCATTGCCGGAAATCGCCGAGCAGACTACAGCGGGCACTGGGCTGACGTTGGATATCCGTCTGACCGGTACTCCTCGCCGACTTCCAACCACGGTCGAGGACAATGTGCTTCGGATCTTCCAGGAGATGATGGCAAACTCGGCCAAGCATGCTCGGGCGAGGAAGATCAGGGTCGAGTTGGGCTTCGACACGACTTGCCTGACGCTGAGAGTAACCGACGACGGCTGCGGGTTCGAAGCCGAAAAGGCACTCTCTCTGGGTGAGGGCCATTACGGACTGCTGGGGATGCAGGAACGAGTTGAACGCCTGGGCGGGCGTATGTGGCTGAAGAGCCAACCGGGAGCAGGCACCGAAATACTTGTTGAAGTGCCGGTGACATCATAGGATTGCAGAAATGAGCAGCGATCCGCGGATTCGGGTGATGATTGTGGATGACCATTTCATGGTCCGAGTGGGGTTAGCCTCGATCATCAACACCCAGCCGGACATGACTGCCGTCGCTGAAGCCAGGAACGGCTTGGAGGCCCTGGAACTGTTTGAAAAACACCAGCCGGACGTCACTCTGATGGATCTCCGCTTGCCCGGCTTGGATGGCGTGAAAGCGATCGGCGAAATCATCAAGAAATTCCCCCAGGCCCGGATCATCGTCATCTCTACCTACGGCGGAGATGAGGACATCTTCCGCGCCATGCAGGCCGGCGCGCGGACCTATTTCATGAAACACGTCGATGGCCAGGAATTGGTCAATGCAATTCGAGCGGTCCATGCGGGTGAATGCCCAATCCCGCCTGATGTCGCATCGCTCCTGGTCGCCCGAATGCGCCGGTCCGAGCTGAGCCCTCGCGAAATGGAGGTCTTTGAATTGCTCGTCCGGGGAATGTCGAACAAAGAGATTGCCAAAGAGCTGAACATCAGCGAAGGAACTGTCAGAGTGCACGTCAGCCACCTGCTGCCCAAACTCGGCTGCACGGACCGGGCCCAAGCGATTGCGGAGGCCTTCCGCCGAGGCATCGTCCACGTCAGTGAACCACCGAAGAAGTAAGGGGCAAAGGGGCGGCACCGGATTAAGCCGGGTTTCGATACAGCGCAAAAAACGCGCCACTCAACCGCCGCTGAATCCGGTGCCGCCCCTTCATCCCTTCGCCCCTTCGCCCCCTCGCCCCCCTTTGCCCCTTCCCTAAACGTTGCGCATATTGTCCCTAAACAATCTGCATATTCCCTCCTACCGCAACTGTCGAATAGACACACAAGTCGCGCCTCCGTAACATTACCTCGGCATCCAGGCTACCGATTCCGGCCGAGTAGCGGCCGGAATCCGGCATTTGAAATACACACATCCCGCATTATGAGGAAGGAGGTGACGCGTCTAGCGAAACCGCACCAGTCGATTTCGATTGGAGGGCGAGCCGTGGGCGCAAACTGGGAAGCCGAATTATTCGGGCGCTAGCGGCTCCGCCGACCTTCCCCTCTTGTTCCTGTGAGCACTCTGCATTTCGAATACTGGAACTGCGCGTCCCGCAGAGGACCAATTACGACATCTGTCCAATGGATCGGCGAAAACCGACTGAAGTAGTATCTGCCTCGTCGAGATTACCTGATGGGGAAAGACCAGCCGATTCGGATTCTGATCGTCGAGCACCATTTTCTGGTGAGAGTCGGGCTTGCGGCCTTAATCGGCAGTCAGCCAGACATGGCCATCATCGCAGAAGCCAAGAATTGCTCTGAAGCGATTCATCTCTTCAACAAATACAAACCTGACATCACTTTGCTCGACCTCCAGATCCCGGGGATGCGGGGGCTCTGGCTCGTCAAGGAAATCACCAAGGGACAGCCGTTGGCCCGGATTATCGTAATGACCGCTCCAGGCAAAGAGGAAGAGGCCCGCCACGCAATGCGCGCCGGAGCACGGTCTTACTGCGTCAAACAAGAGGAGGGCCAGGATCTCGTGAAGGCGATCCGGACTCTTCACACCAGTCAACTTCCCGACGACAGACTTCCACCAGTCCTGTAACTGCATCCCGACGTTCATCACTATGCAATTCGTTTACCCGTATTACTCGAAGTGCAGACCAGCCGATACGATATCTGTCCAATTTACACGGTGTCACCGCAAAACCTAGGATACAGCCGCTACCGTGGTGTCCAGGCTCAGTATCACCAAAAGGTAACCGCTTTTGCAGAGTAACTGTGAGGCGGGGAGGAGGCCAGATGCAAAGGTCTAAGTCTAATTTGATCAGAAAACGACAAAGGGTCGCGACGCTACTGCTTTTGACGGCGATGTGGCTCTTGCCGCCGGCCGTGCTCGCGCAAAGCGCCGGGACGATAGCGGGGACTGTGCTTGACACGTCCGGGGCGGTGGTTCCGGGCGCTGACGTCAAGCTGACGAACCAGGCCACCCAGGCGGAATTCCGCACGGTGAGCAACGATGAGGGCTACTTTGCCTTTGCCGCTGTTCTTACCGGCACGTACAGCTTGCGAGTGGAAATCGCGGGCTTCAAGCCATGGGTATACAACGGGATCGTGATGAACCCGGGGGACCGGCGTAACGTGCCGGACATCAAGCTGGAGGTCGGAGATGTAAGCAGCGAAGTTGTCGTCTCCGCCACGCTGGGAGAGATCACCGCGGTCGATACCGGTGAACGCAGCGCGGTACTCAACAGCAAGCAGATTGGCAACCTTTCCCTCATGGGCCGGGATGCGACCGAACTCATCAAGATCATGCCGGGCATGGCGGTTTTTACAGGAGGTGGTATCGGCAACCAGGCTGGGTATGACCCGTCGGTTGTCGGCATCAGCAGTGCTGTCGGAAACGGCTATGTGGCCAACGGCACGACTAACCGCGGCGGCACGGACCTCGTCTCGGATGGAGCGCACGTCATTGATCCGGGCTGCAACTGCTCGGCCACGGCCTCCGTCAACGCCGACATGGTGGAAGAAGTCAAGGTCCAGACGTCCAATTACGGCGCCGATTCCGTAAAGGGACCAGTCGTCATCACCGCGGTTGGCAAATCCGGAAGCTCGGATTACCATGGCCAGGCTTACCTTCACAGCCGGGACTCCAAGTTCAACTCGATGGACTGGTTCCTTAAGAGCCAAAATGGTGAGAAGCCGAGGGATCGCTATCTCTATCCCGGCATCAGCTTCGGCGGACCGGTGAAACTCCCGTGGACCAACTTCAACAGCAACAAGAAGCTGCTCTTCTGGGCTGGATATGAGTACTACTACCAGAAGCTGCCGGCCGGTTCCCCAATCAGCTCGAACGTCCCTACCTTAGGGATGCGTAAGGGCGATTTCACCATGGCTGGGGAAGGAAATGCGGCCGCCTGCGCCTCAGGCTTTTCCGATCAGAACTGGGGGAAGCCGATGTGCGGCAATGTGAGCGGGAATCTACGGAACGGCCAGCCGATTGTCGGCAACATCATCCCGGCCAACATGATTGATCCCGGCGGGGCAGCCATCATGAAGCTGTTTCCGCTGCCTAATGCCGATCCTGCCAAGACTGGCGGCTACAACTATTTCCAGCAGTTTGTCACGAATCAAAACGGCAATATCTTCAGGACGCGTGTCGACTACGATTTCAGCGACAACACGAAGCTGTACGTTTCCTACCAACGTCAAGGGCAGACTTCCGAGGTCCCGATTCAGCTATGGTGGATCGCAAACCCGGCTGCTCCGTACCCGGGCGGAATGTCCTCGGGCGACAGGTCGCACAGTATCTCAGGCAACTTCATTCACGTCTTCAGCCCGACCCTGACCAACGAGTTCATCGCCACGTGGTCATTCCTCGATTCACCTCTCAAGCCGAACGATCCTTCTCTGGTTTCCCGTTCAGCTCTGGGCTATCCCTACGCGGGTGTCTACGGGAATGGCGTCCAGTACATGCCGGCCGTTATGAACGCCTGGTGGTCCGCCAGCCTGGGCTACCCGCACGTGTACCAGCCGGATATGTTCGAGCCCAACGGCGTGAACACACTCACGAAGAAGATTCCGACTTTCCAGGACAACGTTACCAAGGTGCTCAGCACCCATACCCTGAAGTTCGGCGTGTACATCGAACAGACGGGCAACTATCAGGGCTCCTGGGGTTACCCGAACGGCCAGGTCAGCTTCGGCACCGGCCCTTGGACGACTGCCGCGCATCCCGAAGGCCTGGGCTCCTTTAACCCGGTTGCGAATATCCTGCTAGGCGTGGCCAGCGGCTACACGGAGGCGAACTACAACTCCATTGCTTATATGGCCTACAAGACCGTTGGCTCCTACGTCCAGGATTCGTGGAAGGTTAACAACCGAGTGACTCTCGACCTCGGGATGCGTTTTGACCATTTCGGTCCCTGGTACGACACCAAAGGCGTTGGCATGGCCGCGTGGTTCCCCGAACGATACGAAGCGGATGTCAAGGCTGGAAAGGAAATGCCCGGCATCTATTGGCACGGGAGAGACGGGAGTGTACCGGTGGGAGGCATTGACGCGAAGTTCGCCCTGGTTTCTCCCCGGCTGGGACTCGCCTGGGATATCTCCGGAAAAGGGGAGACCGTGATTCGTGGCGGTTGGGGCACCTACCGGTGGCACGATTCATGGAACGCTTATGGGGACGCCTTGTACACTTCGCTGGGCTCCAGGTCTTACAGCATCCCAAATACGATGTATCTCAGCGAAATCGACACGATTAAGTCGACTTCGTCCGGCAGTCTGGGCGGACTGGTCAGTGGCGCTAATGCCGTAGACCCCAGAGACCAGACACAACCTCTGACTTACACCTACAACTTGACGATCTCTCGCCGTTTACCCGGCAAATCGCTTCTCGAAGTGGCGTACGTCGGTAACAAGAGCGAGAATCTGTATCTGGAGGATAAACTCGCCAATATCAACCTGATCCCGATGGGCGCCTTGTTCAAGCCAGACCCGGTTACCGGCGCTGCTCCGAATCCGGAAGGCGCTAACCTGGCCAATTACCGCCCCTATCGCGCTTATGGAAATAACTCCGTGAAAGTCTTCAGGCATGGAGCCTACTCCAACTACAACGCCCTCCAGATGAGCTGGAACAAGCAATCGGGCCGGTTGAATTACACCCTGAACTACACCTGGTCCAAGGCGCTGGGTATTGGCGGAACTGCTCAGTTGGGCGGTACTGTCGGCAACCCATTTGACCTTAAGAGCAACTACGGGGTGTTGAGCCAGGATCGTTCCCACGTCTTCAACGGCTCTTACATGTTCGATCTAGGCGATCTGTATCACGGTGACCGGTTCCTGGCTGCCGTCACCAACGGCTGGACAGTCGCGGGGATCACGACGTGGCAAAGCGGTCCGAATATTCAGTCGCTCTGGAACTCGAACCTCGGTTTCGGCGGCGGCGGGGGTGTCACCCTAAACAGCACGACACATCTCGGTACGCCGGACGTCACCCTGCAGCCGATCCTCACCGGTGACCCGACGGCCGGTCTGAAGGAGCACCAGTTCATCAACGGGACCGCCTTTAGTGTGCCGGCGGAGGGGCAGAACGGACCTTACCGACTCCCTTACTACCTGCATGGGCCGGCTTACTTCAACAGTGATTTGTCGGTTTACAAGAGCTTCAAGGTCACCGAGGGGCACAACCTGCAAGTGCGGTTCTCGGGGTTCAACTTCCTGAACCACCCGCTCGTGTCGTTCAATCAGAACGCTATGACGAACCTGACCTTCACGCAATCGAACCCAGGTCAGTGGGCTCTGTACGCGCCGGATTTCGGCTATGCCAACATCAAGCTTGGCCGCCGAGTGATGGAACTGTCCCTCAAGTACTCGTTCTGAGGAAACGCATGATGGGCCGGCTGGGGTTCTTCTCAGCCGGCCCACGGTTCTTCGCGTGGGAACCAGCCAGGCAGATTCTTACCGGCTAGTCACCGCAACTGACGCAGACTTCAACCCCGCACTTGCCGCCTTCACGCGAATCGGCCCTCCGCGACCTTCGTCCGTGCGCAGGATCAGCATCGCTTTGCCGTAGAAGAGCGGGACGGAGTTCGAGTCGAATTCATGAGGGAAGTGGTGATCGCCGTTCCCGACACCTGCAATCACCGCCGGACCGTCCACCTCAAATTCCACCTGGTTCATCGCGAGCGGGCACAGCGTCCCGTCTTTGTCGACCGCTTCGACAAGGACATAGCAAAGATCTTCACCGCCGGAGCGAAGGGTCGTGCGGTCCGGCGTGAGACGAATGGCGGCCGGTTCTGCCGCGGTTCGCACTGTCGCTTCCCCAATGCGGCGCCCCGCTTGGTAGGCGACTGCTTTGACGGAACCCGGCTGGTAAACGACATCCTCCCAACGCAGCCGATACCGATCCATCACATTGGCCGCTTGCGGGTCTTTGGATTTCCTGCCGATCGATTTGCCGTTGACGAAGAGCTCAGCCGAGTCCCCGTTGGTATAAACATAAACCGGCACGTTGTCGCCGATCCGATCCGGCCAGTTCCAATGGGGGAGGATGTGAACCGCGGCCTTCTCCGGCGCCCAATAGCTGCGATACAGATAAAAGCGATCTTTCGGGATGCCGACGAGATCGACAATTCCAAAAGAGCTGCTCCGCCCTTCTTCGGCCTTCGTGATTTTCCGCTTCTTGAAGCTGCCCCAACCCTCCGCTATGAAAGGAACCGGTTCGCCGAGGTAATCAAACCCGGTCCAGACAAACTCGCCGGCGACAAACCGGTCCCGCTCCATGAGGGCGAATTCCGTGTCTGCGAGATCGGCCCAGGTGGCTGCATTGTGATCGTAGGAAGTAATCCTGAGGTCTGCGGAATAGTCATCCTTGCCCGCCGGGTGTGGGATCTCGTAGTACCCGCGCGTGCTGTAGGCTGAGGCGGACTCGGTGTAAAGGATCGGCAGCTGGGGTCGGACTTCCCGCTCGATTGAATAGCGACGCTGATAGTTCCAGCCGGCGACATCCAGGGAATCATCGAGCGGCGTGCGCGCGGACTGGGGCACGGCGTGAGCGAGCGAGACCGGGCGGGTGGGATCGAGTTCTTTGAAGAACTGGACCTGCCGGCGAAGCAACTCGGCGCCATTCGGCACCTTGCCGTTCTCAAGGTCAAAGATTTCGTTGCCGGTGCTCCAAACCACGATGCTGGGATGATTGCGGTCCCGGCGAACGAAGTTTTCGATTTGCTTCCGGTTGTATTCGAGGATCGGTGTGTCTTTGGGACGCGTTGAGGTGCCGTCCCACTTGTCGAACGCCTCATCCCAGACGACGAGGCCCAACCGATCGCAGAGGTCCAGCAGCTCGGGAGCCGGCGGATTGTGGCTCGTCCGGATGGCGTTCACCCCCATGTCCTTCATGATTTCGAGTTGGCGTTCCATTGCCCGGACATAAAACGCAGCACCCAGCGGACCGTGATCGTGATGCAGGCACACGCCATGAAGCTGCACTCGACGGCCGTTCAGGTGAAACCCATCATTGGCAGTGAATTCGAACGTGCGGATGCCAAAAGGCGTCTCCTTCACATCCACCTGTTGCCCGGCGACCAACACCCGGCTGATCAGCTTGTAGAGCACAGGGCGCTGGACATCCCAACGTTCCGGCTTTGAGACCTTGAACGTCTGGTCGAACTCATGCTTTCCGTTCTCAGCGACGGTGCCAGTTGCCGGCTCCTTCGCGAGTTGCTTTCCGGACGGATCGACGAGCACGCTCTCCAACTGGATGGCTGCCGCACTCTGGCGATAGTTCTCGACCGTGGTCCGGACCCGCACGGCAGCTGCCGCGTCGCTGACCTCCGGGGTGGTGACGAACGTTCCCCAGTGGGCAATGCTGACAGGATCGTTGATCACGAGCTCGACCTTCCGGTAAATACCGGCACCCGGATACCAACGGGATTGGTGCTGGCGGGTGTCTACGTGGACCGCCAGAACGTTCGATTTGCCGAAAGTCACGAAGTCTGTTGCATCCACGCGAAAAGACATATAGCCGTAGTCCCAGCGTCCTGCTTCCCGGCCATTCACGTAAACGACCGGCATGGCCATCACGCCGTCGAAATCGAGATACACGCGTTTCCCGGCGTCGGCCGCGGGAAGCGAAAACGTCTTCCGGTACCAGCCCTCGCCGCGCCATGGCAGCTTGCCGGTATGACCGTCACCTTCAGGCTCGTAGGGCCCGCTGATCGCCCAGTCGTGCGGCAGACGTACGGGCATCCAGGAAGTGTCATTGAAATTGACCGCTTCGGCGCCGGGCTGTGAACCGTGCGCAAACTTCCAGCCGGCGTTGAAGTTCTGCCCGGCAAAAAGCACTGGCATGAGAATCAGCATAAGAAGGTAGTAAGAGAGTTTCTTCATTTGAGACGGAATGGTAACACGCGTTTCTTGCTGCTTACAGCGCCACTTACCTGCAGT
>Ga0105092_10001004_pt1 | contig 14952 bp, 11 predicted proteins | sample PPLLak2March2015_FD_87021 | JGI IMG/M metagenome (GOLD analysis project Ga0105092, IMG submission 87021) | Freshwater sediment microbial communities from Prairie Pothole Lake near Jamestown, North Dakota, USA - PPLs Lake P7 Core (1) Depth... | ecosystem: Environmental > Aquatic > Freshwater >... | reverse complement strand
TGACCAGACAGTCTCGAAGCCAGATCGGGTATTCATGGGAGTCATAAATAACTTGCTGCCAGGCAAGAACTCTTTTCATATATGCAGCATGATTTTCCACCATCTCCCGAGCGACATCTAGTGGATTGTGAAATCGTGTGGCATACATAGGCAGGTAGCGTTTTCCCCCCTCGGTTTCCCGCCCAGCCGGCAGGTATGGCCCATAGCCCCAATGCATTTCAAAGTTACCAAGATCCTTCCAACTCCCGCCTGTCCATCCTGTGGAATACCAGGTTAGCAAGAAACGGACAACCAGTTTTCCGCCAGCAGGGAGGGAAAAATCGACAGCTATCGAAGCTCCTGCTTCAGCAGATTTCCGTTCCTTATCCTGCGGATGTATCGGGCGGGGAAGCCGCTTTTCGATAATCGACCAGGCTCCTGCCTGAGCGGAAAGGCTCCCTCCTCTTCGAATTGCGATGATACCCGGATCTTGAATGGCATCCATCACACCCAGTAAAAATCCCATTTCTCCATCCGGAGTGGCAACGGTAACACCGTCCACTGGATCGGATACTCCTGAGCGGAGGAATTGTTCGTAAGCAGGATCTGTCTTTTGAATTCCTGGGAAACTGAACGCCAGGGTGCCGGTTTGCTGGATCAGCTTTTCATTGCTCAAATGAACCTCAAAAACGGCTGCTGGGATAGATGAAGCTCCCAGATCTCCTGGAATAAACGGAGACCAGGCACGTAAGCTGATGGAAACAGGTGCATCACATTTATAATTCAGGTCGGCAACCGGATAATGCCCCCAGTAATGTATATCTTTGACCGGCTTCACACCCGTGGTTTCCTGAATCACCGTGCGCCAGACAGCGATATCTTCTGGGTCTTTGTAAACCGGTTCGGTGCAGCCCTGTATAACCCCTCCCTTTAGGTATTTCTCTGTCGCCATAACCCAGGTCTTCCCTCCCATAGAGATACCCAAAAAAGGAAGCAGGAGTTGAGCGTTCCGAAACACCGGCATGGCGGGTCGGCGGCGTGGGGCTGGAAAGAGCGTGCTGAATCCAAAAACACCGGAGGCTTCGATATCGATACAACCAGTGCCAACTCCACCAAGTGCGACACCGCAGCAAGGTGGGTTTGATCCACGAAAAATGATACCGGATACCGGGTTAGAGTAACCTTCGGCTGAAAATTCTTGCCATGTTCGCTCTGGAAGATCGGTGGGAAACATTTTTCTCCTGCAATTATGATAATAAAAGTATGAGAGCTGAGAGAAAACAAGGATAACAAAGATAGATTGGTAAACTGGACAAGTGGCCTGTCCAGCTGTCTTATGTTATCAGGGCTTATAAATATTGTCAATGTGCAATTTTTAACAAAAGGATGAGATACTTCGGAGCTTATGCCAGAGGAACTACCGTTCTTCGCTGATTGGACTCGTATAAGGCCGCAATAGTCTCCATAACCTGCATGGCTGACACTGCCGGGATTTCGGCGGACCCACCAGTTCGAACATCCTGAATGACGCGCTCGAGTTCAGCACGATAGAATTTTCTGTGCTGGCCTATGTCCCAATCGCTCTTTGGACTTGGATTCACCCACGGCTCTGTAAAGGTCGACTCGTGGTGATGCGTCCAACCTGCGAGCCATCCCGGCGCGGGCTGCCGTAGATAAACATCCATGCGCTCGGGCCAAATACCGGCAATGGCTGTGCCTTTATCCCCGTACAACGCCAGTTCCCACGACTCAAACCAGTCGGTCGCCTCCCACCAGGTGGCTGTCAAGGAGCCGACAGTTTTTTCCCATTCGAAGATACAGGCGGCTGCATCTTCGCTGCGATGGCCATGATGCTTCAGGTCTTCATACTTTGGGATAAAGGCAGAAACAGCGCGAGGCTTTCCGAACAGGTCTAGGATGAGGTCGATGATGTGGCACCCGTTTTCAAAAAAGGCACCTGCCATATCTGTCTCCAGGTTAAACCACTCCAGGGTGACATTGGGAGCAGGTACAGCGATTGAAAACCGTGCATTTGTAACCCTTCCTAGCAAGCCAGAGCGGTACAGCTCTCGCAACTGACGGTAGGTTTTGGACTGCCGGGTCATATTTCCCACCGTCAGGTAACCGCCTGTGCGGTCGACGGTCTCTACCACCTTTCGGATCCCGGTTAAGGTGTTGGCGCCAGGCTTTTCCAGCAAAACTTTCTTCCCTGCCTCTAGAGCCTGGACAGCCAGATCGGACATCTGCTCTGTCCAGGACTCGATGATCAATGCATTAATGGAAGGATTTGCTAGCAACTCTTCCGGAGTTGGATAGCGGCGAATCCCATATCTCTCGGTGATGAATTTTGCCTTACGATGATCCTCCGGTTCCCAGATACCGCAGATCTCGACATCCTTCATTTCTGATAAGATTTCGATTCGTGCAGAGGTATGTGGATGTACGACAGATAAGAATCCAAACCCAATAGTCTGCTCGTTCATGGCTGCCCGTTGAGAGATTCGTCCGTCGCTGCATTGAAAAGGTGCACAAAGTCGCCGCTGAAACGCAGGAAGCACGAATTCTCAGGGTTGTAGTGCCCAACAGCTTCAGCTTCAGCCATGACTTTGAAGGTATGGTGTCCGGCATGAATAGTCAGCAGATCCCGGCTTCCTAAGGGCTCGACTACCTGAACGATTCCGGTGGTATCGTCAATTTCAGACCCATCCACCAGCTTGATATGCTCCGGTCGAATACCCCATTTCACCATCTCAATGTTAGAATTCAGTAAAGCATCGCAAAAACGGCTTGGAATCTGCTGTTTCATACCATCAAGTTCAACCATGAGGCCACGGTTTTCATCCTTGCAAATCTTTCCCTCTAAGATGTTCATGGTTGGGCTTCCGACAAACAAAGCGACAAAGAGGTTCTTCGGCTTGTGGAAGATTTCGTAGGGTGTGCCAACCTGCTGGACGCATCCTCTATCCATAACGACGATTTTATCACCCAAGGTCATCGCTTCTTCCTGATCATGCGTAACATAGATGGTCGTTATCTTCGTTTCCTGGTGGAGCTGCTTGATTTCTGTTCGAAGCTGGATTCGCACCTTGGCATCGATGGCACTCAGTGGCTCGTCCATCAGCAAGACATCTGAAGTACGGACCATCGCTCGAGCCAGGGAGACACGCTGCGCCTGCCCGCCACTGACCTGTTTTGATTTGCGATCCAATAAATCTTCTACACCCACTAACTTAGCCACCTCGTGTACACGTTTGTCGATATCTGCCTTCGACCATCTACGCACCTGGAGTGGAAAAGCGATATTATCGTAAATATTCATGTTCGGGAAAAGGGCGAAGTTTTGGAACACCATGGAAACATGGCGGTCCTTCGGCGGGAGGTTAACTACATCAACATCGCCAATATAGACAGATCCGCTGTCCGGTTGTTCCAATCCGGCGACAATTCGCAGGGTTGTCGTTTTTCCGCAGCCAGAAGGACCAACAAAGACAGCAAACTCTCCATCTTCAATCCGCAAGTTCAGGTTATCGACTGCGATGACGCTTCCTAAAAATGTTTTACAAAGATCTACTAATATAACCTGCATCTGAGCTTCCTCCGAGAGTGAGTATTTTTAATTAACCTTATTCGATCATTCCAAAGGTCAGGCCGCGTACGAGCTGCCGCTGGAAAATGGCTGCCAGGATCACGATCGGTGTCATAATAATCAGGTTCATCGCGAAAAGGTTTCCCCATTCCACTTCAACGCGAGTAACATAAGTTGCAGCCGCTACCGGTAAAGTCTGTGTATCCCGACCACTCAGAATGAGAGCCATCAGATATTCATTCCAACAGAAGATGAATACCAGCAGGGCTGTGGCAACAATACCCGGAATAACCAGTGGTAATACAACACGTCGTAAAGCATTAATCCGGTTGCAGCCAAACACCATTGCGCATTCTTCTATAGCCGGCGATAGTTCAAAAAAGTACCCCCTCATGATCCAGATAACCAGTGGAATAGAGAAGGTCAGGTACATCAAGATCAGGCCAACATGTGTATCTGTCAGCTTTACATTTCGGAAGAGCACAAAAGCAGGCAAAGCTACGACAATCGGGGGAATCATACGCAGCGATATCAACCAACCTAATAGCTGGCTGGAACCTTTAAACTTAAATCGTGCCAGAGCATAAGCAGCCGGCACTCCCAGGATCAGTGATACCAACACTGCACCAGAGGAAATGATTAAACTATTTCGCAGCTGCATATATTGAGTGCGTTCGATCAGAATAGTTTTAAAATTATCCAGGGTAGGTTTAAAAATCCATACTGGTGGGCTGCTGACCCAGATTCCTGATGGTTTAAATGCAGTTAAAGCGCCAGCAGCGATTGGAATTAAGACAAGAAGCGCAAGAATGGTTAGCACAAAATAGGCTACGGCCATCCTGAAATAGTTGGGTTTCATGGCCGCTCTCCTTAAGCTTCGATTTCCTGGTAAAGGTATCTGAATAAGAACATAGAAATAATACTCACGATCCAGAGCATGATTAAAGCACCTGCAGCTGCATGGCCAAGTTGGCTAAATTTAAATGCAGTCCGGTAGAGATACATACTCATTACCTCGGTAGTAAAATTCGGACCACCGTTTGTAACCATATTAACCAGGTCAAATGTCCGAAAGGCATCGACCGTTCGTAAAAGTAAAACTACCAGGATGACAGGTTTTAACATGGGAAGTGTAATTCGCCTGAGCGTCATCCAGTAAGATGCTCCTTCGATTGCTGCCGCTTCATAAGGTTCAGGCGGTAAACCCGACAGGCCGGCATAGGTAATCAAGAAAACCAGTGGATACCATTCCCAGATATCGATAAATGCCAGGCTTAAAAAAGCTGTTCCAGGTTGAGCTAACCAGGTCTGACCTGGGAAGCCAAGAATTCCAAAACCCCAATTAATTAATCCAAAGAGTGGATCCAACATCCAACGCCAGGTCAGTCCAATAACCAGAGGAGCAGCTGCCATCGGGATAATCAGGACGACTCGGAAGAATCCTTTTCCCCAGCGGATTTCTCGCAACAGCAGTGCAGCCATAAATCCGAGGACGATAGAGCCGACGATCGAAACGAGGCTGTACTTCAAGGTATTGAAGATCGTCATCTGAAAACGCTGGTTGCTCAGGATACTCGCGAAATTTTCCAGGCCTATAAACGGTGTTTCATTACTATAAAGAATGACCTTAAGGAATGAAATGTACATGGAATAGATCATCGGATAAATCAAAACCACCAGTAAAACGATGATCGCCGGGAGAAGGAAGAAGGCGGTCTCAAATCTGCGCATTCTCCTGGCCAACCTTATACCAGGTTTCACAGTTTTCTCAGGGAGGCCAGGATCGCTTGTAGAATTTTTAGTATTTGTATATGCCACTTGGTAACCTCGCATATTCGAAATTACTTTAGGATATCTTACCTCGCTATCGATCTTCTTTCCCTAAAAATGCCTGCTATTCATTCAGAAGCCCGGGGTTATAAGTCAATTGAACTACTCCTATAACCCCGGGCATTGGCAGAAAGTTACTTCAAGGCTACTTGATGAAGTCCGGCCAGGACAATTATCCTACGGGCAGTCCTGGTGTTTGACGCCGAGCTTATCATAGAATGCGCAAGCCTGGGCTTCCAGCTTCTCCGCATTCAGGTAGTGGTGATTTCCATCATAATAACCGGCAGCTTCTACAATCCTGCGGGCGTCAGCATCAGCTTTTTCTAAAGCCTCATCCACGGTCAGGTCACGCGAGAATGCCTGGGTAAGATCGGTACCGATCGCAAACTCTGCTTCCAGCCACCACGGCTCGATAACGCGTGGCTTTGCGACCAACGACATATCATAGTAGAGCGGCAAATAAGGATGCTTTTCGGCCAACTCAGGGTCGGTGAATACGGAGATCAGTGGGGCATAGCCATATTCGTCGGCAAAACTCTTCATCATGGCATTGCCCATCGTGAATTTAATATAATCCCATGCGATAGCCTTCTGCTCGTCCGAAATATTCTTGTTGATCGACCAACCCGTTCCTGCAAGCAAGCTCGAACGGTTGATCTCTCCCGTAGCCGGGTCCTTCCAACCGGGGATCTTGGTGATAGCAATCTTATCCGGCCCACCGCATGGATTAGCGGTATCCATCAACAAAGGCACTGACCAGCTCTCAGTCAGGTACATCGCTACCTTACATTGAACCATATTCTGCATTACTTCTGCAAAAAAGTAAGATTCATGCCCTGGGGGTTGAGCGGCAAGGAATTCATCAGAGATGAAGAAACTGAGCGACTCCCTGCCTTCTGGTGTATTCATCACTGGATTGAAATCGTCATCGAACAGAACGCCGCCGCGGGAGTAGAAATAGCCAATGATCCAGTCAAATAGCAGGGAGTTCGGCTCGCCATAGCGGTGGTTGAAACCCCATAACCCTTCATCTGGACGTGTAAAGAACTGGCCGATCTGGAGATACTCTTCCCATGTCTCCGGTGGCTTTAAATCAACACCGTATTTGGCCTTATAAGCTTCCTGTTCCTTGGGATCCTCGAACAGGTCTTTGCGGTACGAGAGGATTCCAAGGGCACCCATGTTGGGCACCGCTACCCATTTGTCACCAACCATTGCCTGAGCAGCAAAGGTCCGCAGTGGGATATCTTCGGGTTTGAAATCACCCGGGTCTGCCCGCCACAGCGGTTCCAGGTCTACGGTTGCTCCGATCGCGTCCAGGTTGGTAGAAATGGTGTCGTCTACGGTAAATACATCGTAGGTATCTGCACGAGCAGCAGCCATTGTCTGCAGTTTGGTAAAGAGATCACCGTGTGGAACGTTTTCGTAGACGATCTTAACACCGGAATATTCTTCATATTTTGGATCCAGATAGCGGTGCATATATCCCAGAATGGGCACCGCTTCAGTATTCAAGACGGTCAATGTCTTGCCGGCAAAGGGTTTATCGACTTTTTCTCCGGTTTCTGCTACGGGGGTTGCTGCTGGACCACAACTGCTAAGAATCACACTAAACAGAATCATTAACGATAGAAGGGCAAACATTTTTCTTGTGTACATAGTCTCTCCTTAATCGAGCAATTGGTAGATTCATGGATACTTGTGTGATTACTAAGAGAGGGGAATTAGAGGGTATGATCTTATAACAAGCCTCCTTAGTTTAGCTGGAACTTAGGATCAGAAGCCTTACGATAAAAAAACTACATTTAGAGAATCAGGAAACTAAAAAGGCTAGGTCACTTGACCAGTTTTATGTTACCACTACACGAGTAGAATGTCAAGTACTCGTGTAGATTGAGGGTAATAAATACCTCTTGCCCTCAATCTCCCCAGCCAATATCATCCAAAAATTCTTGCGCTTGTTCTTCAGCAGTAAAGCCAAAGCTTATATATAATCCAGCAGTTCCAAAGGTCCGGATCAGATCTTTTGCGCCTTCCGCTGAAGAGACTCCCAACTGTAAAGACTTCCCGGCTTTCAAGATCTTCTCATAGAGTGGATACCACTTGGGATGATCGCACGGCACATTCCCGGCTCCTGATGTCCACTGAATTGCGTTGAGGGCATCAATTTCCAATAGAGCATCCACGTGGCAGATACTGCTAGGACCATCGAGGTGAAATACTGAGTAATCCAACCGCTCACACTGTTCAATTGTATAAGGCTGGACAAATTTACGGAACATACGAGGAGAGATCATAGCCCCCAGATCGCATTGGGTCTTGATCATCCTTCCCGGAGACCATAAGCGGAAAGTCTGGAAAGATGATCCTCCATCCGATCCTTTCACCAAGTCGTATAAAATATCATAGTATTGAAACCAAGCTTCCATAAGTGATCGCTGTAGGCGGTGAATATGGTCACCATGCTCGATCAAATCCAAAAGTAGTGGCTCTGTACCTCTAGCTGAAGCAATGATATCGATATTTTCCACCATGTCAGGCAAGCCTACATCATACCGTCCGGCAGCATGCTTAATGCCTGTACGAATCAGCTCCAGGTGCCTTTTCCAATAATAATTCTCAGGATTAAAGCAGAAATCGGGTGCCTGAGTAATATCATCCATAAATGGATAATACCAAACTGTATCGTTATTGCCATTCAGCCCGAATTCCCCTGTGCATTCCGAAAAGTTGCCTTCACAGCCGATATAGAGAGAGACACAACCAGGCCCAAGGTAGTGGTTCAAGGTTGGATAAGAATCAGCCAGATAATGCTCACGAGCGATCACATATTCCGATTGCCGGATCCGGAAATCCGGATCTAACCACCGTTCGACTGGATCTTTCGGAACCGGAGGATAAGGCGCCTCAAACCATGGTTCCTTTCGCCTGGCGGTGATGAACAAAACATTTCCTTCATTATTCCACCAGTCAGTATAGTGTCTTTTTACTAGTTCCCAATTCTGCTTATATTCCATACAATCCTTTTAGTATTAATGGTCATAAAATATTTTTTCGTAAATGTTCCGACCGCTTCTTTGTTTTCAAAACAGAATCTGGTTATGTTATCACTAATATTATCTATATCGAATATTAAACCTACACGTGTTGTCTACTCGTGTAGTAAAATTATAACCAGATTGATTTAGATGTCAAGCAAGAAGAAAGGGAAACAAGACTCTTCTTTTACCGTAGCTCATGTTTCTGTAATACCATAATGCTATACCATCTTGTGATAGAGGAGTAATTATATAATGTCTTACCCGGTTGCGACAGTGAATTCTGCTCCAAATTTTCTGACGAATTGCCATCATCGATTGTGAACATCACGCTGTATGATGCTATCATAATTAGGAAAATTTAATGAGGAAAAATGAACAAGATAAAAGTCCCAGGCTCGGAGAAGAATATCTACTTCGGTGAGATACATACCCACACTGCCGAAAGCTTTGACGCCGTAACACTTGGGACCGGCAAAGGTCCCCATTGGGCTTACCAGGCTGCAATCAAGAACAGGCTTGACTTCGCAGCCGTCACCGATCATGCTCAGACCTGCATTCCAAGCGGATATAATGAATGGGTAAACTCTCTTTCCCCCAAAATTAAACGACCTCCGCTGCATCCTCAAGGGATCCACCCCTTGAACTGGGATGCCACCTGTAAGGCTGCAAAAGAATTCAATAAACCTCGAGAATTTGTTACTTTTCTGGGATATGAGTGGTCTTCAACCAGTTACGGTGATTACAACATCTATTACCTGAGAGACAACGAACCAATTCGTTACGCCGAAAGCGTTGAAGCCCTCCATTCCGCTTTCCAGAATATCGAGGATGTAATGCTGATTCCGCACCATACCGGGTACCAGCCTGGTATGCGCGGCATGGATTGGAGCCAAGTCGATTTTTCGAAAGCTCCATTCGTCGAGATCATCTCCCAACACGGTTTTTCCGAAGAGGACGGCCTGGGTCGCTATCATTGGAACACCGGGTGCATGGGACCGCGCTCCGGTGGTGGAACAATTCGCCAGGCACTCGAAGATGGTTATATTTTTGGCTTCATTGGGTCCAGCGATATGCATTTTTCCTATCCGGGCTTCTATGGGACCGGATTATTGGGTGTCCATGCAGCTTCCCTGGATAGGCAATCTCTCTGGGAGGCTTTTTGGAAACGCAGGACATACGCATTTACCGGTGATCGGATTATATTAAATTTCATGCTCAATGAAGAGAACATGGGCAGCTTAGCGTATATACCGATCAGCAATCAGCGAAATCTATGCGCATATATTGATGGATGGTGGCAATTAGACACCATTGAGGTTATCAAAAATGGCAGAATTGTGAAGCGTTGGACAGAATTTCATTCTTCCTTGGATAAGGAAGCTAACCGGTTCAAGCTTGGGGTAGATTGGGGTTATTCGATGAACACCGATATCGAGGATTGGAACATTGAAGTTATCGTAAAAGATGGTGAAATTGAAGGCTGCCAACCGCGGTTTATGAGCCTTGGGATGGACCAAGAGATCCTTGAGTTGGATAAAAACCATATCCGGATACGCTCCCAGGCGGGTATGAACCAAGCTCATGGTGTAAGTTTGGATATTCTCGGGGATTTTGGCACGCGGGTGGATGCCCAGAGAGATGGGAAAACGTACCTGAGTGTTCCTATTGGAGAGCTCTATAAATCAAGCCAGGGTGTCCAGCCTTTTGGAAATATGCAGGGCAGCATATATCTCAGCCGGGCATTTCCGGAAGAACAATTCCTCGCCTGTTGTGAATGGAACGACACTTCTCCCGAAAGAGTGCGGGACTATTATTACATCCGGGTCCGCCAGGCGAACGACCAGTGGGCCTGGTCCTCACCGATTTGGGTGGAGAATATTTAACGATCTACGATTGAAATTGGTGCACCATCTCATCGCCCATGCATTCCCAAGCCCGGATGAGGCGGTCTTGGATCGAATCGTCAACTGAGGATTCGATCCGCCCTCGCTCACGCACCCAATCAATTGTTCTCCGCGCACCTTCCACCCATGGGATTGTACAGCGGAAATCGAGATCAGCCGCAGCTGCAGACGAATCAAATACATAGGGAAAATCGTATACATCTGGGCGAGGCCAAATGTGGGAAAGCGCGGCTTTCACCAGAAGATCGGTAGGGATGTGCACAATAGGCGGGCACGGGACTTCCATCGCTTCTGCCACACCCTGGTGGTAAGCATCCCAGGTCATCCAGGGCATCCCGGTCACGTTATACGTACGCCCAAATGCCTTTTGGTTGCCAACAGCATTTACAAAAGCCTGTCCCACATCGTCGCGGTGGCAGGCAGCCCACAAGCAGTTGCCATCTCCCGGCACGATAAGCGGTTGTCCTCTCAGGACCCGCTGCAGGTAGGTGGCTTTTCCAAAAACGTAGATCAGGTCTCCACCCTCACCATATGTATATGCTGGGCGAAAGATCGTTACCGGGAAATAATCTTCCCAGTGAGCCTCCATTAGCAAATCTTCGCAAATCGCTTTATTTTGTCCATACTCACAAATCGATTCACGGCCGTCTTCTTCACGGATCGGGAAACGAACGGCAGGCTTGGTATATACCTCAACAGTACTGCAGAATATTAACTGGCCCACTCGTCCCTTAAAGGCGCGGATCAGGCTGCGAGCCTCATCCGGATGGTAACAGACCATATCGATCACACAGTCGAAAGGCTTTTCTCCAGACATCTGACTTTCAAACTGGCCAAAGTTCCTGCGATCGCCGGTAATCTGCCCTGCTCCTGCCTGGAATAGCTGCTCTGTTTTCCCACGGTTGTAGAGCACCAACTCATCACCGCGCTCCAGTAAAGAGCATGAAATTGCAGTACTTATAATGCCTGTCCCACCGATGATTAATACTCGCATATTTGTCTTCTCCGGTTTGGATGAGTTAATCTATCTTTGTTTCACATCTGAAAATACTGATCAATGAGAGCGTTCAGGCGTGTGCGGTAGTAGCAAAAGTTCTCCCAGGATACATCTGGAGGAACAAGGTGGTCCATAAAGGGAATATAACCTCCCGCCTGGAGCATAGGCATGATCCTCGAGTCCAACTCGGCATCTATGGCATCCTTCCCCTCTGCGATTTTGAGCTTGTCCAGGCCTCGCTGGATCAACAGTCTTGGGAATTTCTGGCGGACTTCCACAACGTCCATACCGGAATTGACTTCGAAGGGAAAAAGTCCGGTGACTCCAGCTTCAAGGAAGGGCTCGATCAGCTTCCAGCAGTTTCCATCCGTGTCCACAAAGATAATGTCTACGCCGTGGGCATGCAGAAAACCGGTAATGCGCTTGTAATAAGGAGTCAGAAATTCTCGAAACAGGCGAGGAGAAATCAATGGCCCATTCTTAAAAGCCATATCCTCCCAAATGTGAATAAAATCCAGCTCGACCTTAGAAACGACTTCTTCCAGCATTGCTAACCAGAGATCTGCCAGCGTTTCTGCGATGTCATGCAGGAGAACAGGATCGTCGTAATACATCATGAGCAGCTTTTCGACGCCTATGAGTTCACGAGGGATACTGAAGAATCCCTCCATACGAACGCCCAAAGGATATTCTCGAGGAGTATAGGTCCGAGATGCGCTCTCCCAGCGATTTGGAAAGCGGCCTGAGAGATCCAGACGGAAGTGTTCTTCCTTGACCCGTTTCCAGGTCCTACGGTCTTTTACCGGCCAATCGATAAACTGCGGAATGGAATCGCTGTCCTTGCGCTGACGCAGTGTAACACCGTCAGTATTGACGAGCAGTCGGGTATATTGATCTTCTTCGAGGACCCTTTCCCTGAGCGGCGGAGAAAACCGCCAGTTTAAGGGAATATTCACCGCCCCTTCCTCCAACCCGAAAATCTGGTGCACATCGATATCCCGGTAGCGGAAAGTTCCCAAATAGTAGGGGAAGGGCAGACCCTCACCGTAATGGGCGCCGCCTGCTGCTTGTCCGAAAGGAGGTGAATATGGGCTGCGCGGCAGCCCCTCTTCGTACCAGCGGTCAATAGCAGCATTCCAATATCCAAATTCCCACTTTAATGTCCTCACCCCTGGTTCGAAATGCATGATTGCTTGAAATCGTTCCCTTGCATCCATTTGTTTTTCCGATTTCCTTATTTCTACTCGAGTAGATTTATTATAGTGGTTCTTTTATTGCATGTCAAGAATGTAATTTAACTTGACGAACAATTAATCCCAAATATAATTAGGTTACACGAGTAACATTAAAAAATTAGAGAAGGAATTATTTGAAATGCCTATTACCAGAAACGATGTTGCCAAGCTAGCCGGTGTCTCAACTGCCACCGTATCCTATGTCATCAACAACGGACCTAGACCGGTTTCTGAAGAAACACGTCAGAAAGTGCTGGCGGCTATCGATGAACTGGGATACCAACCGAGTGAGATAGCCAGAAGTCTCAAGACAAAACGTACAACAACCATTGGCGTAGTTGTTTCCGATATTCTCAATCCGATACTGAGTGCCATTGCAAAAAGCATTGAGGATACAATTTTGCCCATGGGTTACAACATGATCCTCTGCAATAGCGACGAAAACCCAGAACGTGAGCTTACCTTTCTACGAATGCTTGTCAGCAAACAGGTAGATGGTATTTTACTTCTACCAACAGGTGAAAATATTGATTACATCATCAACCAGATCATCAAAAAGAATAAGGCGATCGTCCTAATGGACCGCAACATCGAAGTGCTTGCCTCAGACAGCATCCTTTTCGATAATGTTTCTGGCGCATATCAGGCTACCAAACATCTTATAGAACTGGGGCACAAAAGGATTGGCTTTATCGGGTTACCCTGCAATCTCACTCCCGGTTGCGAGCGCAAGGAGGGCTATGAGAAAGCCCACAAAGAAGCTGGCATCCCAATCGACTCAGAACTGGTTCTGGAAGGAAGCTTTAAAGCCACAGAAGGCCATCGATTGGTTGAGATGCTGATGAATAAGAAGCACCCACCCTCGGCCCTCCTGGTAAGCAGCAACCGCCTCTTAGAAGGCGTGCTCCAGTATGTAAAGGAGGACCACCTTTCGATACCAGAAGACCTGGCTTTGATCGTATTTGACGATGTGCACCACTTCTCGTACTTTACTCCTTCCATTACTGCAGTCGATTGTGATAAGGAGCTGTTCGGGCGAGAAGCTGCCCTACTGTTACGGGCACGGATTACAAACGATGTTTCCAACGGCTCTCAGGTTATCCGCATCCCATGCCAGCTTGTGATACGCGAATCTACTACTGGGGTGATGTCAACTCTGAATCACGCAGCGAATACTTCTCGGAAATAAAAATATCAAAGTGAGATGTTCGTTGTCGATTTACTAGCCTAGCAAAAACCTAGGTCCGATGGTCAAGGTTTAATAAGAAAACTAATTCATGGTACTACTCGGCATGTTGTAACCGAATTTCATAATTTTTCCACTGATATCAAAAACGGAAGATTGAAAAGGAGTTGCCCGTATGGAGAACCACTGGAGCCACTACTGTACGATGAGCGTCGTCCACTTCATGGCTTTCCCCAACACCATCAGCGGGGAAGGACCGGTCCTGGAAACGGTCACCAAAATCGCCGAAGACCCCTTCTTCGGAGCGGTTGAGATCGGTTGGATTAAAGATCCGCAGGTGCGCAAAACGGTGAAGCATATCGTCGACATCGCCCACATCCAAGTCGGCCATGCCGCCCAGTCTGCTGTCCTGCTGGGCAAGCTGAACCCGAACAGCCTGGACGAAGCCGAACGGCAGCATGCCGTCAACCAGCTCTGCTGCAGCGTTGATGAAGCCGCAGAGATGGGCTGCAAGCGAGTGGCATTCCTTTCCGGGAAGGATCCCGGCGATGCTGACCGTCCAAAAGCGTTCGCAGCTTTACTCCAAACGGTCAAACAGGTCTCTGCCTACGGCCGAGAGAAAGGCATTGCCCTCACCTTAGAGACCTTCGACCGCAGCATCGATAAAAAATCCCTGATCGGTCCCAGTCCCTACGCCGCCGAGTTCGCCCAAGCTGTCCGAGAAGATTTCCCCGAATTCGGTCTCCTGTACGATCTCAGCCACATGCCGCTCCTCTTTGAGACCGCCAACCAGGCGATCGGGACGCTCAAGGATTACCTGGTCCACATCCATATCGGCAACGGCGTGGTCGATCCAGCTCTGCAGGGCTACGGCGACCTGCACCCGCGCTTTGGTTTCCCGGGCGGCTGTAACGATGTCGACGAATTGACCGGCTTTATCCGCGCCCTGCTCCAGTACAGTTACCTGGATGAGAAAAAGGCAGAGAAACCCTGGGTTGGTTTCGAAGTTAAACCCCTGCTGCCGGAAGAAACCCCAGCCCTGGTGCTGGCCAACGCCAAGCGAGTCTGGCAAGAAGCCTGGACAAAAGCCTGATGAGGAGGGTGACATGGAAGTGAAACCCCAGGATTTTGTCGAAAAGAGACTGGCAGAAGTGTGCAAAGATTTCAGGTACTGGGAAAAGACCAAAGACCTGG
>Ga0105092_10001003_pt1 | contig 14952 bp, 18 predicted proteins | sample PPLLak2March2015_FD_87021 | JGI IMG/M metagenome (GOLD analysis project Ga0105092, IMG submission 87021) | Freshwater sediment microbial communities from Prairie Pothole Lake near Jamestown, North Dakota, USA - PPLs Lake P7 Core (1) Depth... | ecosystem: Environmental > Aquatic > Freshwater >... | reverse complement strand
CTTCCTTCAAGGACTCTAATTACTGACGGAAAAGATCAGAGGGGAAGGGGATTATTCCTATTCTGGACGTTGAATGCCTGGAGAAAAATAACCCTCGTGTAAGTATGTAAACTTTAAAAGTCAAGAATGCAATTTCTTATAAATATTGGTTTCAATTTATTAAAAACCTTATATAGCCCACTTAAATTTTTTTGAGTTATGATTCAAAATATTTACTATGGTTCAGTAGTATAGGATTTGTTTAATACGGAATCTACTACCAATTTTACGGATTTATCAAATGAAAGTTTTGTATTTTCTCTCAGTTTTGTAAGGTTAGTTTCTGCTTCTTCCAAGATTTTTTGTGATTTTTCTTCTGCTTCTTGTTTTGCAGTCGACATTATCTTCTCTGATTCTGTCTTTGCGACTTCGATTATCTTTTCTCTAAGTTGTGCTATTTCTTTGTCTGATGTAGATATTATTCTCTTTTTCATGTCTTGAACTTTGATTGACAAACTCTCAATATCCTTTTCAAGTTCAGATAGTGAAGTAATAATTTTTTCTACAGAGGACATTATACAGTACCAGAAAATCCTACAACCATATATTAACTCTGCACTAGGTAACTTTGTGAGCTTTCCGGATAGTATCAAGTCGTAAGATTAAGGATTGCCTGCGCAATATCTCCCTTAGTATCGGTTAAAGCCATTATGGCCTTCTCTCTTGAACTTGAAGTCTGCTGCATTACCAGGATAATATCTTCCTCCTTAAAAGTAGGCACTTCTCTTTCTTTCTCTTCTATATCTCCCGCGATAATTTGAAAAATGGTACTGTCTTTACCCTTCATTTCAATTACCTGTGGTTTTATCAAAAAGATTTCCTTCGTATCAGTCTTAATTACAACTTCTTCGATATTCTCCAGTTCCTGCATATTTAGGCCCATTTTATCCAACATCCGCCTCATCTCGCGATTACCGCGCATCATGGAGTTTGATGCTCTCCTCTACTTTTTATTCCTTCTCTAACTTTTACTGCGACATCTCCAATTCTACCATGCAATTGGGATTGACTTACGACTGACTTTCCTACTGCAACGACCTCGCCTTTCTTATCTATAACCACCACTTCTGATCCAATATTGATGTTTGAACCAAACCATTCAACATGTTTACAAAATAGTGATCTTCCCTCACTAACAAAAGGAAGAGCATCATGATTTGGAATGATACAATTCTGCTTGAAATTACTGTTATTCAATAAGATTGAGGCACCGAAAATTGTTAGGGCTATTCCTCCATCTGATCTTAAAGTACCTACAAGCTGATCGTTTATACCAAAACTCTTTATCCTTCCGGTTTTTCTGGAATATATGAATGAAAGTTCCTTTGGCAAAACATTAGAAACACCTTTACCAAAAAGTGCATCTATGTGATAAGAAATTTTTTCGTTAGGATTCAATGCTTGTCTTGTTCTATTTAGTCTATATATAAAACATATCTGACTCCGTAATTCGATCATGATTGGTCGAAGTACATTCAGAAATTCGATTAGAAAAAAATAAACAAGATGTTAACATATCACTGAATCATCCATGGCTTCTTGCGAAATTTGCGGAATTCAGATAATCGATCACGGAGAAAGAGTTTACATAGAAGGCAACCTGTTAACTGTCTGCAAAGCATGTTCAAAAAGAGGTAAGCCATCTAACAATCCACAAAATATTCAAAGAAAACTTCCAGCGCGACCAAAAAAAATTGAAAAACCTGACAAGATCACCTTTGAAGATTCTGTTATCTTGGTCAAAAATTTTTCAGAAGTGATTCGAAATTCCAGGATGTCTAAAGCACTTACACACGAACAGTTGGGACTTCTCATACACGAGAGGGCTTCGTTGTTACGGAAAATAGAGAGCGGGTCGCTTAAGCCTGATGAAGAATTAACCAAAAAGTTAGAAAGATTTTTTCGAATTGACCTATATACTGAGGTAGACTCTAGTGAATAAGTCAGCACTGCTTATCACTTACCCGGTAAAGCACATTGCCAGTGAAGCTCAATCGTTGGCAGAATCTGCGGGCTATTCAATATTGCATACTGTAACTCAGAGACATTTAACAAGGTCAAAATTTGGTATTGGAAAAGGTAAAGCGGATGAAGTTAGAGAACTGGTTAAATCTTTGAATATCGACTTTGTGATATTTGATGAAATATTAAAACCGACCCAGCAATATAATTTGGCAAGATTATGTGAGATCGATATTATCGATAGGGAGAAGCTAATTCTGGAAATCTTTAGATTGAGATCTAATACAGAAGAGTCTAAGATTCAAATAAAGCTTGCTGAACTTCACTATGAAGCAGTAAGGATAAAGGAGAAGGTAAGATTAGCAAAGCGAGGAGAACAACCAGGATTTTTTGGTTTGGGCAAGTACGACGCAGATGTTCATCTACTTGATATAAGAAGAAGAATATCAGTACTGAGAAAAAAACTCTTGAAAGAGGAAAAAAGAAAGCTATTGCAAAGAACCAGCAGGGCAAGATCCGGTTTTCCAACTGTATCCATTATAGGATATACCTCCGTTGGGAAAACAACTCTGTTTAATTTTCTAACGGGAGAATCAAAATTGGTAGGTATTGAATTGTTTACGACACTTTCAACATCAAGCAGAATTGTGAACATCAATGGAAATCAAGTAATGTTTTCTGATACAGTAGGATTCATTAGTAAACTGCCAGCATATATGATAGACGCCTTTAAATCAACCCTTCAAGAATTAATCTTTTCGAATATTATACTCCTTGTTTTGGACATTAGTCAAAGTTATGAAATAATAAAAAAACAACTTTCAAGTAGTTTCACAGTTTTGATTCACTTGGGAGTATCAAACGCAAAAATCATTTATGTGTTTAACAAGATAGATCTAGTGAATCTTGAAGATGCAAGAGAAAAGTGTCAGAAGCTGGGAATATTAGATGAAAGTAACAGCAATTTTGTTATGGTATCATCTAAGACAGGAATTAATGTTCGTGTTCTCCTTGAATCTATTCGATCTAAAATTTTTGTAAACATGATGAAGGTAGATAATAATTAATGTCCATAGCCGTTCTTAGATTGGGACACAGATTTGTGAGAGATGATCGCACAACTACACATGTAGCATTAGTGTCAAGGGCTTTTGGTTGTAAGAAGATTTTCATGACAGATGTGGATGATTCCATACTAAAAACGATAAACAAAGTATGCGATGATTGGGGGGGTTCTAATGAGTTTGATATTGAAATTATTCAGGATTGGAGATCATTGATAAAATCCTGGAAGAGGAATAATGGAATCATTGTTCATTTAACCATGTACGGAATCAACATGGAGCACATCACACTTGATTATGAACAAGAAAGAAATATACTGATAGTAATTGGAGCTAGTAAAGTTCCAAAGGAAGTTTATTTTATGGCCGATATGAATATCGCAATTGGCAATCAACCACATTCGGAAATTGCTGCATTAGCTATTTTCTTGGACAGATTTTTTCATGGTAAGGAACTGATCTATTCATTTCAAGTCGCAAAAATGAAAATTGTTCCATCTTCACGTGGCAAGAGTGTTAAAATCAGAAAAGTAAAAAAGTCAAATTGAATTCGTTGTTAATGACACTTCAATTACTTAAATGAAGGTCGCAGGGATGAATAATTGTGCGGGGGTTGCCAAGCTTGGTCAAAGGCGTGAGATCGATTCTGACATGACGCTCAGATGAAATGATCCGGCTGGGAAACCTCATCCCGTAGGGGTTCGTGGGTTCAAATCCCACCCCCCGCATTAAACCTACTATTGACGAATCAATATGTACAAAAGGTCTTGTTCCTGCGGCAATCATAACTTTGAATTTATCCATAATTGAGCAAGTCTAATTATCTAAATTGAATATGAATTTATTAAAAACCCTGAGACTAGCATAAATCCACCATTACATTTTTTCTACTTATATCAATTGGTTTCCTATTTCGTAGGAATTTTTTTGAAACTGTTTAGTAATTTGCAATAGAGACAGAGATATATTTGCCCACTTTCAATCTGCTAGTAGCGGGGTGGGGAAGCCAGATATCCTAGGCTAAGTTATCCCGGCGGGCTCATAACCCGCAGAGCGGTTTCCATTTAGAGTGTAACTTAATGGCCGTATGTTCAAATCAACCCCCCGCTACGTCTTTTAGTAAATATTGAATTGTGTTCTGTACGTTTGATACGTAATACTCAAAATATTTTAAACCAATCCGAGTGTAGCTGTTTGATAATATTTGGCATATATGGATAAGTTTTTTCCATCCCAAATCTATGTATTGGTTTTGTCAAGTGCCGATGTGCCTTCAAATATGGCAAATATATTCCCAATTGTATGTCTCGAGGATTAGTAACAGATAGTTTCAAACCTTTTTTGTCTCCACAAATTTTACACTGAAATCCCTTATTTTTGCCTTCAGATTTCATTCTTTTGCCACATTTACTGCATAGTGGATTAATATTTACTATTTCTTTTTCAATTTTTAAGATCGAAAGATACTCAACGTTTAGGATGCTGGAACTATGGGGGTTATTCATACTAACACCAATGCCAATATCTATGTCATCTCCTTCTATAAGTTTGGAAGCAATATTTCCTAACCCAGTAGGTTCATAGACTGCCACAGGATATTTTTTGTTACTAAAATCTGATACCTCAAACAGGACATGTCCTCCGCGAATAACTATTGGTTTTTTTGTAACTTTGCATCTAATATATCCCGCTTTATGATTCCTAATTTCCTTTAGTGGTAGCTCATTTTGAAGATGCATGTTAGTACCTTGGTTAGTCCTGAATACCATATAGCCTTCAAGTTTTTCAACAGGAATGACATAATAAAGTGCCCTAACTACAGTCTGTGGATCCTCTCCTCTAATACCACAGAAGACTGGATCTGGACCATGAGGAGCAATCAATACTCTATCATGAATACTATCAAAGCAATTGAACGTAAGCGGATATGTATCTATATTTATTTTGGATACCTTTGATTTGTCTATTTTTCTAGTTGAGCCATGATATTCCTCTTTCCTGTATGCTATGGCTTCGTAAGTGTGATCCCCCTCCAGTAAAGATCCAATTGAGGCCATTGCACCGATTATGCCTAATCCTTTTCCATATTTGAAAATTTGAATCGATAGTTGTGAGGCTAACTTCTCAGCTTCTTTTATCTTTATTACATCATACATTGCCCTATTGCTAAACTGCCTCAGTGCAAGTGGTATGTTGTCACCCTCAAATATTGCCAAGCCCGGATTAGCACCATTGGCAATATCTGATTCTGTTCTGAGAATTTTTACCATGTATTCTATTATCTGGCTAGGCTGATCCGTTTTGATCCTTAAACAAATTGCACCATTTCCTCTCGTTTTCCAAGGAATATTGGGATTTAATCGTACAAGAAGTGGATAGTCGATGAACGTAGAATCCGTTTCACTTGAAAGCTTCGAAACAGTCTTAAATGCCAGGTTAGTTGTGCATCTTCCCTCGGCAGAATCTGTGTCATCAAATCCTATATGGACAATTTTTGAATCACTTGAATTATGATTAGACATCTAAATGAGACGTACAAATTCAAAGAAGCGATATTAATCTTATTCCGTAATGTTAAGTATAATATTCATGGATTTTCGAGATGGAGATGTCAAAATATTACTCATCAATATGGACACCGTAAAAGGTGAAATAAGATTATCAAAAACAAATAAAAAACTTGACATTGAAGTACGTTTTGTATCTCTTGGTAATTGATTCATGAAAATTATTATTATTACTAGTAGTTTATTCATTGTACTTTCGGTTTGTCTGCTCCAGACCGAGTTACAAATTTTTAACCCAATCGCCACTTACTCCATTGCAACGGCCCAAAATCACTTAGGGCTGGACAAATTTGGCGTTAGAGAAATTTATCCAACTAAAGAAAATGGCAGAGAGTGGTATGTGGATATGGAAAATCCAAAAGAAGATGAAAATTTTTCAATCACGTTTAATCCGAATATTACGAGACAAGATGATGGTTCTTGGAGAATTTCAGCCCCAGTTGTTAGGATGAATATTAAGACATTAGAAGGGGAAACAAATTGGAAGAATGTCGAAATGACAGGCTATGCAAAGATAGTTGGGGTTATTACCAATAGTAGTAACAAAGTAATAGAAAATGATCTAACATGGTATGCCAGAGGTGGGAAACATAATCAAGAAATTCCATGTGAGGCGACGGCCTATATGGGGGGACTTTATGATAATGGGAAAGTGGGCTGGAAAAAAGAATTATGGTTCGTCGGAGGGTATACAGACGAAAGGCAATCCAACAAGGTTACTAATTCACTAATAGATAGATGGATTGGATGGAAAGTAGTAATTTATAACATTAATAATAACTCAGAGGTAAAATTGGAATCTTACATGGATAACACTAATGCCAATTATTGGGTTAAAGTTACCGACCTAGTTGACGATGGTGGATGGTACGCAAAAATGCCAGACTCGCATTTTTTTGATGCTGATTGTTCCAAAGATAAGGACTTTGTAATTACTAATTCTGGATCGACTGCTACATTCCGGTCAGATAACCTGATTTGGGATTTCAAGAATTTGAGCATTAGGGAAATCGAGCCGGACAAAACTTCTTTTCAATGATACTTTTCATCCCCGATAAGCCAGAAAGGGGATCTGTTGATTCTTACTTTGTATTGACAGACTCAGACTATGGGGAATGGAATTAGGTCGACAAAGGTGAGTTTTAAGATTCATGATCTTATCATTGCTAGAGCAGTGAAATTAAATTAAGCACTATTCTTTTGAGAATCGATCGATAAGATTATCGATTTCGTTTTTTATCTTCCGTTTTGCAAAAATGCCAAGAACTACTCCAATTTTTCCATATTTGAGATCTGCATCTATCTTTATTTCTGTGCTCGAATTAGATTTCGGATCCAACTCAATTATTAAAATCGTTCCCTTAGTATCACCTTCAATAACTTCACTCTTAAGCATTCTGTCTGGTTCTAACGTATGTTTTACTTTTTGGTTTATTTCTTTACCTGATATTAAAACGATCTCTTCTGTTAGTATGTGATTATCAGATTGATCAATAATTTTGAACGACTTGTACGTGTCAGGAAATAGTGTTGGTAGCTTACTTATATCTTTAATTGCGGAAAAAACTCTTTCATGCGGTGAATTTACAGTTTTGGATGATACTACTCTAACCATGAGTGTCTTAAGATCCAGTAATTTTTAAACAATATGTTTCTATATATGAGTCAAGTAAAATATCAAGGTTGACAAGAATTTAGTATGAAATATTTTTATAATGAATTTGAAGTAAATTCTAATATCGAAAAAGTCTGGGTATTTTATACAGACTTAAAACATCTTGAGATAATTAGTCCGAGCGATATGAAATTGCATTTGATAGAAAGTACAGATAAAATATTGAAGAAGGGAACAGTAGCCTGTTTTTATGGAAAGATAATAATAAGTGCTCAATGGTGCTCTAAAATAACTTTTTTTGAAAAATATGAATATGTGGATGAAATGATTCAAAATGGAAATAAAAAGCCTCCATTCCGACTATGGTCTCACAGGCACAGATTCAAGGAAATTGATGATTGTAAAACTAGAGTAGTAGATAAGATTGAGTTTGAGTTACCCTTTGGACTCCTCGGAAAATTGTTAGAATTGTACATCGAACTTAAGCTTCTCAAGATTTTTAAACATAGAGAACTTGCGACAAAAAAATTTCTTGAATGATCCTATTTATGGCCGAGCCATCGGTTGCTTTCTAATTAGATATAATGAGATACCTAATGCAGATAACGAAAGGAACAACATAGTACCAAAAATCAGATCATATGCAGTGGCAGATGGAAAATATTGATGTTGATTCTTGGATAGTGTAACTATAAATAAATGGGTCTGCATGAATACTCCAGCAATTGTTGGACCAATTGAACTCCCTATGATTCTCAATAGGTTACTAATCCCAAGTGAGATACCTATTTGTTGGAATGAACTTTGCACCATGACAATATTAGTACTACTGACATTTGTTAAAGACAGACCAATAGATATTACTACCAAATAGATCGATATATAAAACTCATTGAATCTCATCAGCAAAAGCAATGAAAATCCCAATGCCATGGCAAGGGTACCTATCACTAATGGAGTTGTCTGTCCAATTCTTGTTATTATTAGGCCAGCTAGGGGACCCAAAATCAAGAGAACAAGTGCAAATGGCATCTGTACTAATGACATCTGTATTGCATTATTATTAAAACCAACAGGATACGGACTTTGAGCCAATATAGGCAATGTCTGAAATATGGTAAACATCGACATACCTACAATCAGTAAGATGATGTTTGAAGACAATATCCTCCTGTCAAGAAAGAGGCTTGAGGCGATAAGTGGGAATTTAGTTTTTCTTTCAAACAGCAAAAAAGCAACAAAGCTTAAAATGAAAACTGTCAAGCAAAATAAAGATGTTATTGGAATCCTGATGGAATTTAATAGTTTATCGCTAGTATCAAAACTGTCAGTTTTAAGAAATGTTATGAATAAAAGAAATGTGATAATGCTTACCCCTAACAATATCGAACCCCTTAAGTCAAATTTTTCATACGAGTCCTCATTTTTAATATTTGAACCTTTAGTTGCTTTCTTTTCCGTTGGAATGAATCTCATGATAATGATTATTAGACATATGGCAATTGGAATAATGGAAAAAAATGTCAATCGCCAATCATAAAATTGCACAATAGTCCCGCCTATGGCAAGTCCAAGTACTGAGCCTCCTGCAAACATGGAGCTTATGATTCCTTGACTTATGGCTAGTTTTTCTCTAGGAAAATGTTCTCTGACAAGTCCGAAAGTAACAGGGAAGACTGAAATTCCAATTCCCTGTAAAATTCTTGACATTAGTAACATGAAAAAATTAGAAGAGAAGGGCGAAATGATAAGACCTATAGTATAAATTGAAATGAGAATTATCATGATTTTTTTCTTCCCATAAATATCAGATAATTTTCCACTGACCGGCGTCATAACTGCACCTGCAACAAGGTATGCACTTAGAATCCAGGATGAATTATTATATGATAAATCAAATTCATCAATCAATTGAGGAAGTGCAGGAAGAAGCATCGTTTCTGTATACATTGATATGGTAGCAATAGAACTTAGAATTGCAAGGGTCGTCCATATCGAATGATTGTTATTTTCTTTTCTAAACAAGGGTTATCTTTTTTGATTACAATAAAACTCAAAGATCAATATAATAAATTTTGCACGGTGCTATGCCCGCTTAAAGTGTGCTATTAGTTCATCCCTATCCATGATCTTGGGCACTAAGTTATTTCGACAATTTTATCCACTGGTAAAAGCTACTAATTGCAATCTTTTTGGTCAATATTTTATTAGTCGGCGGATTCAAAGAGAATGCATCCACAGCTTAATGTCATCCATCGATGAAATAAAGACAAAATTAAAGAAAAACTGGTATCAGTTTGTCAATACTAATAGTAAAAAATTTTCTAACAAAGTAATCGATGGATCTTCTCCTCCATCAATATTTGTAGGTGAATTTGGATACCCACATGTCAGAATTGGTCCAATGATACCTCCTTATCACGGAGATACTTCAATACTAGATAGGCCTGAATTATGGTCGGGAAAGTCCTTAGAGCAGATTGTCAACTACAGGATTAATCTTTTGAAAGGAACAATGATCCATAATGTGAATAAAATTTCTGGCAGGTACATTGAATCATTACAAGATATGGCTTTGTCAAAAAGAGTTGTCGAGAGCACCATGACTTTTGAAAAAATTCCATCACAATATCTAAATGAAATGACCTTGACTAAAGATGATTCTGAAGAAATACCCACAATATTTTCAGCACCTGTGAGTGAAATTAAGATTCTTCCCTCAACGGCAGACCAAAAAATCGAAAAAAAATATTACGATTATGATTCATATGCGTCAGATGCAGTTGTTGAACTCTATGAGAATAGTATCGACATGACTCGCATCTCAAAAGTTTTAAGTATGGGCATGCTAGGTAGAAAGAAAAATCGTAAACTCGTACCCACTAAGTGGAGCATCACAGCGGCAGATGATATAGTTTCACTGTATCTCTTAAACAGAATCAAGGACAATGCAATTTTAGATAATTACCTTGTCTTCGCCTTTAATCACTTGGCAAATTATTACTCTGTAATATTCATTCCTGATGACGTTTGGTATTTTGAAATGATTGAATCCTGGATCGATACCAACGGCAGAGTACATATAGGATCAGATTATGAATCAGGAAAAAAAATTGATCATTATCCTTCTATCGCTGGAGCATATTTTGCAGCAAGATTGGCTGCAGCCGAATATCTTTTCAAGAAAAGAAAAAAAGCATCGGTGTTAATTTTGAGAGAAATACATCCTGAATATTTCGTGTCACTTGGTGTCTGGCAGATTAGAGAGGGTTTAAGAGAATGTCTCAGATCGAAAGGAAGGAACTTTGAAAGTTTTGATTCAGCATTAAAATATGGAGTTTCCAAGACTTCCTTGTCAAAAAACGAGTGGATAAAAAATAGTTCAATTATCAAGAACAATAAACAGAAAAGGATTTCTGACTATCTCGATTAGGGAATCTTGAAAATAACTCTTTTCTATCCGTTGTCAGTTAAAAACTACATAGACTTATCGTCCTAGGTAATTAACATACGCATTTATTTTTACGAAGTATCCGCAATTATAAAAATAATTTAAGGTAAGCAAATCAAGAAATTTGGAGTTTGTTCACCCATCTGTTGGTCCTTTATCTTTTCGATATCAACATCCATCAATTTTTGACATGATTTTTCTGCCATTTTCTGAGAATCATTGATATTATTCATCATTGTCATGGAAATGTCTTCGTTCTTATCGAACGGATTCACTCTATCAGGATATTTAAGTACGTTTTCTGATATAATTTTACAGTTAACGACCTTGTCACATTCTTCCTCATTAATGCCTTCCATTGTGCTTGGCTGTTCTATGGCATATATTCTTCCCATCATACCATGGATTGAAACCAGCGTTAGAGTTAACATTATCAGAACTACAGCTGTTAAATACGTAGTCAAGTGAACATTTGTATCTCACTCTATTTATTTGAATTTGGACTAAATTATCATTAATAAATTTAGGTCAGCTGAATGTAATAGAAAGTTACAATTAATTGTTATGTAATACGACGTATTATTCAATTGTCAATTTTCTGCTACTTACAGCCCCAGTTTTAATCAAGATGTGTATTTTTCTTCACAATTAATGAAAAATACGTCTTGTTCGTCGCTAAGATTGAATATAGCCAATTGGTAGATGAAAATCGGCTTTCTCAGGACTTTCTAGCGACTGGTAAGTATCCAATAAGAATTTTCCTTTTGTTTGTGTTAGTAAGCATTTTATTTTTATCATCATACTATTATATGGCAAATGCAGAAACTATAATGTGTAGAAACGACGATACCGATAAATCTTGTAAAGGATCGGAACGGACAGATGTTTTAGTTGGCAACAAGAATTCTAATAAAATGAATGGACTTCAGGGTACTGACTACATACTGGGACTCTTTGGCAATGATTACATAATTGGATATAATGGCAGTGATACCCTTGTAGGCGGGGCTGGTAACGATGTTCTTCACGGAGGAGGAGACAAAGATGCCGTTGTGGGAAGTACTGGAAATGATAATATTACTGGTGGTTATGGAGCAGACGAAGTAATAGGTGGTGAAGGTAACGATACCATTAAAGGTGGTAATGGTCCTGATACCATCATAGCAGGACAGGGCAATGACTTTATCGTAGGGGGTCCTGGGATTGATGAAATAAGTGCTGGAGCAGATGATGACAAAATTTATACTGCAAATAGGAACACAACCGAATCAGATAACGCTAAAGACACTGTTTACTGTGGGGATGGAAATGATGAAGTATGGATAAATACCAGCATGGATGAGGACGAAGTGAATAAGGATTGCGAAATATTGCACGAAGGCTGATATTTTAATACCTGAATTTGTTAGTTCATGTTGCAATTTTTTTGAATTGAGAGATACAAAATTATTTCTAGAGAAGTCTCACTAAGTTGAAGGGCCATTTGGTTAGATTACACAACTACTAAAATGGTCTAAAATCTACCGTGCCACGGATATCCAGAATATCAGTTTGTTGTGCGATATCCAGGGCCCTTTCATTCTCCATTTCATTGTAGCACCTACTGTAAAAAGGACAATTTGGACATTTACTTGATTTTAAGGGTTCGGTCACTCTAGGAAGGATTGTCACGTCATGATTCTCTAGTGCACTTACAAGTATATTCTTTCTCAACACCATTTCATTTCGCAATATCTCTCTCGTGATATCATCCTTGGGCAGGTTTACCGACCAACTTTCTATTCCAGGGGGCCTCGCATCGTTTGGTCTAAAGTAATATTCTCCAGTATCATCCCTCTTTATCAATCTCAATTCCTTGATATTATATCTAATTGAAATGATGCCCTTTTCAATATCCGTCATAATCAGATAATAAAGCAGTTGTCTTAGATAGGAACGAAAAGTATAATCATTTATATCAAGTCGCTTACCGGCAACTGTATCCTTCAGTTCAATTATTACCATTCTTCCGTCCGTATTATCCATAATGTCAGGATGTGCAACTATTTCATCCATTTGCAACTCGGCTTGTGCTACGCCAATTTTTGCAAGATGTGTAATAGCAAACTCACTTGATTCTCCCCTAACGAAATGATGTATGGATTCATCGGTGATGGGATCTTCGTCCGGATAAACTCGCGAATAGTATTGCTTTCTTATACAGGAACTCGGTAGTATGTCTGAAACATGGATGGGGGCTAGACCTATCCTATCTTTTTTTCTGTCATCGTATCTTGATCTTAAATTGCTTTTTAGCATATTTGTGAATTCTGAATCAGGTCGTATGACAATTGGCATAAATTACTAAATATTATTGAGATGACGTGTCTTAATAGTTATATTATTTAATCAAGCGCTCTACCGAAAAATATTTTATATATTCCACATTAGGATTAAAACTTACGGAACAAAAAGTTAAAGTCCTGGGCATTGGGAGCAGTATGAGAAAAAATTCCTTTAGTACTAATGCTCTGAAGGATGTCCTTGAAATTATTTCTGTGAAGTATAAGACTGAAGCAAGACTGTTGAACCTATTAGAAACTGAGTTGCCTATGTACAGACCCAGCACTAGATTTGAAAATGAAAGTGTCAAAAAGATTACATCCGATGTGAATTGGGCCAATGTATTTGTCTTGGCTTCACCTGATTATCATGGGTCCATGTCAGGGACTATGAAAAATTTTCTAGATTTTTTCTGGAAGGAATTTTCGGGAAAAACGTTTGGGTATATAGTCTCATCACACGAGAAGGGTTTAACTGTGATGGATCAGATGAGGACAGCAGTAAGGCAGTGCTATGCTTGGAGTCTGCCCTATGGTGTTTCCATTAACGAGCGAGAGGACCTCGACTCAAACGGTCTGATTGTAAACAAAAAATTGCAATCACGAATGGAAATGCTTGCCAGAGATCTGGTTATCTACGGTGGACTAATTTATTGGCAATTTACGAAGGACCGAGATTCATCAGAACCCAATACCTTCGCACATTATTACATCTAGATTAAGGAGTAGAACCTAGAACACTGGTCAAATTTTTCATCATGGCACTGAGATAAATAAAAAGACTAGACCATTCAGTAAACTTTGTTTAGGAACTCCTATTATAAGCGCAAATAGAGCAGGCTTGGGAGACAAAGAAATGCTAGGTCTAGATACCTCAGTCTTTCCGCAAGGCAAAGACAGTCTATCTATCTTCTTGGATACGCCGTTTTGGATATGGGACTCCTACTTACACAGGGTTCAGTATGAGAAAACAAATGGATGTTGCTGTTTCAATCATCTATTATCTTTGCCCAGTAAAGATGGCATACGATATCCCTTGTTTGATTTTCAGGTAATTATCTTTGATACTGTAGAACGAAATCAGAATGTTTGGATAAAGAAGGCAAGAGGAATTGGACTTACTACCTTCATTCTTAGATATCTTGCTTGGAAAATCCTCTATTCATCGGAGTTAGATTATAAATCGATATACATAGTCTCAGGTAGTAGTGATAAATCTAATGATAAAGTAGATAGAATGTTCAAGAAAGTATTTGAAAAAAGATTCCCTCTCCTTAGACTAGAATCAAAATTTACTGATTTATGGTTAAAAAAAACATGGATCAAAGTATTGGAACCAAGGGATATTATGGGTTTTGAATCATTTGATACTGCATATTTGTTTATAGATGAAGCAGACTTTTTGGAACATTCAGAGCAGAAAGAGCTAGAGCACGCAGCTTCCTCTTGTGCAGGAAGAAGCAATTGCAGGACAATTATGGCTTCGACTCCCAATCAACCCGGAGGTTTGTTTCAAAAAATAGAAAATGATGCAACTTCAAGATATGCAAGATTGCGGATGGATTATAGATATGGAATTGGCACAATCTATGATAGCAAGTTCATAGAAAAGAAGAAATTAGACCCCGAGTTTGACAGAGAATATAATATAAAGTACGAATAAAATCGCGATACCCGCTATTAGTATCATATGTCATTTTAAAATACTAGTAAGTGTATCTGTAGCAAATATTCATTATCAAGAGTTGTAAGAATAGTAAATAATTCTATGGCATCTAAATATCAAATTATTTTCTAGTTACAGGTAAATAAAATAATAATATTAATGCTCCTTCAAGAGGAACAACCATTCTTCCTATATAAATAATTTTGATACCGTTAGAGTTGCGCCATTATTACAATTGTAGGTGTTATTCATTTAAATATCATTTTT
>Ga0105092_10001001_pt1 | contig 14972 bp, 11 predicted proteins | sample PPLLak2March2015_FD_87021 | JGI IMG/M metagenome (GOLD analysis project Ga0105092, IMG submission 87021) | Freshwater sediment microbial communities from Prairie Pothole Lake near Jamestown, North Dakota, USA - PPLs Lake P7 Core (1) Depth... | ecosystem: Environmental > Aquatic > Freshwater >... | reverse complement strand
TCCAAGGTTTCTTTTTCCATTCGTACACTCGCTCCTGCTGGTCTCGATTTACCAAAGTGATTATGCGGGAATAAGCCCCAATAGTAATATTTTACAGCATAATGACCATTCGCAACCTATTATATATGTCAGGTAGGATGTTTCTCAATCTACGTATATTTTATTTACATATTCTGAAGTCATACAACTCAATATCCCTCCGTATAATAACTTAAAGGATACCTCACCACCTATCTTATAAGTTTGGTCGCTATCCGAAACATCCAGGATAAGGTGATCACTACTCGCACCAAGAATGGCAACAAATTTATCCTCTGGGGCAATATTATCAGGAATTACATCCTGCTTCCCAATGGCACAAATAGCCCTTTTCCGAACTCCTTTATCCACGTAAGCAGGTTGTCTTCCAAAGGCATCTAAACCGAGTTCACCTTGAGGAAGCGATGGTTTTTCCTTAATTTCAACGATTTCTACTACCAGCTTGATGCAGTCATCATAAGTTCCTTGGATAGATCGTCCAAATGCCGTCTCTCTTCCTAAAAGAATAGCTTCACCAAGCCTTAATTGGTTTATACCATCTGGCATGATATTTCGTTCTAAGAGGTAAAAGCTGCTTGAGTTACCTCCGGAGACAATATCAATATATATATTAAAATGTTCCTCAAGTCTATGTTTGCACTCAACTAATTTCGCTAAATTTTGTATTGTCGGGAGCACTCCGCCGAAACAAGTAAAATTCGCCCCAACACCAACCAGTCTTAGGCAGTCGAGCCGAATGACTTCTTCTACGACGTGAAACATCTCCGCATCATCAAAAATTCCTTCCCGAAGATCTCCCAAATCCATCATGAGAATTACTTTATGGACTCGATCCCTTTTTCTTGCCTCTGCTGAAAGTGCCCGTAAAGTATTCAGCTCGGAATTCATGGAAATATCTGCATTTTCGATCACCCTGCCAACCTCGCTAATCATCGGAATCCTGAGGAGCATCTTAGGTAAATGTATCGAATGAAGCCGTTTTAAATTTTCAATCCGAGAATCAGCAAGGATATCAACCCCGCCATCCTTCATTGCATAAGCAATCAGTTCTTGACCACAGAATACTTTGGTTACACCTGCCACTTTTATTCCGTGCTGGCTGCATTTTGTCACCACCATTTCCGTATTCTGTTTGATTTTATCGAGTGAGATTTCCAACCGGGGGCAAGGATAAATTACTCGGTTAGCCATTTCTACCTTACCTCCGATTCCTTGCTACCCGTTTTTGATTTATCTAAACCTGTTTAATAGTGATGTACCAATGGATCAATTAATAACTTTGACAAATTCAAAAGGGGAATTACATGGTTGAGCGGACGTGACGTACATCCCCACCTGTAGGGGAAGTAGTATCACGTTTGAAATCGTGATAGAACCAGGCTCAATGTCTGAGTGACGGCAAAGCGAGCTGAGGTTATCGCCGTGATAAGCCATCAATCTTTGGCTGAATAGCACATCGATATTGCCAATCGTAGATCGGAGGGCGCTTTCAACCTTTTCCCTGCGTGCTTGCGAATTTCCCCGCAGATGTTCAGATTCCCCGTCGATCCATAAAGAACATGTTTCTGGTGCAGTAAAGTGGTTGGTGCTTGCTATGAATCCATCCATAGAACGCCTGACCACCTGGAAAGTATGTGTAACTTCAAAGACAGCAATCTCTCCTTGGGAATCAACCAGAGTCATGGTACCACTTCCAGAATGCGGTACGGTTGGAAGGTAATCGATTGCCTGTTGGACGCTGCTAAATCTTTCCAAAAGATACATCATAAAGGAGTAGCGTGCAACACCAGGACCTACATCCTTTGATCCTACGTATGTATCAGCAACGGCTAAACCAGCACTGTTGATACCCGAACTGAAAACACCCGGGCTGCCGGCACTGGTCAGACACAGGTAGGGATACCCATCGCGAGTTCGGATTCGGGCGAGGCACTGGAGAGGTTGGTGATCAGGACGGTAATCTCTGTTTTTAGACAAGATAGGCGCACTGTCGCCTGTAATTGTCCCGCTGGCTGCCCAGGTCGTGCAGCCTTCTGCCTGACGCATAAGCCTGAGGCGGTCGCCTAGGTAAGAAGAAATGGTGTATTTAAAATAATCATTCCACTCCAGGTTCATAGTCTCAGCAATCCCATTCAGGATTTCCAGTGTTTCGGGTGCATGCTGTGCCCAGGTTTCAGCCATCTCCTCCACAAGTGGAGGAATTTCATTTTCATATGGGCGAAGTGACTCTAGGCGGGTAGTGATCGATTTCAGAATGAGCGGACGCAATTCAGTTATCTGTTCCCCATGCTGGCGACCGATTTCTTTATAGGTCCCGTTGAGTGTCAGGATTCGAATCATCGTGTTTCCATTCCTGGGTTGGAGTGAGCGTTTGTCCCATCCGAATTTACCTCCGGATAGGCAGAGTAATTCCAGCAGGCAACTTGCTGGTTTTCCACTTGAAAGTAAGGGGGATATTTTTCCTCACATACCTTACCCGCTTTGGCAAAACACCGCGGATGGAATGGACAGCCGCTAGGAGGGTTAATTGGGCTAGGAACACCTCCACTCAGCAAGATGCGCTTGCGGCGCATTTCCTTGCGGATGAAAGGAATAGCCGCCAATAATGCCTGGGTGTATGGGTGGCGGGGCGTATCAAAGATCACGCGGGTCATCCCGATTTCAACCAGGTGACCTAAGTACATAACGGCAACGCGATCGGAGAAGTAATGGATCACGCTGAGGTCATGAGCAATAAAGAGATAGGTCAGGTTGAATTCCTCGCGCAGCCCTTCCAGGAGGTTAATGATCTGAGCCTGGATAGAAACGTCTAACGACGATACCGGCTCGTCGGCAACGATAAAGCTTGGCTGCATGGCCAACGCCCTGGCAATACCGATCCTCTGCCGCTGGCCTCCAGAAAATTGGTGCGGGTAATGATCAATGTGCCGCTCGCTTAATCCTACCCTGTGAACCAGACGAATAATTTCCGATTCTATCTCAAGCGGATCTCGGAAATGCCTCTGCCGAAGAGGTGTTGTAAGGATTTCGCGCATTGTCTTGCGCGGATTGAGGGAGGAATACGGATTCTGAAAGATAATTTGAGCTACCCGGTGGTACTTTACCTGTTGAGGAGGTTTACCCCCTTGAGGAGCTGTATTTATTTTCCCTCCTCTGACAGGTATGCCGTTATATAAGATTTGTCCTACTGTAGGTTCCAACAGGCATGAGAAGATTCGCCCTAGGGTTGTTTTTCCACAGCCGCTCTCGCCTACCAGACCAACGGTTTCTCCAGGCCATATACTGAGATTCACACCGTCTACTGCCTGGACAATCTTCGTTTGTGCCCGGGTTAATGCCCTTGCCAGCAAACTCGGCCGCAAGTAAAAGTACATTTGGACATTACGGGCTTCAAAGAGAGGAGTTAGATTGTAAGATGTATAAGGGGTTCTCATTCATACCCTCACAATATGTTCCCATGACCAGGTTGGAATGCGCTCAAAATTTACCAACGCAAGGCATCGGCTGAAGGAGATCTCGCTGGTTTGAAACATCGGTACTGGTCCCTCATTACAAATTGGTCTTGCAAGAGGGCAGCGTGGTGAAAAAGCACAACCATTGGGGAGATCAACAATGTCAGGCACATTGCCTGGGATAGGCTGGATCTTTTTCCCTTTATCGGATATTCTCGGGCGGCAAGCCAGAAGACCTCGGGAATAGGGATGCTGTGGTTGAGTAACAACTTCATCAACCGGTCCTTGTTCTACGATACGTCCGGCGTACATTACTGCGATCGTGTCGCAAAACTCTGCCGCGACACCCAGGTCGTGAGTTACCAATATTACGGCAGTATGGTGTTCCTGGTTTATCTGTCTCATCAGATCGAGAATTTGAGCCTGAATGGTTACATCAAGAGCCGTAGTGGGTTCATCCGCCAGCAGAAGTGACGGTCCGCACGCCAAAGCCATGGCAATCAGGGCACGCTGCTGCATCCCGCCTGAAAACTGATGTGGGTAAGCCCAGTAGCGGTCTGCAGGAGATGGAATTCCTACTTCGCTCATTGCCTGGAAGACACGTTCTCTTTGTAATCTCCGGTGTGCGTTACCAAAGAACAAGGGCCAGCTTTTCCCAGGGATAATATGATGTATTTGGAGTGATTCCCGAATTTGTTCGCCGACCTGAAAAACCGGGTTTAAGGTTGTCTGTGGATCCTGGAAGATCATAGAGATTTCTTTGCCCCGCAGCTTGCGCATCTCCTTCATCGATAGCTGTGCGAGATCATGCCCTTTGAAAAGAATATCACCACAACTCACCTTTCCCGGTTTACGGATAAGGCGCAAAATCGCATGTAAAACAGAGCTTTTTCCGCACCCTGACTCGCCGACAATTCCTATCTTGCTTCCGGGATCTAACCTTAAAAAGATGCTGTCCACAGCGCGTACATCCCCGCGCCTGGTTGGATAAACGACGGACAGATCGCGTATTTCGAGCAGTGGTTGAGCAATTGTCATACCAGAACCCTCATAGATCATTTAACCTTCCAGCTTTAGCCGCGGGTCCAATATATCTCGCAGGCCTTCACCCAGGAGGTTGACAGAAAGGACGAGGATGAGCAGCGCAATCCCCGGGAAAGTAGAGACCCACCAGGCAACTAGCAGATAATCTCGCCCTGCGGCAACCATCGATCCCCACGCAGGAATATGGGGGGGAATGCCCAGACCTAAAAAGCTAAGACTGGCCTCGGCAATAATCATATCGCCGATCCGAAGAGTTCCAAGAACAAAGACGGTTTGGACTATATTCGGAACAATCTCTTTGACGATAGTTGCAAAATGACCAAGACCGGAGACCTTGGCTGCTTCCACGTATTCTTGGGTTTTTTCCGCCATCATTTCGCCGCGAACGAGGCGAAAGAATTCTACCCATCCTTTAAATGTCAGTGCCATGATCAGGTTGGTAAACCCGGCGCCCATGAATGCCATGACACCAATCGCAAAAATAAGGAAGGGAAATGCCAGCAGAAGATCAGCCAGGCGAGAGATAACTGCGTCAAACCGGCCTCTAAAATATCCTGCAAACGACCCAAGAGTACCACCTAACAACATAGAGATGGTCACGGTAAGCCCGCCCACAACGAGAGATGTACGGGCACCATATATAATGCGAGTGAGAATATCTCTGCCTTGAGCATCTGTTCCTAGCAGGTAATCCACAGATCCACCCTCTTGCCAAGCAGGAGGTCTTAGAAAATGTCGAAGGTCTCCTTGGGTCGGATCATAGATAGTGATTAAGGGAGCGAAAATACCTGCAAGAATATATATCAGGATAACAATGCCGCCTAACATCGCCGTTTTGTGATGCAGTAGGTTTACAGTTAGTTCTTTCCAGGCACGCCACTGGAGTTTGAGCCGTATACGCCAGATATGGATCCAGCGGTCAATGGGATTGGCAACTCTGGGTGTTAATTCCATTTACTGGCCTCCGGTTACGCTTAATCAAAGTGTTATTTTCGGATTGAGATAGGTATAAAGTATATCAACAATCAAATTTGCGGTTACAAAGGTAAAGGCATACACCATGACTGAACCCTGGACAAGCGGAAAATCGCGGTTGAAAATAGCATTAACGACCATTCTTCCCAACCCAGGCCAGCTAAAAACCGTTTCAATGATCATGTTTCCGCCTAATAGGACACCAACTTGCAGACCGACAACGGTTACGGTTGGGATCAGGGCATTACGGAGAGCGTGTTTGAGGATGACCCATGTTTCGGATACTCCTTTACTGCGAGCCAGTGTAACGTAATCGGTACGCAGAGTCTCCAACATACTGGAACGGATTACCCGGGCAACGACCGCAGCAACAGGCGCAGCCAGGGTGAATGCTGGAAGTGCCAGGTGCTGAATAGAACTGATTAATGCCACCTTATTTCCGGTCAATATACTGTCGATTACATAGAAACCTGTGACTGTATCTAGCTGTGCCTCCACACCGAGCCTGCCTTGGACAGGTAGCCAGTGAAGACGTACAGCGAACAATAGGATTAAGATAATTCCAAGCCAAAATCCGGGCATAGAAATTCCCATGAACGCGCTTGCCATGCTCAACCGGTCAACAACCGAGTTCTGCCGCGCAGCCGAGAGGATACCTATCGGCATGGCGATGAGGAGAGCGATGAACATTGCAGTAAAGGCAAGCTCGATGGTAGCTGGCAATCGTTCTTTTATTAGTAAAGTAACAGGCTGTTTTTGAACGTATGAGTAACCAAGATCCAGCCGAACGGCATCCTTCAGGAATAGCCATAGTTGAACGTGCAAGGGTTCATCTAGGTTGAATTCCGCCCGCAGCTGTTCGATTTCTCCCTCGGAAACAACACCTTCCCTGCCCATCATGATATCGACCGGGTCGCCGGGGGACAAGCGCATAAACAAGAAAACAATGATAGCTACACCCAGCATAAGGGGTATGGCAACCAGGACGCGCTCGAGTATTTTTATGGTTTTCACGGGTTATTTGCTCCTCGGCTGCGATTTTGGAAGCCTCCTGGGACAGCCGTTTGGCTGTCCCAGGTCTGTTTTGGGTAGGTTGCTAATAGCTGTTGGTTACGGCTCCAGGCAGACATCATGTAGATTGATACGTCCATCGGACGCGGGGCTCCAATTTAATACTCTCATGGATGCAGCCTCGGTCACTTCAGGAAGGATTAAAAACACCGCAGGCACTTCGTCGTATATGAGCTGCTGTGCTTCGTCATAAATTGCCTGGCGTTCTTCAGGATCTATGGTAGTTTCGCCAAGTATAATAAGCTCATTGACACGGGAATTATTATAAAGGGAGAAATTACCGCGGCCGTAGGTCGATCCATCGATATAGCCATGCCACTTTGCTTCAAAATGACCGACCGGATCAAACGCAGAATCTCCCCATGAATCAAGATAAGCAAAACGTTCACCAGCTTGAAGCTGCGGCTTGATCACGCTGTATTCCCAAAATCGTACGCTAGAGTCTATCCCAATAGCCCGAAACTGGCTTGCCACGGCTTCGGCTAAGGCTCGCTGTCTTTCTATCGTGTCTATCGTGAACGAAAAGTTCTGCCCGTCTTTGTCCAGCATGCCATCGCCGTTGCTGTCCGACCATCCGGCTTCTGCTAAGAGAGAGAGCGCTTTTTCTGGATCATAAGGATAAGGCTGCAGGCTTTTATTGACATAACTATTATAAGGTGAGAGAGGTCCAGGAAGGGTAACCGCTTTCCCTCCATAAATAGCCTCGATGATCAATTCTTTGTCTACAGCATAGTTCATTGCCTGGCGCACGAGGACATCATCGAAGGGCGGTTTCGTGACATTCATTTCCATCCAGAGTGGAGAGGTTCCGGGCGTAGATTTGATCTGAATACCAGGGGTTTGCTCGAGGGTGGGAATTAGCGCCTCAGGAACCATCTGGATAATATCGACCTCACCTGCGAGCAGGGCGGCGACGCGGGTTGATGCCTCTGGAATGACCTTGAAGATGACATCTTTCACACACGCTGATCCAACTGGAGTCAGGTCATCTGCTCCACCGTAATAATCATCAAAGCGGGTCATGACGATTTCGGTAAAGCCAGCCTCTGCCGAAACGAACTTGAAGGGCCCTGTACCAATCAGTTGGCCGATGAACCCCTCAGTGCCAACCTCTACTAAGTAGCCCTTAGGGACAATTTGCTGGTGAACGAGCATCTGCATAGCAACAGGCCAGGGACCACTGAAGTGCATGACAACTGCATAGTCGCCTGTCTTTTCAATCGACACAAGTGGAGCAATCAAGCCCTTGCGAGGAGATGTGTGTGGTTCGGGGTAGTCGATCATGTTCTCATTGATGATGCGCTCGAATGTGTACACAACATCGTCAGCAGTCACCTCTGTGCCGTTATGGAACAACACTCCCTCACGCAGTTTTATCTCTAAGGTCGTATCGTCTATCCAGTTAAATGACTCGGCCAGCTCATTGTGGACACTGCTAACTGTATCGCGTGTTACTAAACCATCGAACATATTGCGGATAACGGTCTCCGAGTTACGTATACGGTGATCCGCGGGATCTAGAGATACGGGAGCATCTGAGAGTGCAACGACAAGGGTTTGGCGCCCTGGAACGCTCGTGGGCGTTATTATTTTCTCAACTTCCTCCTTCTCCGTCACAACGACGGTTTCTTTAATGACAATTGGTTCGCTTGTTGCCTGAGGGGTTGCTTCAGCACATGCTGAAACAAGGAATCCTAGGATGATCAGTACCGAGATGAATTGACGCTTTTTCGGGAACATACTCCTCCTGTAGGCATTGTTTCTAGTCTTATGGTTGTTTTAAGCCGCTTTTTATTAGCAATTTGTTTATTTTCATTCCAGATTCGCTTGTTTCGCACCTCCTCCTCCACTTCCATTCGGCTGTTTCAGACGATGCTGTTCATATCAGTCACGACACATTTACGATATTAAACTCTTGCTGAATGAATCGCACCGAATACTGTACATCTTGCATCTCGAGCATCTCCAGTGCATTATAGGTCCAGGCTGATCAGCTCGCGTTTCATTATTCGCAGGGCTTGCTCGGGATGGACTCTACCGTAGAGCCCGCCTAGGATGCTTACCAGGTAACTGGCATCCAGCAGCACAGGTCCACAGGAGCGCAAGAGGTACTCTTCCTTAGAGTTATACAAAGCCCCGCGAGCAATCAAAGCAAGGTCTTCCAGGTAACCGGGCGTCTTATCGCGACAAGCATGATAAATTGTTCCGCCTATCAACAGGACAGTTACCTTGTTGTTGAAAAAATTAACACCATGTTGCAGGAAATATGTCTCGGTCTCTTTCACATATCCGACATGCTTACCTGTTGCTATAGACATAATTTCCTTCGCCAGGAAGGCGTTGGCTGCATTCTCCAGCACACTCTCGGGGGTTTTGTGTGGGTTACTGGTGATCCAGCTCAAGAAATTGCCGAGGTCGATCTTTACGCCAGATCCGTTCTTGCTCAAGAATTTGGTAAAGTTGCCTTCGCCGGGAATGAAATCATTCGGGAAGCGTTTTGAAAGGTAGTAGCCCATATCCTCAGCTAACTTGCCGTTCTTGAATCGTTCCAGCTCTTTTAGATTTTCTGAGTTGTAAGCCAACCCGTACTTGCCTTCGACCCGGCGAAAAACGAGCGGCACGTTAGGAGTCTTTAAGATAGTGCGCTTCACTTTGCGGCGGTTGTCCTCTCCTGGGAACTGGTAAAGCGGGTTGTCGAGTACATTCGAGTAGAAGTCGGTGGTTGCGCCGCCGATATCCAGGGCAAGGATGTTGCCAATGCCGGGTTCATTCCCATACCCGCGCGCCAGGAGATTAATCCCGCGAAAGGCAGCCCGCGGCGTGGGGATAAACGGGGCATCCATGTATTCCTCAACGACATCGAAACCTTTTGCTCGGATAATGACCGTCTGGAACAACTCTCGGATCGTTTCATTGACGACCTCAATATGGAACTCATTAATTTCCGGCATGACGTTTTGAGTAATTCGGATATCAACATTATGGTGCCTGAAGATATTGGTAATCTGATCCGCAATATCCTGATTGCCCGCGTAAACGACTGGGACTCCATATTCCGTGTAGGTGGCGTAGTGAGAGGCATCGGCGAGCATCCTGGCATTATGAAGTTGGGTTTCACTGTCACCGCCCTCATTTGTGCCGCCCACCAGCAGGATTATCTCGGGCTGATCATGTTCATAGATGCCTCTTGCCTGTTTAAGCGAGAGGCGGCTGTCATAGGTACCCACCAGTTTGGCCCCGGCAGTCAGAGCTGCCAGCTCGGCTGCAAACCCGGATTCTTCCTTGACAAGGGAAACCGTGACTACTTTCAAACCCCCTTTCGCACTTGAGCAGGGGAGGCGCACCGCAAACTCGCTCATCTTCTTCTGGAGGGGTCTCCAATCACCAGATGCCTGACAGGCATCCAGTATGCCCAATCCATTCGCAAGCCCGATGCGGATATCTTCAACAGTCGTGGGCACGTAATTCAAGGAGAAGGTTTCTTTCTTGGTGTTAAAGATACCGATCTTCGAGAAGGTGCTGCCGAAATCGACTACCAGAACTTGTTCGTCGGCAAGACCCGTTACTCCGATTTCTTTCCGGAACTTGCTGACCGCGCTTTCATTGATAGCCTCAACTTCTGCATCTTCACTAATGTACGAATCGTCGTCAGCTCGAGATACATCTTTATAGAAATACCAGGGGTAGCGTTTGCGAACGAGGTCTACTCTTTCGATTTCGCTCTTGACCTTGATCCCATCCCACTCATCGATTCGGCACATACCGTTTACCACCTTCGTTCGGCATGCCCCCGACATTTCATAACGCCGGTCAACCACAGTGATATGGGGCCCCTGGAATAACCCGATTTGCAGGCCCAAATCCAGAGCGTCACCGCTAATTACACCGCAGCCCCCGGTTGGGTAGTTGTCTTCGTCTATTAAGCTCAGTAGCAGCGTGCCATAATTCTTTTCAGGGTTTTCGGATTCTTCGTTCGCCCAATCCCAAAAATTCTCGGCTGTGGCAGGTCCAGCATATCCACCCAGGAGGGCTGTATGCAAGACGTTGTACATAGCGCCTTGTTTTAGTTCTTGTATGCGAGATTTCATGATGGGGTCGCTCCAAATTTGGGGAACATTCCCCTTTCGGAAATCCCAGCATACCTGTTTAGTTATTTCGCAAGATTCAATAATGTCATCTGCGCTGGCTTCGTGGTGTGCCTCAGAGTGCGTAACCACGTGTAAGATATCCGGTTCCATGTAAAGCTGGTTATAAATACCAAATGCCAGGTGGCCCTTTGCCTGGTTCAGGTTTGGTGGGAAGCTGGGGAGACCGGAGCGTGTTTGTTTGATAATATGAAAATCAAAATGTCGGGTCAAAGGCTCTGCCAGCTCATAGGCAGCTTTCATTTTTGCCAAATCATCAAGTGCAGATATCTCCGGCGGTAGCTCAAACATCATTTGCATGACATAATGTTTGATGCCTTTCTTTAAAGCAATGACCGCGCACAAGACATGATCGGTTACCTGCATATCATCACTGGCATAGCGCAGTCCCCACTGATGAGGGTCGTTGATCTCGCACGGTTTCCCAACATCTCTCCAGTATTCGATGGTTCGAAAGTGTTCATCAAACGAGTCGCGAATACTGATGGGCCCGCGGCCATCGAGCTCGTTATAAAAGAAAATCGGTACAGCCGGGAAACAGATATTAAGATGCTCTTCCCACAGGTGAGCCAGGGCAACCAGTTCATCGGTTCCAGTATAGATGCGAGACATGGGGAAATTGCCGCGTTGAGAAGCTGCTTTTAGTCTTCTCAGGTCTTCAACCGTTCTAATCGGCGCTCCTCCCTGGCCTGCCAGGTACCTGCTTGGATCTTCTTCGCCCCGGATAAATTTCGCTAATAATTCCTGAGAAGTCTGATCGGGTGCGAGAGAAACAATCTCAAAGGCACCCGCATCGGCTAACTTTTCAATAGCTTTAACGGTTGGTTCGATGGTCTCTGCGGCAATCCCAATATGAGCTCGGATGATGGGACGATTTTCGCGCTCGCGTACCTGGCGTATCCGTTCAACGAGTGAATCCGACCACTCTAGCTCGGTATATTTTTTAACCGGTGGAAGCTGCAGGGCGAACCGCTCTAATTCTTCCATGCTGACAAAATCATCGGCGATCAGCTCGAAGAATCCTTGGAACTCAGGACGCTTTGCATATTCGGCTGCCACGGCTTCTAAATCGTAGTGGCGTTCTTCATCTCGAATAAAACGATCCTCTTCCAGTTGAACACCTGTCATAGCACGGACAAGATTGGCTGCTGGACGCAGACCTCCGAAACTATAACGGATGCCGCTTTCGCGGGGTCCTAGCCCATATTTCGTGGCTGCTTCGACGAATTCGGTGATTAACTTATCCACGTGCAGATCGCCCAGGCGCATGGACACACCGACAACTTCAGGACGGGCTTCACGAATCTTGTTCACAACTTCCTGTATTGGAACAGCAGGACCAAGTTTTACGTAAATATAACCGAGTTTTTGATCCTCCAACCAATCCGAGAAATTTTCTACGCCGAGGTTATGAACGCACTTCCCAATCGCACCCACCATAACTCGCCGTTTCGATTTCTTTTCTTCTGGTTGCTCTTTTTTTACGAATGATGGCTTCATCGATCTGTCCTCCAATGGTTTTATCTAAGCGTTGCTTGGAGAAATGGAACTTGGATGGCTCAGGGACAAATACTGCATATCCTGGATAAACCTATCCAGGTGCTTGTGTCCATATCGTTGTGGGGAGCGTGTATCATTGATGTCCTTTCCCTGCAAACTTCCCCCTAGAAGATACACTTTCTCCAAATGAATTTGCGCCCATTCAATTACCTGATCTATCAAAGGTGTTGGGACGCCTGATAACTCCGCAACACCGCGAGTAACCAACAAGTTATAGGGTACATCTTCTAAGAGATATCGGGACTTGTAATCTGGAATGTAGCCATTTTGGATTTTCTGCATCGGTGCCAACAAACCGGTATAACTTGAGTTGGTAGCAAAACAGGATTGCAGACTGCTCTTATTGGTAATACTAGCGGAGTAGGATCTTAGTATCCATTTATCGATAGGGTGAACAGACAATAAATCGATACCCGAGAACTGTCGTTCGATGTTGAGGCACAGAGTTTGAATTTCATCGCTCATGCTCTGCAGAATACTTGCGATTTCAACATCGACACTTTGGTAGAAAAGCAGTTGGCTGTCGTAAGGAGCACCATCCCAACCGCGAAACAAACCATACATAATTCCGGGGTGAATGATTTGTCCCGTGTCCGATAAGGTCAGGCTCAGGAAGTTTGAGACAAAGTTCAGCTTCACCCCCAACAATTTTTGGAATTCAGAGGTGACGACCGGACTCAAATGATGGGGAGAAACAGCCAGGTCAACCTGTTCTTTTTTCCCCAACACCATGGCTTGCTGGCCATAGATTTGGATACGGCAGGCCCAAGGAAGAGTTTGAAACCCAAAAATTGTATATCTGGAAAGATCGTCTTTTAAAATATCTCGCGCCATAAGGTCAAATCCACCCCTGGCTGGAAGCGCCCCTATCCATGTGCCAGGCTGCAGATAGGGAGCAATTTCCCCCAGTACAACCTCGTGGGCAAACGCAGGTAATGCGAGTAGAATAATTTGCGAGTCCGAAACAGCATCTCTAGGATCGACGCATATGGCTTCTGGGCACCCCTTATAAATCTGGTTGCCGACTCGTACCGTGATCCCACTGTTCTGTTGTATTCCTATATTCCACAGATCCGCTTCATTTCCAAAGGGAACATACATGCGCACCCGAATTCCATCGTAGCTTCCAAGAAGTCCAGCGAGGGTATGGGCGGCATTTCCGCCCCCGCAGATGGTGATACGGGAGGTGGTCATGGTTTGTCCTACTTCAGCGAAAAGAGGTCGATTGTATGATCAATAATTCGTTTTCGCGATAAGCATCGTCCACTCGTTTAAGGGATTCGTATACCTGCTCAGGAACACGGTCAGCGAGCATCGCCACGATAACGTTAAGGAGGAATATGAGAGCAGTAACTGATAAATTATGAGCAATACCTCCTGTGGCAATCTCGAATGCAATGTCTGCAGACTTGGATATAGGTGACACAATACTGTCTGTAATCGCGATAACAGAAGTCCCAACCTTTTTAGCTCTGTAGACAGCACTGACGGTAGAGCGAACATAACGCCACAAGTCAATCGCGATTACGAGATCACTCGGTTCTATCCTTGCGAAATCCACTGCTGTTTGTAATCCCTCTCCAATGACACTCACCGTGTCAAGTCCCATTACCTTGAATGAGTGGGCAAGGAAAGCCGCGGGGGCAGAAGAAACGCCTGCACCAATGATAAATATTCGATGGGCCTTTTGGATTTTATCTAAGGCTGCGTTCAAACTTTCTATTGAAATAGCACTGGCAGTTTTTTCAATGTTTTTGACATCTGTATAGAAAACCTGTCCGGGCGTCGAATCAGGAGGATGCGTGGAGGACATACGCTTTTGCATACGGCTAGCGGTAGTCATATAATTTGGCATTTCAGCCCGCAAGGCGTCTTGAAGTTCAGGGTAACCTTCATAACCTAAAGCTTGTGAGAAACGGACAACTGTAGCAGCACTCGTATCGATCTTCTCTCCAACCTGGCTGGCTGAGGAGAAGGATGTAAAATACCAGTTATCAAGCACAAAACGCGCAACTTGTTTATGCTTGGGACTTAGCACTTCAAGCGAATTGCTGATTCGCTCTTTGAGGCTACCTTTATTCTCCATAATTTATATAATCCTAAAGAATTTATTAATCTTAAAGCAATGAATGAATAGTTTAGACCAGTATATATCAAGTATTTATTTAATGCAATAGGTGTTACAGTTTTTTAATCTTGCAACGTTTTTTGTAATTTTACCCAGATAGGATATTTGCTCTAACATACCGTGCATAACTTCCTCTTTACCTATCCTCTCGACTCCGGCAATTCCGGCCATGATTTCCTCCTTTCAAATTTCTTGATATGTTTATTTGCGTACCAGCCTTCCCAAACGCCTGGTTTTGAACCAGGTATCAGATTTGCTCGGAGGGAAAACCCCTTATATGTATGGCGCGTTTCCTCAACCGAATAAAAAATGTGCAGATTTCAAAGTACCCAAGGTAACATCGGCGATGCGTGCAAAGAATCATAAAATCGGCCGGATAACTCAGGAGAATAATTGAGAATTCGTTGATAAATCTTTGACCATGAACTGAGCCTAAGAAGGGTTAATTCAGAACCCGTAACAACCAGACACTGTTCATGGGCAGCCTTTAGCGAATCTTCTTTCCTACCTTGCCAGGTAACCCCCGTCAACAGGATAATAGGAGCCAGTTACATAACT
>Ga0105092_10001000_pt1 | contig 14979 bp, 11 predicted proteins | sample PPLLak2March2015_FD_87021 | JGI IMG/M metagenome (GOLD analysis project Ga0105092, IMG submission 87021) | Freshwater sediment microbial communities from Prairie Pothole Lake near Jamestown, North Dakota, USA - PPLs Lake P7 Core (1) Depth... | ecosystem: Environmental > Aquatic > Freshwater >... | reverse complement strand
GGCTCGACGACAACGGTGACCTTGATCCAGGACAACAACGAGACCGCCGAGGCCCGAGACCATTCGGAGAAAAACTGGCAGACGATGCTCGATGGTCTCAAGAAGGTCGTGGAGGAAGGCTCCTCGTAGGACTCAGCCGGCCGGCCGGGCGGCCTCGTAGTCACTCCAGGCGGTTTCGACAGCTGAAAGGGTTTCCTGCGCCGACTTACCGCTGTTAGACACGTAATCGGTGAGTTCGGTGAGGAGAGGGCCGAACCCGATCTCATAAGGCATCATGTCCGACCCGTCGAACCTGAACATGTCGGCCTCGACAGATTCGCCGACCGCCGCAGATATCGAGTTCAGAAGAGGATCAGTGATGAGGCCGACGTCGAAGTCACGATGGGGTGGGGTGAAATCCAGCAGAAACGGGCTCTGAGCCCAGCCGGATCCCCATGCCGGGCTGGCGATCGCCCTCATCACGGCCCGCACCTCGGGTCGATCCGACACCGGGAGCGCTAGGTCACCGGCCCCGAGCATGGCGGGGCTGTAAGCGGGATCGATCCGGGGGAATTTCACCACGGCCATCGGCGCTTCGGCGAAGGAGGACATCGCGAAATCGGGTGCTGGGCTCAACCAACATTGGGGAGGATCCTGGGATGCAAGAAACAAAGCCTCATCCCATCCGGTCTCCTGGATGAGCCGCGGCATCATGTATCCAGGGGTATGGACCAAGGAGCCCACTTTCTCAAGAGCGGCAACCGCCGCCGGATGGTCGAACGGGACGTCATGGGCCACCCAGCGGTCATAGAACTCGGGTCCCTCGTCGAGGAGCAAAACGGTCTCCAGCCAATCGGTGGCCGGCCATCCGGTGGCATCGAACGCGAAGATCCCCAGACACCAAGGTGTCTTTCCGTCGGCCACCATTTGATCGCTGAGGGTCATGAGGTCGGTCCAGTCGCCAGGTAACTCGTAACCAGCTCGACCGAATTCGGAAGCGTTGTACCAGAGCAGCGATTTTGCGCCGAGGCGAGTCCAAACCGCATGCTGGCGACCGGCCAAAGAGGCCAGTGACGTCAGGTACTCGCCGTAAGACTCTCGTAGGTACTGATTCCCCAGATAGGCGCCGACGTCGACCAAGGGTCTGCTCGCGGCGATATCGGCGATCGCACCCGGAGCGCTGATGATCGAAATGTCCACGGGGTCATCGCCCAGAGGGACGGAGTTCGGGTCCTGGTCGAAGCGATGGGCGACATAGCGCACGTCGACACCGAGTTCGGACGTGAGCCGGTTCAACTCGAGTTCCGCACCCTCCTTCGTGTCGCCGTTCCACGCTCCAGTTACCACTACCGATGTTCCAGCCAGCCGCTCCTCTTCGCCGGCGAGGCTCGTGTAGCGCTCCAAGCCTCCGGCGATGTCGATATCCGAAATGGGAAGCATCGGATCCGGACACTCTTCGGAGAAGTAGCGGCCACACTCGCCCGGGGTGAATGGCCGTACCACCGCCTGTTGTCCCATCTCGACCAGATGCTGGGGTGTTAGGGCGAACACTCCCCTTGCCCCGGTCGAGTGAGGCCGAACTGCAACCACTGTCTCGGTGTCGTCGGGCGGATACTGAATCGACGCACCCTGAAGGGCCCAGTGGAGCGCATCAACGGCCTCGGGCAGGGCGGCTCCGGAGGATTCCGTCACTCGGACAGCCTCGACTGCCAGGAGGATGGCGAGCTCCGGATCATCGGCCAGGGCCAGCCCGGACGAGGCTACGAGTTGTCTGGCCTCGTCGGTCGTCGCCAGCTCGTCAGCCAGGTCACGGGCCCTCTCGCCCTGTCCGACTGCGAGTAGAGCGAGAGTGATGACCACAATCGATGCAGCCCCCAGTCCGACCAGAGCGCGTGTCCGGCGGCGGAGCTGTGATCCCTGCAGCTGTCGCTCCCTGGCGACTTTCTCCTTCGCCCGCTCCTCCTGCACCGCGGCCTCGAGGAACGCCTTCTCCACCGAGGTGAGACGTACCGGTGGATCGGCCACCCAGGTTTGGTAACGGGCGAGGCTGGCACCGGCCAGGAGGAAATCAGGATTCCTCTCCTCGTCGATCCACTCTGTCGTGGCCGTGGTGAGACGCGCCCGGGCCCGGATATCGGCTCTGGCCTCGTCGATCCATGACTCGAGACGTGCCCAGGCCCCGATCAGGCTCTCATGGGCGATCTCGACGGTCGGGGCCCTGCTCGCCGGGTCTCGGTCGAAGCTGAGCAGACGATGACGGGCAAATGCCCGGAGCATGTCGTCCACTTCGCCTTCTGTCCCTTCGATGCTCTTCAGCTCCGAGAGGAGGGCCCTCCGCCGGGTATCCCCGCCACCCTCGTTGAGCGCTACGAGACGAAGGAAGACTTGTTTCGCCGCGGCCCTCCCCTCAGGCCCCAAGGCGCCGAACAACGATTCGGCCCTGGTCACCAGGGCATTCGTCAGGCCACCCATCGACTCGTATGAGGCGGCAGTCATCGTGGCCCCACGTCTGCTGTCGAAGAGCTCGGTGAGTGTGTATTGGAGCATGGGCAGCACGCCGGGCTCGGAGGTGGCGTCGGCGGTCAGGGCTGCCAGCAGCGCGGGCTCGACAATCACATCGACCGATTCAGCTGGCCGTGTGATAGCTCGCTCCAGCTCAGGGTGGGTCATCGGAGTAACCAACTCCGTGTGGTCTCGTAAGAGCTCGCCTATCCCCATCGTGGCCAGCGGGTGGTCGTAGAAGTCGGCGCGCAAAGTGATGACGATCCTGAGCCTGCTCTGCGGATGGGTGATGGCGTCCACCAGTGCCTCGGTGAAGGCCTGACGCTCTTGATCCCCGGTCATGGTGTACAGCTCTTCGAACTGGTCCACGACCAAGACAAATGGTGAGACCTCGTCTGGCAAAAGCCCCTGAATCGACCTGCGCAGCCCCGATGCTTGGGCGACCAATTGCTCGAGCAAGGTGGGGGCCATCGACACGGCGACGCTGGTGAGGGCGCGCTCCAGGCTGTCGAATGGGTGCGCGCCCGGTGTCATGGTCGCGATGTACCAAGTGTCGGAGCCAGGGACACCGCCGGCTCTGAGTGCCGGGACGAGACCGGCGTGGACGACGCTCGACTTGCCGCTTCCGCTTGGCCCGACAACCGCCAGGAATCTGTTGAGCGGGTCCGGCCCGCCGAGCCTGGCGAGCATTCGCTCCACCAGTCGCTCGCGTCCGAAGAACTGCGCGGTGTCGGCCTCGTCGAACGGCACCAAGCCCTTGTAGGGGTTTGGCACATCCACGACTGCCGCGTCACCTTGCGTGGCGCCTACCGCGGATCGGAAGGCTTCGGCGAACTGCTCGACTGTGCCGTACGCCCGGGGATTGGCGAGGATGGCGACGAGGCTGGCCTCGAGCGCGGGAGTGAGCTCGGTAAGGGACCCTTCGCTGCCAACCATGAGCTGGGCGGCGCAGATGGCCAACGCTTCGATGTCGTCGGCGGGTGTGGAAGATGGCACGGCGCTCATGCCGAAATCCGTGATCAGGGGCATGCCGTCGTTGTCGAGAAGCACGTCGTCCAGAGTCACTCCACCGTGGACGATCCCAAGCTCGTGCGCACGGGCCAGGGGGAGGGCGAGCTGACTCACGATCTCGCACACCCGATCCGCAGGCATCGGGCCCTGGGCAAGCATGGAGTGGAGGCTGCCTCCTGTGATCAGCTTCTCTACCAGGATGGCTCCGTCGGGCTCCCGCCAGAAGTCGAAGATCGGCACCACCTGTGGAGAGTCGAGCTCGGCGATCGACCTCGTCTCTGCTTCGAACCTCCGGACGAAGGCAGGGTCGTTTGCCACCTCTGCCCGGATCACCTTGACCGCGACCTCTCTGCCGATAGCCGGCTGATAGGCGCGGTAGACATTCCCGTACCGGGTCTTGCCAAGGCTCGTTCTCAGCTCATATCCACGCACTGCCAGGCTTGGGTCGGTCCCGCCCTCATGTCGACGACCCGGCACCGGCTCCAGCCGGGGATCACCTGTGAGGATCTGCTCCTCGAGGTCCCTCAGGTCGGCCGAGGGTTCGATACCCAGTTCCGACCCCAATCGTTCCCTCAGCTGGCCGTAGGCACGGAGTGCCTCAGCCTGGCGGCGGGACCGATAGAGCGCGGTCATGAGCAGAGCGGTGAGCTGCTCCCGATAGGGGTTTTCACGCACCAGACCTTCGAGTTCGCCAATCAACTGATGAGTCAACCCACGGGCGAGGTCGGCCTCCACGCGGCTTTCGACGGCATCGAGACGCAATGAGTCGAGCCGGTGGATCTCGGCCTGGGCGAACGACTCGTACGTGAAATCGTCGAGTACCCGTCCTCGCCACATCGACAGAGCCTCGGCGAATACGAGTGATGCAGCCGACGGATCGTGCGAGGCCAACCCGTGGCCCTCCGCCAGGAGACGCTCGAAACTGGCGACATCCACCTCCTCCGGGTCCACCTGGAGGAGGTAGCCGGGAGCCCGGGTCAGCAGCAAAGTGCCCTCGGCGCGTGCCGGCCGATCGGGTTCGAGCGCGGACCTCAAGTTGGAGACATGGACCCAGAGAGCGTTCTGCTTGTCGGCGCCTCCCTCACCCCATAATTCATCGAGGATCCGATCGGTGGATACGACCTGATTGCGATGGATCAGGAGCAAGGCCAGAAGAGATTTCTGCTTGTGGCTCCCCAGGTCGACGGTTTGGCCGGCGCGTCGGAACTCCAGTGGCCCGAGGACATTGAACTGAACACCGCGACCGGACACCCACACCTCCAACCCGAACCCTGCGATTACATGTCTAGCGACTTAAGCCCGGCTTAAGCCCCCGAAAAGCCCGAATAGAGGCGACGAAAGTCCACCTCTAGGGCCGGTCGGGACGGTGTGGCCATGTCGGTCACACGCATACTCGGGGTGGGCCTGTTGTTGTCGGGAATCTCAGCTGGCTGGCTGGCACCAACCACGAGCGAGGTCGCCACCGTTTCCGGGATGGAGGCCGTCCTCGACCAAACCGGCTTCAGAGATGAGGCAGACGCCGCATTGGCCCGGTGGGCCTTCGATCGGTTCGATCGGGCTGGGCTCGAATTGCCACCTCTCTCACTGTCCTTTCACGACGACCGGGCAGCATGTGAGGGTCATATCGGTTACTTCCGTCCGGGCGCTCCCGCCACCATCGACATCTGTGGGTTCAACTGGGACCGCTTCCTGGTCACTCCGAAGAAGACGGTCCTCCACGAGCTGGCCCACGCTTGGGCTCATCAGACACTCGACAGAGCGACCCGTAATCGGTTCCTCGATCTCAGAGGTCTCGACATCTGGCACGACAATTCGATGGCGTGGGAGGAACAGGGCATCGAGCAAGCCGCCGAGGTCATCGCCTGGGGTCTCATAGACGAGGATCTCCTTCTCACCTCGATTGGGGAGACCGACCCACTCCAGCTGGCCGAGGCATTCGAGCTGCTGACTGGCAAGGCGTCCTTGAGATAGCCGGGGGCCGGGCACGGCGTCCGCGGAACTAGCAATGGCGTCCCGCGTAGGATCTCGCTGGTCACCTGCCACCTCAGAAAGGGAGCATCATGACCGGCAAGGCCGATTTCACCGAAGAAGAGTGGGTCAAGCTCTACCGGGCTCCGCTGGTCGCCGGCATGGGAGTTTCGCTGGCCGACATAGGTGGCCCGATCGAGATGTCGAAAGAATCCATGGCGGCGATGAAGTCGGCCGTGACCGCCACGGACGAGCAAGGTCTGGTGGTCGACCTGTCCGCCGGCTTGAAGGTCGCTCTGGAGGAGAAGCAGAACCCCACGTCGGATCTCAAACCGGAGTCTGGCGCCGATCCTCGTGAGCTGATCCTGGACGAGCTCCGGGAAGCCAACCGAATAGTCACCCAGAAGGCGACGGCGGAGGAGGCGACCGGGTATCGAGCTTGGGTCCTCCAATCGGCCAAGAATGCCGCCGATGCCGCAAAGGAAGGCGGGTTCTTCGGGATCGGGGCCGAGCAGGTGAGCGAAGGGGAACGGCAGATCCTCGTCAAGCTCGAGGAGATCCTGGGAGACGCGCCCGCCGACAATTAGGGGCTGATCCTCCCCCTCGGGGGATACAGTCGCCCGATGGACCCAAACGAAGCCGAGATCGATCGGATTCGTCGCGCCTGCACCCGTTGGCTGGCCTGGCATGGCGATCGAACAGCCGCCGGGATGCTCTCGGAGCTACCCCCCGACATCACCCCCGATCGCTACGGGGACGGCGGCGTGGTCGAGGAACTCGAGACCTACCTCGCCGATCTCCTCGGGATGCCGGCTGCGGCCTTTTTCGTGAGCGGGACCATGGCACAACAGATCGCTTTGCGGATCCATGCCGACCGACGGAATCGTCGGACGATCGCGTTTCACCCCACCAGTCACGTGGAGATGCATGAAAGCGGCGCCTTCGAACGTCTCCATGACCTCGTCGGTCGCCCGGTTGGTGATCCCTACAGCCCTCTCACGCTCGAGAGCCTGGAGGAGGTAGCTGAACTCCTGGGCGCCCTGCTGCTCGAGTTGCCCCAGCGAGAAATAGGGGGGCAGCTTCCGAAGTGGGAAGATCTCCTCGCCCAGACCGCTTGGGCTCGTGACCGTGGGGCGGCGATCCATCTCGACGGCGCCCGTCTCTGGCAGTGCCCACCCGCCTACGACCGACCGCTGGAAGAGATCGCCGGGCTGTTCGACAGCGTCTATGTCTCGTTCTACAAGGACCTGGGGGCGCTGGCCGGGTCGGGCTTGGCCGGCCCCGAGGATTTCATTGCCGAGGCCCGAGAATGGCGTCTCCGCCATGGCGGGACCCTGTTCGCCATGTGGCCCTACGCCGCCTCGGCTCTGGCCTCGGTCCGTTCCCGGCTCCCACGTATGAAGAGTTACAGGGATCATGCCCTGGCGATCGCCGCTGCCCTGCGTGACCTCGATCGCGTGCGGGTGGTTCCAGATCCGCCTCATACGTCGATGTTTCATCTGCATCTGGGTATCTCGCCGGAAGTGTTGAAGGCCAAAGCGCTGCGGATCGCGGATGAGGAGGGGATCTGGACATGGAAATCGACCTTCCCCGGAACCCATCCCGATTGGCAGATCGTCGAGCTCACGGTTGGTGATTCGACGCTCGACTTCGAGCCGGGTGAGGTTCGCGACTTGATCACCCGCCTGATCGCCGACTGATCCTCAGTCAAGGATTGACTGTTTCTCACTGACCGGGCATACTGAACCAAATGGTTCAGTATGCGACGCTCGACCGAACTTTGGGAGCCATCTCCGACCCCACCAGACGTCAGATCCTGGACCGGCTCGGTCGTGGACCGGCCTCGATCACCGAGTTGGCCCGACCGTTGTCCATGACATTGACCGGTCTCAAGAAACACGTCCGGATCCTCGAGGAGGCAGAGCTGGTGGTCACCGAGAAGGTGGGGCGGACCCGGAGTTGTCGACTCGGCCCATCCCGATTGGACGACGCGTTCGACTGGATCGAGTTCTACCGGAAGCAATGGGACCGCCGACTCGACGGGCTCGAGGCGTATTTCGAAGAAAGGAAAGGAGAGCAGCGATGAGCTACGAGCTCAGAGTGGAGAGGTTGATCGACGCCACCCCGGAGGAGGTGTTCGACGCATACACCGATCCCGAGGCGATGAAGGTCTGGTTCACCATCCTCAACGAGGACGCAATGATCGTCGAGAACGAGATCGACCTCCGGGTGGGCGGCACGTGGGTGAGCGCCTGGGGGTTCTCCCCGGAGGAGATGTTTCGTGAGATTCAGACCTTCGAGGTCGTCGACCGGCCGCATCGGCTCGTCAGCAAATCGAGCGGGAGCTCACCGGACGGCAGCAGCATCGATGACACAATCGTCGAGATCACCTTCGAAGAAGAAGGAGGGAAGACGCTGATGAAGGTGATTCACTCCGGGCTCCCCGACGAGGCGAATAGGGACTTCTTCGCCAACGTGGCCTGGCAGGGATTCTTCGACCGCTTCCAGGCCTACTTCGCGGCGAAGTTGGGCGGCTGAACCGGGCGGCCTGATCGGCGGCGCCACCTCACCTAGGGTCGGCGCCGCCGTGGAAATCGCCATCGTCGGGACCGGCAAGGTCGCTGAGCGCAACTACATACCGGGTCTCCTCCGACACGACGATGTCTCGTTGACCCTCTACTCGAGGACGAGGGAGCGTGCCAATGCCTTGGGTGAGCGATTCGACGTGCCGGTGGCCGGTTCTCTCGACGAACTGCTCGGGCGAGGCCCGGATGCGGTGTTCGTCCTCACCGGAGAGCAGGAGCGTCTGGAGGCGATCCGCGCACTTCTCCCTTTCCGGCCCAAGCGGTTGTTCCTCGAGAAGCCCCTGGTGGCAAGGAGTGGCCAGGCCAATGTCGTCGAACAAGACTTTTGGGACGGCAAAGCCCTCCTCGAGGAGGCGAACGCGGCAGGGACCGAGGTGGCGATGGTGTTCAACTACCGGTTCTTCGACCAGACGGTGCGGGGGCGACAGATCGTCGAAGACCGTGATTTCGGGGCACCGGTCAGTGTCGTGGCGCTTTCCCATTACGCCACCTGGAGCCATTGCATCGATTTGATACTTCTCTTTGCCGGTCCGCTCCGGCGAATCTCCGCCCAGCAGGGCACCCGAGCTCATGAACATCCCGCCTCGGGGACGGCGTCTGACATCGCGGCCTCCTTTCTCATCGGTCAGGACGCGACCGGCACTCTTCTCGGCACCAACGGGATCGATTGGGGGTTTCCCCTCTTCGAGTTGATCGTCGCCTTCGAGCGAGGTCGTCTTCACTTTCGTGGTCTCGATGAGGAGATGGAGGTGCTCGACTCGAACCACGACGTGCACGAGGCCGTCATGCCGAGCCGGCAAACCTCCCGTTGGGACAAGTACGACGGGTCTTTCGAGAAGTCCATCGACGCCTATCTCGATTCGGTGCGGGCGGGGCTCCCGCCGCCGATCCCGGGCATCGCCGGCCTTCGAGAACTGCAATTCGAAGCGAGTCTCAAGCGATCGATCGCCGAGCAGCGCCCAGTCGTCCCTGATGATGATTTCCCGATCGAGCCGGTACGGTGACCGCCGTCATATGCGATACATCGACATAACTGGCATCGAGCGCCCCGTTTCGGTCATCGGCCTGGGCACAACTTCGAGGATCTTCACGCCTGCCGGAGATGACCGGGTCGCAGAGCTGATCGACGCCTACCTCTCCATCGGCGGGAACTGCATCGACACCGCCCACATCTATGGCCTTGGCGAGAGCGAGAAAGCTCTGGGCCGGTGGCTCGGGCAAACGGGTCGACGCGACGACATCGTCCTGATCACCAAGGGATGCCACCCACATGTGGACGAGGCCGGGCAGTTTGGGCCGCCACGGGTGACTGCGGAGGCGATTCACGACGACCTGAGTGAGAGCCTGGAGAGGCTGGGGACCGACGACGTCGATTTGTACTTGCTGCACCGGGACGACGAGACGGTTCCTCCCGGCCCACTCCTGGAGGCGCTCAACGAAGAGAAGGAGAGCGGCCGGATCGCTGCATTCGGCGCTTCCAACTGGACTGTCGAGCGGATCGCTTCGGCCAACGAATACGCAGGCGACCATGGGCTCACCGGGTTCGCGGCTTCCTCGCCCGGTCTGAGCCTGCCCCGACCCGTCGAGATGCAGTTCCCTGGGACGCTGTTTGCCGACGACGACACCCGCCGCTGGCATGCCGACACCCGGATGCCCGTGCTCGCCTGGACCTCTTTGGCCGCGGGATTCGCCACCGGTCGCTTCCAGCCCGACGACACCGATGTGGACGAGAGCACAAAGGCCTTCTTCTCCGCGGACAACTTCGAACGGATGCGGAGGGCTGAGGAAGTGGCGGAGCTACGAAACGTATCGGCTCTGCAGGTCGCCCTCGCCTTCGTCCTCCGTCAGGCGTACCCCGTTGTCGCCCTGGTCGGCCCGTCGAAGGTCGAGAACCTCCACGGCGCCTTGGGCGCCCTCGAAGTCGAGTTGACCCCTGACGAGATGCGCTACCTCGACTTGGAGACCTAGCGGCGGCGGCCCTCGCGCCTGGTCCCCACCGTCGCCTTCGGCACCGATGCGTCGAGCCGATCACGGATCTCCTCGAAGCTCGGACGCTCATCGGCTACGAAGCCATCGACCGCTTCCCGAATGGCGGCGGTGTGGTCCGGAGTCGACCCGCAGCATGCGCCGACGATCCGCCCTCCCGAGCGGAGGGCGAGCTCGACGTACTCGGCCATCCCCTCCGGTCCGATCGGGTAGGTCAGGCCCCCTTCTGTTTGATACAACGGGATTCCGCAGTTGGCCTTGGTGATGGTCGCAGCATCCGGCGCCACCTCGCCGATGGCGTGAGCCGCCGCAACGGCGTCCCCAGGGCCAATGCCACAGTTGGCCCCGATCGCACTGACCTCGGGATGCCCTAGCCACCACCGACCGAAGTCACGGGGATGGATGCCCATCATGGTATGCCCGGCGGTGTCGAAGCTCAGTGTGGCCGCGATCGGTAGGCCGGTTCCCGTTGCGGCCTCGACGGCCGCGGTGAGCTCCTCGTACGAGGAGATGGTCTCGATCCAGATCACGTCCGCACCGGCGTCGGCCAGTGCTTGGCATTGATCTGTGAACACCTCGACGCCCCGTTGATGGGAGAGGGTGCCCAGCGGCTCGAAGAGCTCTCCTGTGGGCCCGACGCTCCCTGCGACCGCCACCGGGCGGTCGGCCAGGTCTGCAGCCCGTCTCGCCACCGCGACGCCGGCCTGGTTCAACTCGGCCACACGGTCGCCGAGCTCGTGGAGGTCGAGACGGAGCCGGTTTCCGCCGAAGGTGTTGGTTAGGACGATGTCGGCGCCGGCCTCGATGAACCTGCGATGGACCTTCTCCACGAGGTCGCTCTCCTCGACATTGAGCAACTCGGGGCAGCCGCCGCCCTCGAGGCCGAGCGAGAAGAGCGTGGTTCCCATCGCCCCATCGGCCACCAGGTAGGGGTTGTCGGCGAGCAGATCGGTGAAAGTCGTGTTTGCGTCGGGTTGGTGGGCCATCTCCGTCTCCTGTTGTGAAGGCGGCCCCAAAACCAGGAAACCGCCGCAGCGAGTGCCGGGCGGTTCTTCCATCCCGACGCTTTAGCCGCATTTCTTGAGCGCCCGCAAGCTGTGGATCAAATCGGCGCTTTCAAAGGAGGATACGCGTGTTGTCGTCGCCTGACAAGGAAGACGGCCCCGAAGGACCGTCTTCCCCGAACGTAAAGGATTGCGACTACTGGTCCGCCAACCAGGCCGACCAGACGTCCTCGTTGTCCGCGATCCACTGGGCGGCGACATCGGCGGCGTCCTCGCCTTCCGTCTCGACTGCAGGCAGCATGCCCAGCTGATCCTCGGTAGTGATCTGGAACTTCTCGAGGAACGACTGCACGTTGGGCGCCTTGTCGGCGAGCTGGGCCGAGGCGTACTTGGTGAGAACGTCCTCGGGGTAGTCGCAGTCGATGGCGGCCGGATCGGCGTAGCAATCCTCGTTGTACTCCGGGAGAAGGACATTCACGAGGTCGTACTGGGCCACGGCCGCGGTCGGGGTCCACCAGTACATGAGGATCGGCTCCTCCGCGGCGACTCTGGCATCGAGCTCGGCGACTGTCGACGCCTCGCTTCCGGAGAAGACAACCTGGAACGGCAGCTCGAGGTTGGCGATGATCGCCTCGTCATACTGGGAGTAGGAGGGGTCGGTTCCCAAGAAGCGACCATTTTCACCGGTCTCGGCGGTGGCGAACATCGCCGCCACTTCGGGATCGGCGTAGCCCTCCCACGTGGCCAGCTCCGGGTTTGCATCGATCACATACTGCGGCGTGAACCAGCCGATCTTGCCGATGGCCCCGAGCTCGCCGATGTCGACAACGCTGCCGTCGTCGATGAAGGCCTGCTCCTCGGCGACCACACCGGAGGGCCACACCTCGAGCACGACATCGAGGGAGCCGTCTGAGAGGCCGGTGAACATCGTGTTCTCGTCGATGGCGACGACTTCGGCGTCGTTACCGAGCTCCGCCTCGATCAACTGGGCGGCGATCTCGGCATTGAGCGCCGAGGCCGTCCAGGGGTTGGCCACGATGTTGATGGTCTCGCCGCCACCAGTTGCCGGGGCGGTGGTGTCTCCACCCTCTTCGGCGGCTTCGGTCGTCGCCGTGCCACCTTCGCCGGCCGCGGTGGTGGCCGTGCCTCCGTCGTCGGCGCATGCCGCCAACAGCAGTGCCATAACCGATATCAGAATCCAGATTCTCTTTTTCATGGTTCTCCTAGGGCCCGCCAGCCGACGATCGCGGCCGGAAAGGGTCGCTGGTACATTACCGACGTGGCTGTCACGAAGGGGCTGTGACCGGCGACGTGTGCCTGTCGGTCGAGCACATCTGGAAAGTCTTTGGTGCTAAGCCCGACAAGGCAATCGAGATGGCCGGTAGCGGCGCATCCCGCGAGGAGGTGCAGCAGGCGACCGGCTGCACCGTCGGTGTGCGCGACGTCTCCTTCGAGGTCGCCAGAGGCGAGACGTTCGTCGTCATGGGCCTGTCCGGCTCGGGCAAATCGACTCTCATTCGCTGCGTCTCCCGTCTCAATGACGTGACGCAGGGCAAGGTCGTCCTCGACGGCGAGGACCTGACGGCGATGAGCGACGACGAGCTGCGTCAGGTACGCCGACACAAGATGTCGATGGTGTTCCAGCATTTCGGTCTCTTCCCGCACCGGCGGGTGATCGACAACGCCGCCTATGGCCTCGAGGTGCAGGGCGTCGACAAGGCAGAGCGCTACGAGCGGGCGACCAAGGTACTCGAGGTCGTCGGTCTCAAGGGCTGGGAGCAGAGCTTCCCCCAGCAGTTGTCCGGTGGGATGCAGCAGCGTGTCGGTCTGGCCCGGGCACTCACCGTGGATCCGGAGATCATGTTCTTCGACGAGCCCTTTTCCGCGCTGGACCCCCTGATCCGGCGCGGCATGCAGGACGAGCTGATCCGGCTCCAGGAGACGCTCCAGCGAACCATCGTCTTCATCACCCACGATTTCTCCGAGGCGATCAAACTCGGGGATCGCATCGCCATTATGAAAGACGGCGGGTTCGACCAGGTGGGTACCGCAACTGAGCTGATCAGCGATCCCGCCACCGACTACGTGCGGGAGTTCACCAAAGAGATCCCCAAGGCCAAAGTGCTGACTACGGCGGCGGTGCTGAAGCAGGGCATTGCCTCACCCAACGGGAGGACGGTTCGGCTCGACGACACCATCGAGACGGTGCTGCCGGCCCTGCTCGACGACGAGTCCGAGATCTGGGTGGAGGACCAGGACGGGAAACAGGTCGGGGTGGTGGATCGCCGGGCGGTGGCCAAGGCGATCGAGCCAGAGCAATGACCGACGTCCTCCAACCCGCTGACGTCGCACTCGCCGACGAGAGAGCGGGGCGGTTCCGGATCCGGGCCTGGTGGATCTTCGTAGTCGTCGGCATCATCCTCCTCCAGGTCCTCGTCACCTCGCCCACGGTCCCCGCCCTGTGGGACACCTATTTCTCGGGCCCGGTCGATCAGTTCTCCACGTGGCTCCGGGAGAACCGCCAGATCCATCCGGTCTTCACCGGCTTCTTCATACCCCTGTCAGCTGCGGTCGACTGGGGCCTCACCACCGTCGAGACCTTCCTCAAATGGCTCCCCTGGTTCGTCCTCCCCCTTGCCGTGTTTCTCGTCATCTTCAGGACCGGTGACTGGCGAACCGCCCTTGTTGCCGTGGCCGCCACCCTCTATCCGGGGCTGATCGGTCTCTGGGACACCACCATGGAGACGCTCTCGCTGATGACCATCGCCGTGCTGATCGCACTCGCCATCGGGATCCCATTGGGTGTGGCTGCGGCCCGTTCGCCGCGGGTAGATCGTGCGATAAGACCGGTCCTCGACGCGATGCAGACCATCCCCGCTCCCGTCTATTTCATTCCCATCGTCCTCCTGTTCGGCATCCGCCGCGTCCCGGCCACCATCGCAACCGTGATCTACTCCCTGCCCCCGGCAGTGAGGCTGACCACCCTTGGTATCCAGGGCGTGCCCCGTCAGTCGGTGGAGGCAGCGGAGATGTACGGCTCCACCGGGCGGCAAACGTTGTTCAAGGTGCAGCTGCCGATGGCCATGCCATTCATCATGACCGGGGTCAACCAGACGATCATGATGGCTCTGGGCATCGTCGTCCTCGCTACGTTGCTCGGGGCTGGAGGGCTCGGGCAGGAAGTGCTCGAGGCGCTGAACCAGCGACGCACCGGGCGGGGCCTGGCCGCTGGTCTGGCCATCGTGGCGGTGGCGATGGTGCTGGACCGGGTGGGGCGGTCTCTCGCCTTCGCCGACAGGACGCGACCCGCTTCGCGGCGCTACGTGATCACGGCGCTGGCGTTGATTGCCGGGGGGATCGTCGTAGGGCGGGCCATGGGCTGGGTCGAGTTCCCGGCGGTGTGGGAAGTCAGAATCTTCGACCCGGTCGACACTTTCGTGCGTTGGGGCCGGGACAATCTGTCCTTCATCACCCGCCCTGTGAACGATTTCGTCGTTGCCGGGCTACTCATCCCGGCACGTGACTTCCTCTTCGTCACCGTGGCCTGGCCGGTGCTCATCGCCGTGACTGCCATCCTCTGCTGGAGGCTGAAGGGGATCGGCCTGGCCGTCTTTGCCGGGGCGTCGCTCCTCATGGTCGGTCTTATCGGAATGTGGGAACTGTCCCTGCAGACCCTCGTCCAGGTGTTGGCCGCGGCTTTCATATCCGTTGCCATAGCCATTCCGGTCGGGATTTGGGCCGGCCGCAGACCCAGAGTGGAAAAGGTGCTCACCCCGATTCTTGACGCCCTCCAGACGATCCCCTCTTTCGTGTTCATCATTCCGGTGATCCTGTTCTTCACCGTCGGTCAGGTACCGGGCATCATCGCCGCCGTTCTTTACGCCATTGTCCCCGGTATCCGGATCACCGCCCTCGGCATCAAGGAGGTGCCGGAGGAGAGTGTC
>Ga0105092_10000999_pt1 | contig 14991 bp, 16 predicted proteins | sample PPLLak2March2015_FD_87021 | JGI IMG/M metagenome (GOLD analysis project Ga0105092, IMG submission 87021) | Freshwater sediment microbial communities from Prairie Pothole Lake near Jamestown, North Dakota, USA - PPLs Lake P7 Core (1) Depth... | ecosystem: Environmental > Aquatic > Freshwater >... | reverse complement strand
TACGCGTCAGCGTGGACGATAACGGCAAGGGCTTTGATCCAGATTCCATTCAACAGGGAAACAGCCTCGGACTTAAATTGATCCGGGAACGCACAGAAATGCTTGGTGGAAGCTTCGAAATCGACAGCGCAGTTGGGAAAGGCGCCAGGATTTTGTTTGCAGTTCCTGCCCGTTCATGAGTGATTAGGGGATTTCGTATCTGTTAAGTCCACATAACAGGATTGTAAGCCCTGCAAATACTGTTCCCCTTTCCAGTTTATCCTACTGTAAGTAGAATAGTAGTGGTTCTGAGAGTGGTTCTCAGAAAATAATTTATTTAGAAAGGAATAATACTATGTTATTTGCTCCCAAAGAAAAAGGCCAGGGGTTGGTTGAGTATGCGATCATCCTAGCGCTCGTTGCTATCGTTGTGATCGCGGTCATGCGCTTGCTCGGACCCAAGATCGGCAATACATTCAGTACCATCAGTCAATCTCTGCCGTAACGTACGGTCTTGGTAAGTATACAAAGGACTCTGTCTTCAGACAGAGTCCTACTTTTTTACCAATTTAATATTATCGTTTTTGGTTTATACTGTATAATGATTGTAACCTATATACCTGCCAACATACGCGGCAGAGCAGATTAAGAGAGGAGAACTACACTATGCGTCGCGGTCGGATATTCATCTTCCTCGCAATGATCGTACTGATTGGTGCGGTGCTGCTTTATTTCGCTTATACCCAGCTTGGGAACGTAACAGCCCAACCAACACAACAGGCGGTTCTTACTGAGATCTTTTTTGCTGCACAAAACATTCCTCAGGGAACAGAGATTACCCGGGAAATGCTTAGTACGTTCTCCATCCCACCCGAAAATGTAGCTGTAGTTATGTTTACTGTCGATGAGGAAGCCTCTCTGGTAGGTCAAACTGCTCGCTTTACTTTGGATCAGGGAGTTGTTCTCACTTCTTCGATGGTTGGCACTGGTCCGTTGGAAATTTCCGGCCCGACGTGGGCTGTTCGGATTCCTTCCGGTATGGTTGCGGCGACGATCCCGACAGATCGCCTTTCACTGGTCGGTTATGGCGTGGGCGATGGAGCGCATGTAAATGTCAATGCATGTATGCTTTTCGTAGATATTGATCCGGCCTTCCAATCTCTGCTGCCGAACTATTTATCCGTGATGAAAGACGTGTTTTTTCCGGCCGAGGGCGGGCAGCCTATTATGTCTCTCGATGCTTCTACGGGCGGAGAGGGATCAAGGCAGGGCCGTGCAGAGATCGAGCCAACTTTCCAGAAACCACTCTATGTTGTTCCTGCTGAGGCGCAAAGGCCACGTCTGGTTTGTCAAATGATCCTGCAGGATGTTGTTGTGTTGAAACTGGGCAATTTCAACGTAGTGCCTGTTTCAACGGATCCCAACGCGACGCCCTCTCCTGCACAGGCTGAACAGGCAAGTCCGGATATTGTGACCCTGATGGTGAACCCGCAGGATTCGATCGCGTTGAATTACTTTATCTATAGTGGCGCGCGGCTAAGCATGTCTCTTCGCAATCCCAATGATACTTCGCGCTTTGCTGCTGAATCTGCAACTCTCACAAGCTTATTAACGCAATACAATATTTCGATCCCTTCGAAACTGCCATATGCAATGCAACCCAGGATTGATGTGCTATCTTTGCCCTGATTGCAAAATGACAGCTAGCAACCCTGGTAATAATCATTCTGACTACATTGAGGTAAATAACCAGTATGCCCACGGGTGAAAAAATTCGTGTCATGATTGTTGATGACGTTTCCGAAACAAGGGAAAACGTCAGAAAGCTGTTGCAGTTCGAGTCTGATGTGGATGTTGTGGGGACAGCCCGTACCGGGAAGGAAGCTATCCAGCTCTCACAGGACCTGAATCCAGATGTTGTGTTGATGGATATTAATATGCCGGATATGGATGGCATTGCTGCCACGGAGGCAATACGTGCAAAGCAACCGGCGGTTCAAGTTGTAATCCTCTCCGTGCAAGGTGATCAGAATTATATGCGCCGAGCCATGCTGGCCGGTGCACGAGATTTTCTTACCAAGCCGCCAATGGGCGACGAGTTGATTTCTGCGATTCGACGCGCAGGTTCGATGGCACAAGCTGAGCGAGTGAAAAATGCTCAGATCCAGGTTGCCCCAGTCGCCAGCCAAGCCGGTTCAGTGATCGGCTTTGGATCGGTTAGAGGTAAAGTTGTAACAATCTATAGCCCAAAGGGCGGGACAGGTTGTACTACTCTGGCAGTGAATCTTGCGCTGACTCTGCATAATGAGGATACCCGGGTCGCATTGGTGGACGGCAATCTCCAGTTTGGCGATGTGGCTGTCTTCATGAATGAGCAGGGGAAAAATACGATCGTTGACCTTGCGCCACGTGCTGAAGAACTGGATCCTGAAATTGTACAGGATGTCATGCTGAAACATGCCGCGTCCGGCCTGCATATCCTGGCAGCGCCCAGCCGGCCTGAATATGCCGAAAGAGTCACCGGCACTCAGTTTGCAAAAGTACTCGAATACTTACGACAGATGTATGCCTATGTGGTCGTTGATACCACGCCTCTTCTAACCGATGCCACTTTGGCGGCCATTGATGTTAGCGATCTTGTGGTCTTGGTGACAACTCAGGATATCCCCTCCATCAAGAATTGTCGTCTTTTTCTGGATCTATCACAGACCCTGGGCATTGAGCGCGAACGCATCCTTTTTGTCATGAACCGATTTGATAAAAGGATCAATATTACACCAGACAGGGTTGCCGAAAATTTGAAACAGGAAGTTGTTTCGGTCATCCCATTTGATGAGCAGACAGCAACAAAAGCCGTTAATCGGGGTGTGCCGTTTGTATTGGATAGCAAGAATCAGCCTGCGGCGCGGGGAGTTTTTTCCCTGGCTGAGAGTGTGCGGGCCCGTGTAGCAGCACAAGAGTCTGCCGAGGAGCCGAATCGTGCCATTAAACGGTAAATCTTATGCCAGGCTCCATATGCTGAGGAGATAAAAGAAAGATGTCCCTCTTAAAACGTATTGAACAAGGTCAAGGTGGTGGTTCTTCTGGCCAACCGCCGGAGAACCAGGGAGGCGAAAGTTCTCGCCTTTCATCTCTACAGGCTCGCCGTGTAAATGCGCCCATTACATCACCGCAGGCAGGCTCTTATTTCGATCTTAAGACGCGGGTTCAGAACAAGCTCCTTTCTGAATTGGATCCGTCCATGGATATTACACGAACGGACGATGTGCGTAGAACCATTCAAGATCTATTTGAGCAAATCCTTGCAGAGGAAAACATTGTCCTTTCGCGGCCGGAGCGCGCACGTTTGTTCGAACAAATTGCGGCGGAAATACTTGGGCTGGGTCCTCTGCAGCCTCTTCTGGAAGATGATACTATTACCGAAATCATGGTAAATGGAGCAAAGAATATTTATATTGAGCGTAAAGGGAAAGTCCATCGTGTCCCGGTGACCTTCGAAAACAATGACCACGTGATGCGCATTATTGATCGCATTGTTGCACCCCTTGGACGCCGCATTGACGAGTCGAGTCCATACGTAGATGCTCGTTTGGCTGATGGTTCTCGTGTAAATGCGGTGATTCCTCCCATTTCCCTTGTGGGCCCTGTGCTAACCATTCGTAAATTTTCACGGAATCCCATTACTGTGGATCAACTGATCCAGTTCGGGTCAATTACACAGGAGGCGATTCAATTTCTTAAAGCATGTGTTGAGTCGCGATTAAACATCGTTATTTCCGGTGGTACAGGTTCAGGGAAAACCACTCTTCTTAACATTCTGTCCGCTTTCATCCCCGGTGACGAACGCATTATCACAATTGAAAATGCTGCAGAATTGCAGTTGCGTCAGGAGCATGTGGTGACCCTGGAATCTCGTCCACCAAATATCGAGGGCCGTGGAGAAATCACGATCCGCAATCTGGTGGTCAATGCTCTCCGTATGCGTCCTGAACGTATTATTGTAGGCGAGATCCGTGATGAAGCAGCCCTGGATATGTTGCAAGCCATGAATACGGGCCACGATGGTTCAATGACGACATTGCATTCCAATGGACCGCGGGACACGTTATCTCGTCTTGAGACCATGACTTTGATGGCCGGTATGGATTTACCGGCAAAGGCTATTCGTGAGCAGGTTTCCTCAGCTATCGATTTGATTTGTCATCAGGAACGTATGCGGGATGGTACGCGTAAAGTTACTCACCTCACCGAATTAAGCGGCATGGAAGGTGAAATCATTACCATGACTGATATCTTCGTTTATGAGCAAACCGGCATCGAAAACGGACAGATCGTGGGTCGTTTGCGGCCTACCGGCTTGCGACCAAAGTTTATGGATAAGATCGAAGCAAGTGGTATCAATCTGCCTCCATCTATTTTTGGCATTGGTGATCGTCGGCGTTACTAATTTGATGAAACTGACAGGCTGCTGAAATGAACCCAACAATCATTTTACTTGGTGGCGGTGCTCTCCTTTTGCTGCTGCTCATTGTGGGCGTGATCGTTTCCATCACCAGTGAACGTTCATTGGTTGAGGAGCGCCTGGGTCGTTTCCTCGAAGATGAAAAAGGGGAGCGTGAACGTGAACCGGAGGGCTCACGTATCACTGACTGGGTTAATCGCAGGGTGGCAAAATCATCCCTGGGAGACCGTGTGGCGCGTGAGCTTGCGCGCGCCGACCTCAAGTTTAAGGTGGCAGAGTATTTTGCGCTGATATTTATATCGACTGTGGTGGTGGGTTTTGTCGCATACATGCTTCAGCCCCTTATTTATTCGGCAATCATCGGTGCAGTGGTCGGATTATTCCTGCCGCGGTTTTATGTGAAGCGCCAACAGTCTGTGAGACTGAAGAAGTTCGATGATCAACTGGGGGACATGCTGAACCTGATGGTCAATGGCTTGCGGGCCGGTTATTCCACCACACAGGCTATGGAAGCGGTAAGCAAGGAATTGCCAGCGCCTATTTCTGATGAATTTCACCGTGTCGTACAGGAAATGCAAATTGGTATCTCGATGGAAAAATCATTGGAAAACCTTTTGCGCCGTATCCCCAGTGAAGACCTGGACTTTATAGTTACCGCGATCAATGTTCAGCGGGAAGTGGGAGGTAATCTTGCTGAAATTATGGATACCATCTCATTTACTATCCGGGAACGTGTGAGAATCAAAGGGGAGATCCGCGTGATGACCGCGCAAGTCCGAACCTCAGGGATAGTATTGTCACTTATTCCGGTATTTTTAACGATAGCATTGTGGTTTGTTAGTCCGGAGTATATTGGTAGTTTCTTTGATCGTGGGCCTACCTGTGGCTGGATAGCTGTTGGTACAATTGTTGGTATGATCGTGGCAGGTTACTTTGTGATGATGAAAATCGCTGATATCGAGGTGTAAGATGGGTCTGCTCATATTTGGCGCAGTTGTAGTGCTTGGTGCAATCGCGGTGATCATCGTAAGCTTGCAGAGAAACGCGCGCGGGGAGGAAGATGATCCGCTGCAGGCCCGACTGGCCGAGTTTATTCAAAGAGGGGATGTTACCTCCCTGGAGGAAATCGAATTATCCCAGCCGTTCAATGAACGTGTAATTATCCCGCTGCTTAACCGTGTAGGTGAGCTGTCTGCTCGCTTTACTCCTCAAAAGGCCATCCAGGATACTGCACGAAACATGGAATTGGCAGGCAACCCCTGGCCCATTAGTGCTGCAACGTTTCTCCTTGTTCGCTTCATACTGTCTCTGGCTATTGGCGGTTTCCTGCTTTGGACAATTTTAGGGGTTCAGGGATATTTTAACGACAGCGATAGAGTCATTTTAATTGGCGGTGGATTTCTGGGCGGCTTTTATCTTCCCCAGATTATGCTCAAAGGCAGAATTACTCGTCGCCAAAAGGACGTTCGTAAAGCCATGCCTGATGCCCTCGATCTGCTTACCATTTGCGTGGAGGCAGGGCTTGGCTTCGATGCGGCAATGTCGAAAGTAGCAGAGAAGTGGGAGACTGAACTCTCCCTGGCATTTGCCCGTGTCATTCGTGAAATTCAACTGGGCAAGCTTCGTCGCGAAGCCTTGAAGGATATGTCCGATCGCCTGGGTATTGCCGAAATGACAAGTTTCGTCGCGGCGATCATTCAAAGTGAACAGCTTGGGGTCAGCCTCGGAAAAGTCTTGCGGATTCAATCTGATCAGATGCGTATAAAGCGTAGACAACGCGCTGAGGAAGAGTCGCGCAAGGCTCCAATCAAAATGATCATCCCCATGGCATTGTTGATATTTCCATCCATTATGATCATCATTCTGACGCCTGCCGCTATTCAAGTCATGGGAGCGGGTGTATAACCGTCTGGTCGACGCTTATTCTCTGTGAACAATATACCCTGGTCATATCGGCTTTATCGATGGACCTGGAGCGGGCTCGATCTGCTCTTCCCGCCTGTATGTGCTGGTTGTGGAAAAATGGGATGGCGATGGTGCCCCGACTGTCAAACACGTGTCCCGCGCATCAACAGACCATTCTGTGAAAAATGTGGGATACCAATTGTTGCAGCTGGGCTATGTGAAAAATGCAAATCAAATCCGCCCACGTATCAGATGATGCGATCATGGGCGGTTTTTGATTCACCCATCCAGAATGGGCTGCATACAATGAAATACCGTCGCAATATGGGATTTGGCGAATCAATCGCGCTCCAGATGATGGACTTTGTCAGTTCTTTATCCTGGCCGGTGGAGATATTGATCCCGGTGCCTCTTGGAAAAAAGAGATTAAAGGAGAGAGGTTATAATCAGGTTGGCTTGGTCGCCCGTCCATTGGCTTACCAAATGAGATGGAGGTATGTGCCTCATGGGCTTTCGAAAACCCGTGATACGCGTTCGCAGGTTGGCTTGAGTGTTTCCCAGCGGTGTGAAAATGTCCACAATGCATACCGGGCCGATCCACGGATCGTGAAGCAGAAATCCATCCTGATCATGGATGATGTGGCGACAACCGGGTCCACTATCCTGGCTTGCACAGAAGCGCTGCTCTCTGCGGGCGCGCAGGCAGTTTATGTGCTCACAATTGCACGTGCACTTTCACACCATGGTCTGGATCGTGTTTAACAACTGCCACCCGGGTAGTTGATAAATCATTTCAGGAGGTTCTATGACTCAAAAGGTTGAGACCGTAGCACGGAATATGAGATTGACCGACAATACACGCGACTATGTGGAAAAAAAGGCGGCCAAGCTTGAACGTTACCTCCAGGAGATCGAAGAAGTTCGCGTTGAGCTAACCCACGCCAAATCTGCGCGCAGTGCCGTGGACCGACAGGTGGCCCAGATCACAGTTCACGGCAAGGGATTCATTCTGCGCTCCGAGGAACGCGCGGATGACATCCATGCGGCTTTCGATGCAGCCCTCGACAAAGTACAGCGCCAGATTGACCGGTACAAGGGCAAGCACTATCGCGGGCGCGGCGACGGACGGTCGGCTGCCGAGGTGGCGGAAGAGGAATTGCCTGTGGATGAGACCGGCGAGCTGCTCCCGTTGATCGGCCGGCGTAAAAAGTTTATCGTTTTACCAATGACCGAGGATGAGGCAGTCGAGCAGATGCGCCTGCTCGGACACGATAACTTCTTCGTCTTTTTCAACGCCGAGCAGAATGCCATCCAGGTGTTGTACCGCCGCCGCAATGGCACCTATGGATTGATCGAGCCTGTGGTTGGCTAATAGCTTGAAATAGGATGTGAAACAGTCCGACCTCACAGGCGCCTGATACCTGTGAGGTCGGACTGATATTATCAAGGAGTGAGAATGGAATTTGATGATGATTTTGAGATCAGAGACTTGGACAGGTTAAATATTGATTACCAGGCCGTTAGCAAAGCGGTTTTCGAAGTAATAAAAGCGGTGGGGGAGGACCCTGAACGTGAGGGCTTGCGTAATACACCCGACCGCGTCTCTCGCATGTACGCGGAATTACTAAGTGGGTATAGCGCGGATCCGCAAAGAATAATCAATGACGCTTTGTTCAACATCAATTATGACGAAATGGTGCTGGTGCGGGATATCGAGTTTTATAGTCTGTGCGAGCATCACATGCTGCCGTTTCTGGGTCGTGCCCACGTGGCTTATCTCCCCAAGGGGAAAATCATCGGTTTGTCCAAGATCCCACGGATTGTGGATATGTATGCGCGCCGCCTGCAAGTTCAGGAACGGATGACCCGCCAGATCGCAGATCTGCTTCAACAAACATTGGAGCCGCAAGGCGTGGCGGTCGTGGTGGAAGCTGTCCATTTGTGCTCGATGATGCGCGGGGTGAAGAAGCATGATGCCCGCATGACGACCTCCGCCATGCATGGAGCCTTCCGTGCGAACCTGGCGACCCGTCAGGAATTCCTGGATAATATTTCCAGAGGCGCGAAGCCGCTTCAGATCTAGGACCTCCCGCGGGCTCCGTTAAATTGACCTAACACCCCCGGACGCGTTTCCATCCACACTTCCCGGCGGAGACGCGCTGCCGTTTCGATGATGTTTTCCTGCGTAATTGGGTTTTGGAATTCGGGATGGATCTCTGCCAGAGGGACAACGACAAATGCCTGTTTCCAATACTTGGCATTCAAAGAGCGATCATCGAATAGGATTGCGTCAATGTCGATCGTCCGCGGTGCATACTTGTCTGCAGTTCTTACCCTTCCCAATTTTGTTTCGATAGGATCAATGACTTTTTCTTTTAGTTCAGCCTCTGCGGTGGCTGTGATTAGCAGAACACAGGCATTGAGAAAATTTGGTCCATCTGACCCCACTGCTTCAGATTCCCACGCGCTCGAGACTCTCAGGATTTCGCCATATTCATGTAACAGCTCGATCGCCCTAGGCAGATTTATCTCAGGCTGGATGTTCGAGCCTAGACTCAGGTAAACCTGGTGCATTTCTACTCCTCGCGGGCGCGCTCGATCTCCACACCGACCGATTTCGCAAACCGCACGGCACCCGGCTTCTCCACCCGGAGAATGACTCTTTGTACGCCTTTATCATCGAAACAGATTTTTGCCAGGTCGTTTGCCAGCGCCTCGACGGTCAATCGCTCCGCGCTTTCAGCATGCGCCTGGATCCTTTTGCTCATGGTGCTGTAATTGACGCAGTCCACGATGCTGTCGGTTTCGGCGGCGCGGCGTGTATCGGTGAAGAGGGTGATATTGATCAAAATATCCTGGGCGCGTTTGCGCTCCCAATCATTGACGCCGATGATTCCACGAACGAGTAAATCTTTGATAATGACTTTATCCATCTTTTGATTTCCTTTTATGGTCTGCGTGTAGCCACATTGAAGTTTGGATTAGAATTTGGAATGGTGCAGTATGTGATATGGGTAATTTGGGATGAGATAAGGCATGATAAATGAGTGTGTATAAGTATGTGCAGTTTGCCTCGGAATTCTTACACCAGATGCCTTCCGCCATCCAGATGAATGATCTCACCCGTGATATAGGCCGGGCAGGTGAGCAAAAAGAGCAGCGCCTCCGCGACCTCTTGTTCCTCTGCCCAGCGTCCTGCGGGGATGTTTTTGGTAATGTCCGGTGCCGCTTTCCCGTCAGCTGGAGGCAGGATCGCGCCGAGGGCCAATCCGTTGACAATGATCTTCGGCGCCAGTGCAGCTGCCAGCGACTCGGTCATCGAGGCGAGCGCGGCTTTGCTGATCGTGTAGGGGAAATGGTCGGCGGCGGGGCGCAGGGCACGCCAATCAAGAATGTTGACGATGCGCGCCCCATCTGGGGCCTGCTGCGCGAATGACTGGCTGAGCAGGAACGGCGCGGTCAAATTAATGGCGATATGCTTTTCCCAATCTGCGAGCGAAGTCTTTTCGAGGGAGAGTGATTCGAAGATCGCCGCGCTGTTAACGAGACCATGCAGAGGCGTGGATTCGTTAATTCGTGGTACCAGACTCTCGGCTTGGGAAGGATCGTTCAAGTCCGCTTTGACGATCCAGGCACGGCGACCCAAACCGGTGATTTCATCCCGAACGTTTTCCGCATCCTGATCCGAATGCCCGTGATGGATCACAACATCTGCACCCGCTCTAGCAGATGCCAGCGCAAAGATTTTTCCAACTCTGCGCGCCGCGCCAGTGATCAAAATCGTCTTACCATTCAGCGTTTCGCTCATCTGATGAAGATTGTATCACTCCATCATCTTCACGGAGCAAATTTTATTGGACATCATTTATCGTCTTCTTGACTTGCGTTTTTGGAAGTGATAATATCCTTTGTAACATCGCGGATACGATCAATGTTTTGGGTTCTCCAATTAGTGTTTTTGGGAAAGGGCTAAATTATGACCACGAATCAAGATCCGCCAATTTATACAGGGGATATTGCCGGGCAGCGCATTGATCCAGCACGCGAATACTCCGCTGAAAACCAGGAAATCAATTTCTCCGCTGAACAACATGCCATTTGGGCAGACCTGTACACAGGCGTTCACCGGGCTTATCTGCTGGAACACATTTGCCAGGAATTCAAGGATGGGCTGGCATTGCTGGACCTCGACCCCCGGCAGATCCCTACCGTTGTTCATCTCAACGATCGCATTACCCCTCGGACCGGCTGGCGTATCGAGCGCACAGCCGTCCGTTATACGCTTGCAGACGACTGGTACCAAAAATTCACCCAGCGCATCTTCCTGATCACCGATTATCTCCGCTCCCGCGACCAGATCGAGTTCACCCCCGAGCCGGATATGTTCCATGACATTTTTGGGCATCTACCTTATCTGACCATGGAATTCTACGCCCGCATCGAGGATAAATTTGCGCCGGCTTATCTGAAAGCAACCCCGGACGAGAGGGAGGTCATCAAGCGCCTTGCCTGGTACAGCACCGAGTTTGGGCTGGTTGTGCAAGACCACCGGTTCAAGATCTTCGGGGCTGGCATCATTTCAGGGCGCGCCGAACTGGCGAATACCGTCATGGAGTTTTACCGGCTCTCCCGTGATATGGTCATTGATTACACCGGGGACGTGTTCAAGCAGCTGAACGATCAATTCCTTGCTCATAAGGATGATCTTCACCGCATCATCGACGGCGTCAATGAGCTGCACCGGCAGGGACAGATGTCGTCGCAGGACCAGGGTTGGAACGTTGTCCATTCGCTCTATGAGACGCTGGGAATCGATCGCGAGGGATATTTTGGGGGCGAGGTGATCCTGGCACCCTTTGACATCGAAACCATCGCACGCATCCCCAAAACCGTTTATGCCTTCAACCCCATGTTCTTCGTCTGCGAGTCGTTCGAACAAATGGACGCGCTGCTGGATTCGTATCTCAAGCCGATTGCCCTGCGAAGTTAGACCTGACCGCTTGGGAAAAAAGTATCCGCCTCGTTTCGACCAGGCTCAACGCAAGCTTTCTGCGGGAGAGGCGGATACCGCTGAATCGACCTTTGCGGCACTGCGGAGTCTCTCGCCTGCGAACAGCGCCAGAGCAAGCACCATCCATGCAATGACCTGGGCCAGCCGCACTCCACCGACGATAAGAGTGCTGTCCCCGCGGAAGGCTTCGAGAAAGAGACGCGAGGCGGCTGTCAGCGCGGCGAAGGTGAGGAAAGGAACGCCCGGTTGAGACTCCGCATTTCGAAACCAGATCCAGCCGAAGATCAGGAGCGAAGCGAGCAGTTCATAGACCTGAGTAGGGTGCCGCGTCGCGTTCCACAAATCCACTCCCCAAGGTAAGTCTGTCGGGCTTCCAAAAGCTGTTCCCGCCGCGAGATGAGAAAGGGCCAGCCCGATGGCAAGCGCCGCGAAGAGCGGCGTCAGCGCGTCGAGCGTGGACCAGAACGGAAGTTTTTGTCGGGAGCCATAAATCAACCCGACAATCAAAGCAGTTGCCAGCGCCGCCAGCGGGTCGAACAGGTTGAGGTTGAGGGAGAAGAGACTGAGCGGGCTTTTTACAAACACAGAAAAATTGGAAAGCGCGTAAAGCAGCCGCCCGCCAAGAATATAGCCGAGAAGACTATAGTAGACGGCATTACTGAGAGCATCTTTGGAAACGTTATATCGCTCAGAGCGTTTCTCGGCGAGAGTCAGACCGATCCACAGCGCGGCCAGGAGCAGGATCAGGTGACGGGGCGGAGCAAAGAGGGAGCGGAAGAGGGTGAGCATGCTACCTACATCACAGTGATATACCGTTGGTCGAGTAGGGCGAGTGCAATTCGAGCCCGTACACTTGCACCTGCGTGTGATTTGCTTAGCAAATCATGCAGGTGTCGAGACCAACAGGTACCATAAAACACTTCTGGAACAAAAGTTGCCTTGCTTACGGGTGGTTTCGATACGTGGCGCCCAGGCGCCACTACTCAACCACCGGATTACTTCAAAATCTCCTCGATCCTCGTGCGCAGCAGCGCCTCAGACATCGGTCCGCCGATCACGACCTCGTTGATGATGCTGTCTCGTCCGATGAAGTAGGAGGAGGGGAGGGACTGCAATTGATAGGCATCTCCCACCTCGCCCGTTTCATCCAGAAGGATAGGAAAGGTGAGTCCCTGCTCGTCGACAAAGGGCGCGACAGCAGATCGGTCGTCCTGATAGGTCATATTGACCGCCAGGACGGTAAAACCTTGCTCTTTGTACTCCTGGTAAACCTTTTCGATGGACTGCATCTCAGCCCGGCAGGGCGGGCACCAGGTTGCCCACAAATTGACCAGCACCGCCTGCCCGCGCAAATCTGACAGCCTGACGGGTTCACCTTCCAGTGTTTTGAGCTCGAAGTCAGGCGCGAGAAAGCCTTGCTGCGGCGCGGGAATTTTCCCGGCCGTCGACGTCCCGGACCTGTCCGCGCTGACGAAGATCAAGGCGAGTCCCACAGCCAGGAGGACGAAATAAGTGATTCGGCGCTGAGCCTGTTGCATTACGGTCTCTTTTCAGCTACACTATTGTTGAACGTTTCTACGAGAGGAGTCTTACGATGCCCTCCGATCATACCATTTTTGCCGGCGTGGAACTATCTTCCGGGCGCAAGCCTGTCATTTTTGCCGCCCTGGATACCGATCTAAATGTCCTGCCACTGGCAAACTGGGGGATTGCCGAAGCTCTCTCCTGCCTGAAGGAATATGGCAATATCTGGCTCTGCATCAATTTGCATTCCCTCCAGCATGAACAGGAGCTTTACACAGAGTTCAAAAAGGGAATCAGCCAGGCGGGATTTAAGTCTCGTTCCAAGAAAGGCGATTCAAAGCAATGGCTCGAGACGAACGCCCAGGATTGTTTTCACGCCTTGATCGGGCAGAACCCTTTGCCGCGGCGAACGCTGGAAGGCCGCCTGCAGCGAAGTGCGATATTGTATGAACAGGGGCTGCAGATCCGTGACCCCGTCGAAATCTTCGAAGAGATCACGCGCTTCAAACTGGTGCAGGGTATTCTCCCGCTGGAAGACATCTACTCCTCGAAGGAGCTGGACGCCCTGGTTGCGGCATACGTCGCGTGGATGGCTGCCAACCGGGCGGGAGAGATCGTGGTCAAGGGTGAATTCGTCCTGCCTGCGCAAGAGTAAAGATTTCCCTCGAGTGAAATCTGCATGGGCGGGGATGTGTCTGATCTACTTCGCTCGCGATAGGACCCTGCCTGCTTCCGGACTCTGGATCGGAGAGTGCTTCGTAATATGGTCTTCCAGCACTTCCGGCATGATCGTTGGGACCTCAAATTCGATTTCCCTGTCTGGAATTACCAGATAATTGACATAGTCTGAAAGCTCCACGTCCGTGGAAGCGACGATATACCGGCGCCCTTTTTCGAGCGGCTTGCCATTGATTTCAACGTCGATCTGTTCAAGATCGTCGCTGTAGCGGACGCGCGCTCCGGCTACATGCGGCGCACCAACTGGCCGCCCACGCAACTCACGCGGCTGGCGAGCTGCGTTTTCAGGTTTGAGGGCCGCGTGCAGAAATTCCAGGATCTGATCACCGGTCAATCCAGTTGTTCCGGGATTGGCAGCAGACCGGATCGCCGTAAACAGGGCTCCCTGAGTCAGCGCCCCAGCTTCCAGTCCGGTCTCCCAGTGACCTGTCAGCACCAGCGCAAGCTCCGCCTCTTTTGCCCGCTCGAGCAGCGCGTCTGCCAGCAGGTTTCCCGCCGAGCATTCGCGATCGTCGAATAGTTCGATGGGATCGCTCAGGATCCCGATCTCGCGATCCATGATCGCGTGTGCACGCTTTTGCTCAGCTTCGAAGGCTTGCTGCGTCTGCAGGTCAAGAGGGATGTCCTCTGTGATGGGGATGAGCCTGCCTTCGTGTCGAAGCACCTTCCCGGTGTCAGGGTCGATCTTCAGGTCTAATCGCCCGAGGAAGCGACCAAAGTCACCTGTCTGCGCGATGATCGTATTCTTCACGCAAAGTGGCGGATCGAGTTCCCGATGGTCATGTGCGCCAATGATCACGTCGATTCCCTCCACCTTTTCTGCCACCGCCTGATCTACCGCGGAACCCAGATGCGAAAGGAGCACAATTGTCTTCGCACTCTGCTCTTTGGCCTCTGAGATCAATCCGGGCAGGACCGCCTCCGGCTGCTCCATTCGTAGCTTGAAGATCGTATAGGATTCCATCGGCGCAGTCAGACCGATCAGACCGATGCGTAACGAGCCGGATGTTTCTATGGCAAACGGCTGAAGCCCTGCGACCAGCCTGCCATCTGCCTCCTTCATGTTCGCGCACAGCAGTGGGCGGCCGTAGCTCCTGGCAAGGCCGGTTACCGCCTGCTGCCCGTAACGGATGGGGATGGCATTTCCCAACGCAACATAGTCACAGCCTGCGGCGCGCAGGATCGCCTCCATGGCGCTGCCTTTGGTGAGACTGCTCTCCAAAAGAGTCGTATCTTCGGAATCTCCCGCGTCGACGAAGAGACAATAGCCACCCGCGGCTTCCACCTCCGCGCGTATCTGACGAACGAGCGTGGCAATGCGGCTAAGCTGCGCGAGACGGCCGTGCAAATCATTGATGTGAAGGATGGTAAG
>Ga0105092_10000998_pt1 | contig 14998 bp, 17 predicted proteins | sample PPLLak2March2015_FD_87021 | JGI IMG/M metagenome (GOLD analysis project Ga0105092, IMG submission 87021) | Freshwater sediment microbial communities from Prairie Pothole Lake near Jamestown, North Dakota, USA - PPLs Lake P7 Core (1) Depth... | ecosystem: Environmental > Aquatic > Freshwater >... | reverse complement strand
TGTAGATAAGCCGATTATAGAGATGATTGATTTTATCAATTCTCAGGAAGATTATTACACAACTTCAAGCTGCGCCGGAAGGGTGATATTCCTTCATGAATACGGCAAAAGAAAGGTTGATAATGACTTTATCATCAAAGAGCACGAAAAGGTCAAATTAGATGACTTTTTGAAGGCTGACTTAAGTAAGCTCCAGGGAAGAGTATGGCTTAAGCAGGAGCCGTTTATTATCCATATTGCCGCGAAAAAGCTTGATGAAGCGGTTAAGGTTCTTGGTATCGCCATAAAATCCGGGCTAAAGCACTCAGGTGTTTTCGTCTTTAAAGACGAAAGATATGTCTTTGAGCTTAATGGCACGCATTCAATGGCTGTACCAATAAGCGAAGGGGGAAAGCTTCTTTTCCCAGAGGATTACTTGCTTTATCTGTTGAAGCTGGCGGACGAGAAATTGCAGAAAAACAAGGAGTTCAGGGACAGGTTTGAAAAGGCGCTGAGGGAGGAGTTTAAGTAAAGTATTTATAAGTTGGTGATAAATATAGTTAGGTGAAAAAGCATGATTGTTTCAGGTGAGTCGGAAAGTCTTGAACGTTGCTATTATGAGCATATTGTTGAAAGTCTGGGGTACCGTGCAAATCGAGGTGAAGTTAGTTATGTCAAAGGACTAGCGGACGAAGCCATAAGAATTTTGGCGATACCGCCTTTCAATGGTTCTGAAGAAGTAATTTCTGACTTGACTGGAGCGAGAGATGAATATATAGAAGTTGCAAAGTTCTACAATGCAAGAGGGTCTTTAGATAAAGGGGAGTAATTTTTGTTTCAGTATTAGATTATCTTGTCAAATTATGCCCCAATCCAAAAAACAAATCGCCCTGGAAAGAATAGACACCCTTTTCAAACTAGCCGAAGAAGAGGCTAAAAAGGGAAATATTGAGAGAGAGCAAAGATATGTAAAACTCGCCAGAACCATCTCTATGAAGGTCCAGGAGCCGATTCCCGGAGTTTTGAAGCGAAAATTCTGTAAAAATTGCGACTCCATCCTGCTTCCAGGGCAGAATTGCGATATAAGGTTAAATAATAAGACAAAGACGATGGATATAAAATGTTTTAGGTGTAATAATATTAAGCGTTACCCTTATAAAAATGGACGGAATAAACAAAAACCTGGAAAAACTCTCGGAAACACTAAAGAGTGAGAAACTTGTAGAGATGCCGGAATGGGCAAAGTTTGTCAAAACCGGCGTTTCCAGGGAGAGAAACCCTCTAAATGACGATTGGTGGTATATAAAATCCGCCTCAATTCTTAGAAAAGTCTACTTAAAAGGCCCGATAGGACCAGAAAGGCTTTCAAATGATTATGGAAGCAGGAAAAACAGGGGCTCAATGACTGATAAATTCTTCCCTGGGTCAACAAAGGTCATTAGGGTTGTATTGCAGCAGCTTGAAAAAAGCCAGCTTGTTGAACAATCAAAGACAAAGAAGAAGGGAAGAATCATGACTGAGAACGGCCTTAAGTTAATTGCGAAAGCTGGATTGGAGAAGGTCAAGTAATATCTTATATTGCGTTTCTGGTAGGTAGGCATAAGTGCGGGCAGATTATTTCTGTCTCTATTGTTAGATAAATTCACGGTACATTACAATTGTAAGGTTTAGTCACCACTAAGAGACACAAGTATATATTGATGTTTAAACTCACTATAATATGATGCAATACTTTAACAATGGAATAGCTACTAGCGGCATTACTCAGCAACAAACCAGAAGAATTGATAATTACCATGCAATGGGCAGTAACGCAAAGCAATTTGACCCTATAGAATATCTTCGATCGATGGCTGATAGTCCAGCTGCTAAGGGAATGGCTATGCTACTGGCAGCGGCAGTTGTTTTTTCAGGAGCAGCTTATGTGCTAGCGGACCATGCTTCAGCAGCGGACGGCCACAAGGGATACGTTGATGTCACTAAAACTCCAATGGCTCAGGCTATGAAGGAAGGTAAGCTAAGTGTCTTGTCAGCGGACAGCGCTCCTCAGGGAAAAAGCAAATTTGGCAGAGATGCAAATTCCGGCGATGCTTATGGCAGCCCAAGAGCAGCAAGGGAAGCATATGGCATAGAGAGCAATTTTGGCAAAGACCCATTTTTCACCAATCATGCGCTTACTCCTCAGGAAGAGCGTTATGTATTGGCAAATGGTGAACCGCCAGGACTTCCAGACCCAACAACAGTGGATGGATTTATCGCAAGGTCTAAGCTTGAGGTGTATGACCCTCTGACCGGAAAGTATTCCGAAGCTTGGTTCCCAACCGTGGACTGGTACATTGAAAACTCAAGGCAGGGCCTATAATCCAATAAATTTTCTTTCTTATTTTTAGGTTTTTATTAACTCTGAACTGCTTATTTTCCTCCTGTTGCTCTGAAAGCCATAAATAGGGCCACGATTACGATTCCAAGCACAATCAGTGTTGAGAAATACTGCTCTGGGTTTTCAATCGAGAAGCTTGCGATTGGCTGAAGCGGGTAAATCAGGTAAAACAGAAGCGCGAAAATAAGGACAATAAAGCCGACTATTGCGATATTGTCCTTCATAGTAATTGCAAGGAAAACAAGGCCGCCAATTACAAGGACAATTGCAAGCTGCATTGGGCTTGCCCCGACAATTATGCCTACAATAAACAGGGCAAGAAGAAGCGCGATAACGCCTAAAATTTTATTGTCGGCCATAATCTATACCAGAGATTATAAAAATAGAGAAACTACCTAAAAATTCATAAGATTCTTAGACGGCAGTTCACCTCCAGGTGCAAGTGGTACGCGTACCACAAGTCTAATTTTCTTTTTAGGCCCATATTACAACACCCCGCATTGACCTAAAAAGAAAATATGCTTACTTCCTGAACATTCCAAGTCTCATCCACCCACAGGCCTAGAATATTTACGCCCGGATACCCCTTTGATAGATTATCCTTTGCCTTCCTAATCTGAATAATCTGATTTTCCATTGTTGTGGGATTTCCGGCGCAGTCGTAGTGGCCGGAAATAACAATAAGGTTTGACTTGTGTTTGTTTAGAGAGATTTCGATTCTATTCCGGATAGATTCAACTATTTGGGGAGGAGAATTTTCTGCCAATATTTTATTTGGCCCCGGTTCAGTTATTGTGTCAATATAATCTACTCCAAATCTCTCTTTGATGTATCTTGAAATAGGCTCCTGGACCCGGCCATCCATACAGCTGACTGCAGTTGCAAATTTTTTCCCGTCCATATTATAAATACTGCTTTATTCAGATAGGATTATGCTATCACAAATTCCGATAGAATTAGCAAAGGCAAAAAGAAGCGAAATTGACAAGGAAATACTTAGGGCAGGCGTAATTGCGGAGCTCGATGCGATAAACCTTTATGAGCAGATGGCGGCGATGGCAGAAGACCCACTTCTAAAAAAGCTATTGCTTGAAATCGCGAGAGAAGAAAAAACCCATGTTGGCGAGTTTCAGGCTCTTCTTTTGGAGAAGGACAATGAACAGGAAAAAGAGCTTGCAAAAGGGAGGAAAGAGGTTGAAGAGATGAAATAGCCGTGCGGTTTGAAAGTTTTGATTATTATTTTTTAGATATGCCTTTAGACCTATCTATCATTAAGGCAAGATGAGGCATCTACCTTAGAGGAACAGTTTATTTTTTGCTCTTAGGTTTTGGGGAATGAAATAGCTAAGGGCGCCCGCGTAAACAATTCCATTGCCCTCCAGTCTTTCCATGACATCATTTCTGATATATGTTTGCTTTCCCTTACTGCCAAAAATTGCAATTGAAATATAATCCTTTGGTAGTTTTCCGCTAAGGGTTGGATAAGCCCCCTTAAGATAGCAATCTCCTCTAGGTATTATAACTGCCCCGGGCTTGTACAAGATGCCTCCATTATTTGTGGCTCTTATTCCATAGGTCTCTTTAAAACCAAGGATGTCCTGAAACCCATCAGGCGTCACTAATTTATATAGTTCCGCCCCTATATGAGGATTAGCTATGGCGGTCGCTTTACGAGCTTCCCTTTTTTTGTTGCTCTCTAACGTTCTGCGAAAGGTCCTGAAAGAACCGTGATCGTGTGCCATAAAATCATAAAAATGATTATTTAATTATGGCAAATAGTTTGGTTAAACTGGTCGGAGTTTACCTTGGATAATAGTATAGGTATTTGTAAAATCGGTCCCGTTTTTGAATGGAATTAATATCATTTCTTCTGGAGAGAAACTTGTAATAGGATATGATTAAATGGTCGTAGTTTTTCCTCACCCAGAACCGCCTTGGCTTTGTGTAATCATGATATATCTTTTCCATCTCAAGGCCTGAAATTTCCTCAAGGTTTTCTTCGAGAAAACGCCTGCCTGCAATCCTGTGTTTGCATGGCCCTGGAAGCCTGCTGATGCCATTTTCGTAGCCTTCATACGAGCAAAAGTGCTTAGGGTATTTTTCAGGGCTTATTATCTCAATCGTGTCTCCATCGATTCCAGGACCTAGCTTGTAGATAACCGAATAATCCTGATTGCCGCTTTGCGACGGGACGAGAAGCTCTATATCTAGCGTGCTGTCGCAGTCACCTTCGCCGCCAATCCATTTTATTTTCGGGGTCTCGATGGTGTGGGCCTTAGCAATCTGCCATGGGTCGCCATAGAGGGCAATATCCTCTCTTCTCATTCCCCAGACGCCATAAAGGGCGTAAAGGCGGCCCATCCACCTCTGCTTTTGGGAGTGGTTCATAAGGTATAATCGGGCAGGAGTATTAAACAAAGAAGAATTTATATTATTAATGACTACTTATTTAAGGTGACAATATGGATGGAATACCTGTTGAGCGGAAAGATTATCAGGAACTGAATAATAGCCTGACTCTTGCAGGGCTTTGCAAGCGCGGGCCTGAATATGAAGAGCATTTTTCATCCAACAAAAAAGTCCTGGTTTTTTACAAGGGCCTGATGTTGGAAGTAAGAAATATAGAATATTGTGATAACCCCGAAGGAGACCTCCGTTTTGAGGAGCTGGATGGAATCGCCTATAAGAGGAGGTTTGGATGGGAAGAAAGGCTGGTGCAATTTCCGCAGCAAATGCCTCTGAGCCCGGAGCTGGTTATAAGGCTGATTTATGATGGTTTTTCCAATGGTCTTCCGATGGGAATAGTTTTTGGAGATAATGGCCGAAAAACTGAAGCCCTGAAGCTCGGTGAGTTAAAGGACGGTGAGTTTTGCAAATATATTAGCCTCGGCGGTACTGATGAACTAAGGATTTATGAAATACCTGAAGGTTTGCCTGTTTTTGATGCTAAATGGGGCAAGCCCGTGAAATGAAATATGAATGAAAAATATTTGGAAGGGACTAAAATTCTTAGGAATGCTCTTGTGAGCAGACCTCTGGAGGAAAATGAGATTGCTTTAGGAATGAAAGTGCTTTATGCTTCTGGCCAGCCTTCGGGGATTGTGACAATCGACGTTGCAAATGTTGGTGAGATAATTGAAGGCATATTATCTGACGGACTTAAAGGTTTTAGAGGAATTTCATCTTCAGGCAAGAAAGGGATATATCAATTTGGATTGGATTATAGGTTAGGTTTGGTAAGTTCAAGCTTAAATGATATCTACACTGTAGTTTACGACCAAGAAAAGGCGATTTCTCATATTCCAGAAGTTTGCGCAGAATATTCTGACCAGCTATTCACCTTTGCCTGGAAGGACCCTTATGCAGGTGAGCCTGAAAAATTAGGATTATACAAAAAGGATGATACCAACCGCGGACTTTTTATGATCGCGAAAAGAGACCCCCTAAGGATGAGAGTTAGCATCCCGGGCAAAAGAATAGCTGCTGATGAAAATACACAATTTTTCAATCTTCTTGAAGGATATTACTGGTTCCTCCAGCAAAAAATACCTGATGGGCCTTTAGGGAACTTTTCTCTGCCTGGATATAGGGAACTTTCTGAAGGGGATTATTTTGAGCTTATCGAGGCTTTGGATTAATCGGGTGATAACATGAGATGGAAAGATTTTCCTGCAACAAATCCCCCTAATTCTGGAGAGTCTGAGGGAATAGACCTTTATCCTACCTATCTCTCTTCTGCTGGACGTAAGACTTTTAGCGGGGACTGCAAGCTTGTTGAAAAAGATGCGGGAGTGAATGGGCCTGTTTCCAGGGCGATTCTCCTGAACGGAAGCAGCGAATTACGGCACCATAGGAATCTTAATCAGGCATACCGGGCAATACTCAAGAGTGGTTTTTACAAGGAGAACGTTCGGGTGATTTCAAGCCATAAACCCACCCCTGAGGATGAGTTTGAATGTCTGGATGCAGATATATATACTCTTGCAGATGCTTTGCTTAGCCTAAAGGAAGTATCTAGTAATGAGGATAGACTGTTTTTTTATTATACTGGCCATGGGAGTGTTAGGCAATCTTACGATGGTTCTATCACGGATTATGCTTTCTGCTTTGGAAATAATACCGTGAGCTGCTGCGGGTTAGGGGACTATATTAGAAATATTAATCTGAAATGGGGACTTTTGGTTTTTAATCAGTGCTATAGCGGCGGCTTTGCGAAAGAGCTTGGAAAGGATAACCTTGTTGCGGTTTCAGCTTCGCGCGATAATGAAATGGCATATGGCTCCATTTTTTCAGATGCTTTTTTTGATAGATGGCAAAAGGCGCATGTGGACTCACATAAGGATAGACACCTTTCTCTGTCAGAGTTATATGATTACACCTTTTTGAGTGTCGTCTATACTATGGAGGACTTAGAATATATACATGATAAATCTTTAAGTCAACGCCCGTGGATATATTCTGAAATGGACACGAGCAAACTTTATGTGATTTAGGGATTTCTCAGGTTCAGGAAATTTCTTAGGCCTTGTCCAGGTTTTCCTGGGGCTCTATTTTTGTGACTGTTTTGTAGGTCTTAATCATCTCCACAAAATCCTGCCCATATCTTTCAAACCTCTTCTCACCCATGCCGCTGATTTTCAGCATATCCTCTTTTGTCTCAGGCTTATTTTTTGCCATCATTCTTATCGTGGAATTTGGCACAACCATATAAGTCGGGCAATTATCTCTCAGAGCCAGGTCGTTTCTTAAGTCTCTTAGGGCAGTATAAAGCTTGATTTCCTCAGGCGTCAGGATTATTTCTTCCACCGGCTTTTTTGGAGCTTTCTCTTTGGGCTTTTGGGCAGCCGCTTCGCTTACTTTCGGTGCAGCCTTTTGAGAAGCAACACTCACACTCGGTTTTGGAACTGAATGCCGCGCGCTGTTAAGCCTGCCCAAAGTGCGGTTTATCCCTTCCATGCACAAGTTCAGGGAATCGAAAAGCTCTTCATCCGAGTCGGAATTTAATTTGAATGAAGCCAGATAAAATTCTCCATCTTCTCTCTGCTTTATTTCGATGCTGTATTTTGGAGATTTTTTATCTTCGGGAAGGTCTGGCATAATGATAGTTTAGGAGGAGATATAGGGTAGTTTTGATGCTTTCTCAGGGAGATAGTTTGAGAATTCTATATATACAAGGCAAATTATATAATGACTCAGTACAAAAATCCTCTATTAGGCATCGGATCCGTAAGTTTGGGCGGTTTGGAGAAGTCTAACAAAAAGCGAACTTTAGGAATAAGAGATAAGCAAATTTTGTATCAGCGTGCAAAGGGAAGATGCGAAGGGTGTGGCAAAAAAATCGAATTTTCTGACATGCAGAGCGGTCATAAGAATCCCGCTTCTAAAGGGGGTAGTGCAACATTGAGAAACTCAGTTTGTGTTTGTTATACATGCAACAAGCTTCAAGGAACCGATGACTGGGCGACCTTTATGAGAAAGTTAGGTAAGAAAGAAACTCGCTCTGTGACAAGTGGCAAAAAAAGAAAACCTTCTAAGAAAGCCAAATCGAAAGCTTCTGGTGGAACTGTTTGGGTTAATCCTGTAACTGGTAAGAAAGAGAAGATTGGATTCGGTTTTTATTAGTTTATTTTTGTATCTTAGGAGAATAATTTCCATAATGTACGGTACAAAAAATCCTGAGCAAAAATTAACACGAGAACTATTCCGATAATCAATATCACTGCCAAAATTGCTATGACTTCTCCATCGCCTTTCATTTTGTTAAGTCTGTGAATTATCGCCATATATCTTATATGGTTTGCTTAGCAATAATATCAATTTACGAAGGATACCTTACCGTAACCCAATGAAAATTTTAAAAATTCGGTAAGCATTTCTTTTTTGGTAATGCTATGGAACAGGAGCTTAAGCGTCACACGTTGTTGTGTTCTTTCTTAATTTGAGGTGATCCAGCCGCACGTTCCCGTACGGCTACCTTGTTACAACTTAGCCCTCCTTACAAAGCCCGGGATTGATATTCCGAGTTACAGAAGATCTCTCCCAAGACCCTATTCAGATGGCTTGATGGGCAGTGTGTGCAAGGAGCAGGGATATATTCGTCGAACGATGATGACGTTCGATTACTAGGGATTCCGCCGTCATGAGGGCGAGTTTCAGCCCTCAATTCGAACCAAGATTGGGTTTAGGGATTGGCTTCACCTTACGGTGTTGCAACTCACTGTCCCAACCAATGTTGCGCGCGTGTAGCCCAGGAGATTCGGGCTATACTGACTTGCCGTTGCCTATTCCTTCCTCCAGCTTGCGCTGGCGGTCCTGATAGAGTACCCCTTTCGGTGGTAACTAGCAGCATAGATCTCGCTCGTTGCCAGACTTAACTGGACACCTCACGGCACGAGCTGACGACAGCCATGCAACTCCTCTCAGCTTGTCTGGTAAGCCCTTTAAACTGACCTTCATCCTGCTGTCTCCCCTGGTAAGATTCTCGGTGTTGAGTCCAATTAAACCGCACGCCGCACCCCTTATGTGCTCCCCCGCCAATTCCTTTAAGTTTCACTCTTGCGAGCGTACTCCCCAGGTGGCCCGCTTATCGATTTCTCTACGACACGAGTCGGTCCCTACAAACCAACTTACGTCAAGCGGGCATCGTTTACAGCTAGGACTACCGGGGTATCTAATCCCGATCGCTCCCCTAGCTTTCATCCCTCACCGTCGAAGCCATTCTAGTCTGGTGCCTTCGCCATCGGTGGTCCCTTTAGGATCAACGGATTTCACCCCTACCCCAAAAGTACCCCAGACCTCTCCTGGTTCCTAGCTCGATAGTATCTCTAACAGCCTCCCGGTTAACGAGAGATTTAATCAGAGACTTGTCGAGCCGGCTACGGATGCTTTAAACCCAATAATAGCGGTCACCACTTGTGGCGCGGGTATTACCGCGGCGGCTGCCACCCGTCTTACCCACCACTTATTCGCCAATGGCTTTGGTATTGGCAAAAGTATAACATTGCTGCTATACACTTAGATTCCCCCTGTCGCACTTTCGTACATTGCAAAGGTTCCGCGCCTGCTGCGCCCCGTAGGGCCTGGATTCATGTCTCAGAATCCATCTCCCGGTTCTAGCTCTCACCACCGGTACTGATTATCGGCTTGTTGGGCAGTTACCCCAAACAACAACCTAATCAGACATAGCCCCATCCTTAGTTCAAATAAGCTCTTTCCAGAACACTTATCCTATCTCCTCTTATCCCCAGTTTCCCGGGATTATAGAAGGCCTAAGGGCAGGTTAGCTATGTGTTACTGAGCAATACGCACTACAGCCTCCCGAAGGAAACCATAGTACTCGCATGGCTTAATCGGATTCTAATAGCAGTGACCTCTGGCAGGATCAACCAGAATACTGCGGGTCTAATTGCTCCTCTCTTTTGCTCCTCCTGTTCCATAGCTAATTTTACTTAACTATTTCATTGCTTGCCACTTACCTTGGCAAGCTCTCATTAACTTATAGGTATTCTAAAAATTAATATAAAGAATAAACTAAGGCTATAAACCCATGATTAAGCTATTTCCCAAATATATACGTCTGGATAATACAATATTATGACATCCTGCAAGGGGCTTATAGTGTTTTCGCTTCTATTTTTGCTAATTTGCCCTTATACTCAGGCACTTGAGGCACAAAACGAGAAAAAATGGCTCACAGTTGAGCCTATGAGGAGCACTCCCTTCAGTTTTGAGCTAAAAAACAGCAATAACTTATCCACAACATATTCACTTTTTGTAAGAGGCAACTTCGTGTGGCTTATATTTCCCAATTCACAGATTACCCTTGGCCCTGGAGAGCACAAAACATTCACTTTGATTGGCTTTCCAGACACGACCACTACGCCCCAGGTATATCCGGCCCAAATAATTGCCATGTCTGAGCTGGATACGATTACCTACAATGTGGTTATGGACATACCTGCATTAAATAGGCCAGTGGAGTCAAAGTATGAGATAAGGTCGGTTTCCTTTGATGAACGGGGCTTTAGGTTCCTGGCTTACTCTCAGGAGCCATTAAACCTCTCAGTAGAGATAGATAAGGATAATCTGCTGTTTGATAATTTTTCGACCCTGCTTGAGGCTGGAGAAGCGACTTTTGAAAAGAAACTGAGCCTTGCGCCTGGAAATTATACTGCAAGGATAATTGCCACAAAAGGCGATAAAATCATCTATTCCGACAAAAAAACTTATGAAAAGCGCTTTGAGTCAGGAATAAGGGTTACCGAATCCACCTTGGACAGCATATTATGGTCCGTTACAACTGTGAAAATTACGAACTATGGAAATATTGTTGAAAAGAAAGCTTATGATATTGAGACCGAGCAGTTTGTTGACCCTTTCCTAAGCTCAATAGAGCCTTTTGCCAGGGTCCCTAACAATGGCAATATAATCCACCGGTGGGAGTTTTCGTTAGAGCCCGGCCAGGCAAAGGAATTTACCTATACCTACAATTATTCTTACGCTTTTGCGATAGCCTTTGTGGTGGTCTTATGCACAGCCGCGGTTGTAATCGTCCTTAGGAGAGAAGTCGTTGTGAAGAAGGCACTGATGGGTGGAATTAAGGGAATAAAGAGCGACCACGAGCTCAGGATTAGCATCGAGATAATGAACCGGACCGGGCGCACTATCAAAGACGTTTCCCTTGAGGATTATATGCAGCCTTTGTTTAAAATCAAAAAGAGTTTTGCCGGGCCGGCGCCGGTGGGTTTTTACAGGAAAGGAGATGACATAAAGATTGTCTGTAAAATCCCTGAGATAGCGCCGAAGGAAAGCAGGGTCTTAGCATACACAATAGTTCCTAAGGTGGGCCTGGGTGGAAGCTATGCGTTTTCCAGGGCAAAACTCACTTACAAGATAGGGAATTTCAGGAGAGTGGCCCTTTCAAATCTGATTAAGCTGGGAAAATAGTATCGGCTAAGCGGTTTATAATAAAATAACTCTTGGTTAGATTATGAAAGGCGAGATGGCCTTGGACATGGTTGTAAAGTTTCTCATAGTCCTAGTTGTGGTTGGAATTGTTGTTGGGCTTTTCATAAAATTTTCAAGCGATTCGAAGGATGCGGTCAAGGATATGTTCACCGGGAAGAATAATACTTCATCGGGATTTCCAAAAACAATTCAGCAGAGCACTTTTTCTTCGGGCCAGGTGGCTAACTATATAGAGAGCTGCTATGATACAATGACGAGCCTTGATGAAAATAGCCAAAAGGACCAGACTTGTTATGTGCTGATGGCGGACTCTCCATTCAGCGGCTTTGTAACTTCAAGCGGCGTGACTGGTGCAGTAGATTCTAAGATGAGGGCAAGGGTTATAATCAATACCACTTTTTCAAAGGATTATATAAGGATAACTTTTGCTGAGTTTGTAAAGGATGCTTCAACCAGCAGCCTTGTGAGCAATAGAGTGATAGTGAATTGATTTCTTTTTTGTGTCTAATACCCCGATGCTCTGCATTGACATTTATCCCTGGGGACGAAAAGGAAATTAGACTTGTCCCCCGTGCAAAATATCTGGTTGGGATAGCGAATTTTTAGGCAATTTCTTTATTTCGGGGCAGATAATAATCTAATAGTTGGCTAATTATGGCGGAAATTGCTTTCAAGACAATCGCTGAGCTTGTTGTCGCATTATTTGCGGTGGGGTTTTTCCTTCTGATTATTGAGGGCATGCTTCCCGGGGCAACGGGCAACACTTTCTGCGGCATAGGAAATGCCATTTCCTCTTTGCCGCTGCCTTCATATATTAAGCCAAACCTCGACCAGTGCGGCATTAAGGTCCTGTCAAAAAAGCAGGAGATAGAAGGGCCGTTTAATGAAGCAATGCTGTCCCAGTATGTAATGCAGTGCTGGAAAGATAATGACGAGGGGCATGGAGGAGTGACTCATGACTGCTTTGAGCTTTTTGTTCTGGAAGTCTCAGGGAATATAACGGAATCCTCTTTCACAGATTACCATATATCAAAGGGATTATGCGAAACCCTCCCAGACAATTTTCTTGAAGAAGAGGGGGCTGCGAAAGACTGCGGGGAAGCAAATCGGTTATTTTGGAAGTACGCGGGAGGAATAAGCGGAAGCGAAGTTACGATGATTATAAAGTATAATGCGTTTGACCATAGGATCGAAGTGATTTAGCTTCCAGCTTCATTATGCATGGGAGGCGGGCTGTTGTTTCTCCGATTCTTGAGAAATAGGGGACTATTCTTGTTGAAAAAAGGAAAGCATCAAAGAAAATATTATTTTAGAGAATCTCCAGCAAAAGGATAATTAATCAAATAAGAAATAGTTATGGATACAGAGGTTGTCGCCCTCGCAATCATAATGATTGTGGCAATAGGTGTTTCTATAGGGATAATGACTTCAGTCAATAATGATGTTTTTGGCTCACCCGGAGATAAGCTGAAGGAAGTTTTCAAAAGCGTCGCTGATTCAATAATGCCTGGAAAAAGCTATGATATCTGCGAAGAGTACAATAATAAACTAATCTCCCAGAATGATTTTGAGGTGATTTTGCAGGCGATGTCAAAAGGCGAATGCAAAAAGAATTCGACAAATCTGCAGCTAAGTTTCTCTTTATCAAAGAATGAAATTTCTAACCTGACAAAAGGCCTGGATATTGCAAAAAACGGGGAAAATGTATTCTTCCGTTCGGATATCGACACGCTAGGGATAGGCGCGGTCATAATCCATGGAAATCCAGGATATTATACGCTTAAGATGTGGGACCAGGTTCAGCTGGATTATGCAGGGCAGCCAGACAAGGATATAATAATCAGTGTTGCTGAAGAAGGCTGCGACCCTTATGACCAGAACTGCGAGGTCATGTGCTCATATATGGAGGGAATATGCGACCCTCTTTGCTATAGGAATAATGACAAAGAAGATGTTGCTTGTGATATAGACTGCGTGGATGCAGACAAAAGTGGAAATCTGACTGCGGTGGACAGGGATGATAAATGCGACCGTGACTGCTACACAAATTACCTCGCTCCTGACCGGGCATATGACCCTGATTGTGCCTGGAAAAACAAGGCTGCCAATGACGGAATCTGCGACCCGAATTCAAATGGGGTTCAGGACGGGGTATGCGACCCGGACTGCGCAATGAACAGCACTGTATGCGACCCGGACTGCAATGGCCAGGAATCTGAGGGAAATCCTATGGGACTGTTGAGCCCTGCCTGTTACATTTGCGACAAAACATGCAATGGCTTTTGCTCGATGGCCTGCAAGAAAGAAGATAAGGATTTGGACTGCCCCGAGGGTTTTGGCGGGTTTGATAATTTGACTGCCTGCTGCGGAAATGGAAAGTGCGAAAGCGGTGATTCAGAAAACTGCCAAATATGTGCTTTTGACTGCCCGAGCGGGGGAGCTGCCTGTGAGGATTTTGGAAAAGTGTGCTGCCCATCAACAGTTGCGATTGGAAGCGATGAATTTGGCTGCTCCGGGCTGGCCGATGTGGTTGAGGGCGGTTCTTGCGACTGCACAAGCCAATGCGATACAAATATGACTTGCAGCGTGGGCCATTGCTGCCTTGCAGGAACAATGTGGAGCGTTTCGGAAAATAAATGCGTAAGCCGTGTGGATGTCCTAATAGTTGCTCTCAATAGCAAATTGAAGGCTGCTTATCCTTCAGATATAAGCAGGATTGAAAGCAAGATTGAGGAATACCGGTCAGCATTGTCTCAGGATGGCTTAGGCTCACAGTTCCTATACCTCGATGATGCGGAGACTACGGGCACCATAACTCCTGGTGGAAAATATGTGACCAGCCCTGACAGTGCAAGTGATATCCGGGCTACACTAAGCCCTTTGTTAAAGAAATTAAATTCCACTTATTTGGTTATAATTGGCGGTGATGGCAGGTTTGTTCAGGCGCCTGTGGGTTCTGGCACAGGCTCAGATGTAGTATATGGAGATATAGATGGAGATAACCTGGGCGATGTCGCTGTAGGGAGATTTCCTGACCCTAAGCAGGGAGATGCCAGCGTCATAATTAATGGGCTTAGTACTGCAATAGCTCTTCACAAAAATGGAGGGATAGATTTAGCCAGCTATATTTCGCCTATCATGTGTGCCGCTTGCGGCGGTCCTGATGGCCAGGACTGGAGCTCTGGAAAATGTTTTTGCAAAGCAGTCTATGGCTCAGATTGCCAGGCATGCAGCGGCTGCTGCGGCAAAATAAGCCCTAGCGGGGTGAGCGGGAAAAACTTTGTAGTTATTTTAGCGCATGGTCCGGGCCCTGAGAGGGAAGACCTTTTATATGGGGGAGGATTCACGGTGAGCGGGACTAATTTTATGAGCAGCATCAATGTCAAAAACAGCATGTGGATGACTATGTCTTGCGGCGGCGGCCATCTAAAGCTCAAACAGACGACCTCTGATTCGATTGCAATGGCATTCATCAAGAATGGCGGCGCTGTTTTTGTTGGAAGCACAGATAGTAACTATGGCAATGTGGGTGGTTGCTCAGTGCCGGGAGGCGATGGAATAATCGGCACGATGTATGTGGCTATCACCAAGAATCTTAAGACGGGGGTTAGGATTGGTGAAGCATACACAAAAGGAAAGAATTCATTTTACAAATCAAACCCCAGTGGCCAG